>Ga0214473_10001557_pt1 | contig 29968 bp, 32 predicted proteins | sample RVTome_7_FD_203509 | JGI IMG/M metagenome (GOLD analysis project Ga0214473, IMG submission 203509) | Soil microbial communities from uranium-contaminated site in the Upper Colorado River Basin, Wyoming, United States - RVT98D197 | ecosystem: Environmental > Terrestrial > Soil > Contaminated >...
AGACCAAGAACCAATGAAGACAAAAGAGAGAATGAATCAAAAAAAGTGTTACCCATGTGCCCGGTCTAATGTGTAACCTATGTACCCGGTCGTACAGGTTGCCCCACAGCCTGGGGCTTATTGAAAAACCTACGACCCCGTCATTGCGAGGTCGCCGCTGGCGACCGTGGCAATCTCAACCCGTCGAAAGACACGACAGATGAGATTGCCGCACCCCCTTCGGTTGCTCGCAATGACGACAACCGGGACTTTGTCAACACTCCCCTTGGTGTGGGATCCTCGGAGTAAGCACTAAAACCCTTGCGCCCTACAGCCCTCCTCTCTCACCAGGATTGCTTACCGAGCATTCTTCGGATAGCCATGATTTGACCGTGAAAGCACATGCAGTAATAGGCGTAACCGGTTATGATTTTCCCTTTGGTGCTGAAGAAATCGCGAAGCGATTCAGGTACTTCGGTCGCCGGCGGCTCATTGAGTTGATCGTCGGACATCTGTTTGATTGATGCAATAACTGCATCAACGTTCTTCTCGAACTGTGCTATCAATTCTTCACATGACGGGTAGCCCTCGCCGGTGACGGAGGGAGAGACACCCGGTCCGAAAAGAGACTGCCACATGTTCGGTGTCATCGCCGGACTATCGGTTAGGTAGCGTGCAATGTCGGCGCAGAGAACGCTCCGGCCAAAAAGCCACCAGGCGTGGTTGCTTTTCTCAGACGGAAAGAAGAGTAGTTCGTCCTTGCTCATATCCTTGATGGACCCTCCAGCCCATCCCACGAGCAACTCCCAACTCATGATGCAGTATTCGATGGCACGTGACATATTGTTACTCCTCCGTACTGGTGGTCTCACGAAGCATCGCTTTAGTAGGTGACTTCGCATATATTGACACGTGGACCACCTGTCGATCATTGTCCCGTTGCGCTTGTTTTCCTTTAGGAATAAATGTAATACGACCCCTTGAAGTTGGCAAGCTTTCTGAAACTGACCCATAGGCACCTTCTTAGCAAAGATGACCTCGTCAATCAGCGGGTGTCTGAAGACGCATCAAACCTTTCTCACGGACAGAGAGCGGGAGTCGGACCATTCTGAAATACATAATCGATCAGGCAGATCAAGTCGGCCACGTTGACGTCGCCGTCGCCGTCAACATCGCTTTCGTCGAAACACGGTGGCGCCGAACCATCCTCGAACATGTAGTCAACCAGATAGATCACATCGGCAACATCGATCTGATCGTCCACATCTCCATCCACGTTCCCGCGCATGTCTATGCAGCAGAGAATCATAAGGCCGATAGACCACGAATCCTCGTAAAGGACATTTATGAATCTGATTGGCTCGCCTTGATCGAAAATCGTTAACCCTGGAGTCTCTGTCGTCAAATAACCGTCGAAGTAGTAGGAAATCTTCCCTCCGATGGTATTTGAATCAATCACACTCTCAGCACTCGAAATCGCGGTGATCGCACCGCCCGAAGGGGGGCTGTTTTGCCGGAGAAGTTCGATCTCGTCGCCTCTAAGACCTACTTCAAATAAAACAGCATACGCAGAAGGGTGGTCAATGCTATCAGCGGGGGGATCAAAAGTAAACAACTCGGTGGTTACCGGGATGCTTGCCTCTTCAATCTGGGTGAATGCACGGCAATCAGTACCGACGGCACGACCAAACATACGGTCGCTAACAGCAAACATACTGCTACTCTGATACTGCCTTCCTCTTGCAGAAAGAGTTAAGATAGTTATATGTGACAAATCGGCTGAGCCAGTATCCCTTTTTCAGCCAACCTTTCTATGCCCAAAGTACTAGCGGAGCGGGGGCGTGTCAAGTGGTTTCTCGATTGCGGTATCACATTCCACATCTTGGAACGATCCGTTAAAGCGTAAGAAAGGGAAGGCCTCTCGACCTTCCCTTGGTCATAGTATAGTCACGTCCCCGTCTACATATTCTTGATGATGTTGGTGGCGTACTCGGAGGTGCCCACCTTCTTGGCCCCCTTCATCTGCCGATGCAGATCGTACGTCACGGTCTTCTTGGCGATGGTGCGTTCGATGCCGCGCTCGATCAGCGCCGCCGCCTCGTCCCAGCCGAGATACTCAAGCATCATCACGGCCGAGAGCATCAATGAACCGGGGTTGATGACGTCTTTGTCGGCGTACTTGGGGGCGGTGCCGTGAGTGGCCTCGAAGAGACCGATGTAATCACCGATGTTGGCGCCGGGCGCCATGCCCAAGCCGCCCACTTGCGCGGCGCAGGCGTCGGAGAGGTAGTCGCCGTTGAGATTCGGCGTGGCGAGGACGCTGTACTCATCGGGGCGCGTCAGCACCTGCTGGAATATCGAGTCGGCGATGCGATCCTTGATGAGGATCTTGCCCTTAGGCATCTTCCCATTGTACTTGGACCACAGTTCATCCTCGGTGACGACCTGGGAGCGGAACTCGCCGGTCGCAACCTCGTAGCCCCAGTCGCGGAAGGCCCCTTCGGTGTACTTCATGATATTGCCCTTGTGCACCAGCGTCACCGAGGGTAGTTTCTTGGCGATGGCATGGTTGATCGCCTTGCGCACGAGACGCTTGGTGCCGGTCACGGAAATCGGCTTGATCCCGACGCCGGAATCTGCGCGGATATGGGTCCCCATCGTCTGGTTCAGCCAGCCGATCACCTTCTTGACTTCCTTGGAGCCCTTCTTCCACTCGATACCGGCGTAGACGTCCTCGGTGTTCTCGCGGAAGATAATCACGTTTAGCTTCTCCGGATGCGTCACCGGTGAACCGACACCCTTAAACCAACTCACCGGCCGGACACAGGCGTACAGGTTGAGCACCTGTCGCAAGGTCACGTTAAGCGACCGAAACCCGCCGCCAATCGGAGTGGTCAGCGGTCCTTTGAGAGCTACGATGTACTTCTTGATGGCGTCAAAGGTCTCCTGGGGCATCCACTGGCCGTACAGCTCGTTGGCCCGTTCGCCCGCGTAGATGTCCATCCAGACAATCCGCTTCTTGCCTTTGTAGGCCTTTTCGACAGCGGCGTCGACGACGCGCCGCGTCGCCTTCATGATGTCGCGACCGATCCCGTCCCCCTCAATCACCGGAATGATCGGGTTGTTCGGAACATTCAGCTTCTTGTTCTTGACCGTGATCGGCTTGCCGTCTTTCGGCACTACGATATGTTTATACTTGGCCATGATATCTCCTCGGTGGTTGCCTAGTAGCCGAGTTCCTTCAGATGAGTCTGGTAGGTCTTGGCCGAAGCCTGCAAAGCGGCCAGTTCGCTCTTGTTCAGTTTCAGCTCGAGAATCTTCTCAACACCGTCGGCGCCCAGCACCACCGGCACACCGATGTAAATGTCATTGATGCCGTACTGGCCGGTAAGATAGGCCGAAGCCGGTAGAACCTTTTTCTCGTCGTTGAAGACGGCGCGGCACATGTCGACCGTGGCCGCCGCCGGAGCATAATAGGCCGAACCGGTGCCGAGCAGTTTGACGATCTCACCGCCGCCGCCGCGGGTGCGGTCGGCGATGGCTTTGACGCGATCGTTGGGCAGCAGTTCACCGATCGGGACGCCCGCGACGGTGGTATAGCGCGGCAGCGGCACCATAGTGTCGCCGTGGCCGCCGAGCACCATGGCCTGAGTGTCGGTCATGGCGACGCCGAGTTCCATCGAGATAAAAGCGCGGAAGCGGATCGAATCGAGCACGCCGGCCTGTCCGAAGACGCGATTCTTGGGAAAATCGGTGGTCTTCTGCATGTGGAAGGTCATCAGGTCGAGCGGGTTGGATACCATGATGACGAAGCTCTTGGGGGCGTACTTCTTGATGTTCTTGCCGACCGAGGCAACGATGTCGGCGTTCATCTTAAGCAGGTCCTCGCGCGACATGCCGGGCTTGCGCGCCAGGCCGGCCGTCATGATGACGATGTCGGCGCCTTTGATATCGGAAAACTTGTTGCTGCCCGTGACCATGGCATTGTAACCTCGCACCGGACCGGCCTGAGTCAGGTCGAGGCCTTTCCCTTGCGGCACGCCTTCGATGATGTCGACCATGATCACGTCGGCGAAATTCGCTTCAGCCAAATACATGGCGCAGGTGGCGCCCACGTTACCGGCGCCGATAACGGCGATCTTCTTGTTCATAGGAACCTCCAGGCAATCAATTGCACTTATGTTTAAATTCTCAGCACGGTATTTCCGGCGTCACGAACCACCGCCAGCCTGAACAGCTCGCGCCGGTCAGAGCGTAAGTATAGGAATTTTTTCACAAAGTCAAGCGGTTCGTAGTAGACCCGGCGGATCAACTCGTCCGGGAGCGTGGAATGGAGGAAAACGTCGATTCTCCGGCTGTGGGCGTTGACGCGGGAGAGCTTGTGTGAGCCGAAGCGGTAGCGACCGTCCAGCGGTCGATTTTGGGTGCGGTCCCACGATTCGGCCAGCTTCATGAAATACTCCGATCCAACCCCTTCCTGGCAGGCCGAAATCAGAACGATGGCGCCGTCGTTGCGCACGGCTTCGTGGCAGTTTTCGAGCGCCTTCTGGACCTGGTAAAGGTTCTTATCCAACGGCGGCAGCAGTTCGCACAGCACGACGTCGTACTGTTGGTCGATCTCGTGGGTGAAAACCTCCTCAGCCCGCTCGGCCGCGCGGGCGAAAGAGTCAGCCAGCGGCCCCGAGAACACCGAGGCGATGCCACCGGAGGCGCCCCGGACCACCTGGACACCGAACAGTCGCGCCGGATCGATAAACTGCATCAGGGCGTCAAGGTGCTCGGCCACCGGGTTCCCCGAAAGCCGGAGCGGAGCGGCGTCAAGCGAGTTGGCCAGGTTGTGGTTGCGCTCCACCGTGGCCAGGTCGGTCAAGCCCGGAAAGATCGACTTACGCCCGCCCGTGAAGCCGGCGAAGTAGTGCGGTTCGACCGAACTGACACACAGCAGGCGCTCGCGGTCGATAACCGCCTCATTCAGCCAGACGTCACCCCCCAGCGAATCCACGCCGAGCTTGACCATACTATCGTAGTCTCGGGCATCGTGAATGACCAACCGGGGTCTGATGCGATCCAGAAAGGGGCCGAAGACGGCGGCGAGTTGAGCGTCGGACAGGGCGGCATGAGTGCCGGCGGCGACGATATAAGGTGATTCGTCCAACAGGCGGGGGTCGATGCGATCAAACCATTCCAGAATGGTCGCGGTCGGCGTGTTGCGGTAGGCGTCGTTGACGACCACCAAAGGCAGCCCAGTCGAAAGAAACTCGCGGCCGCCGCTTTTGAGAAACTCGGTCTGGAACGATTCGAACTCGAATGGCGCAGTCACCGAAACCGGCGCGAACTCGTCGACCTCAACGCCGTCAGGTATCTCGATGGAAATTCGGCCGTCGCCGTATGTGACTTCAACGGTCATAGGTTTTGATCTGATTGTCCTGTGCCCGCGTGATCTTCAGATCGCGCGGGTGATCGTGGCCGCATCTGAAGACTCGGCCACCACAAATCATGAGATTGCCGCGTCGCTTCGCTCCTCGCAATAACGGTAACAGGAAGCGTTCCCGCCTCGTGGGGGGGCCACTCGTCACGGTTGCACCGGCGTCACCTTGAGCGTCAGCGTCATGCTGAACGGAGTCGAAGGGTGACGCGGCAGAAAACAGACGGCAGGATCGCAGGGATCCTGCCCTACGGAAAACATCAACTCTCAAAGAAGAAGGCGATCTCCTTCTTGGCGTTTTCGTCCAAGTCGGAGGCATGGACTGAGTTGCACTGAACGTCGCGTGCGATCTCCTGCCTGATGGTGCCGCAGGCGGCGTTGGCCGGGTTGGTGGCGCCGATCAACGTACGGAGATCCTCAACGGCGTTATCTTTTTCGAGCACCATGGGAACCACCAGCCCCGAACTCATGAACTCGACCAGGTCGTCAAGAAACGGTTTGCCCTCGTGAACGGCGTAGAAACGTCGGGCTTGTTCCCCGGTCAGCGTCATCATGCGCATCTCAACGATCCGGAAACCGGCCTTCTCCACGCGGGAGACGACGTGACCGATCAGATTACGCTCGGTGGCGTCCGGTTTGATGATGAGCAGTGTTCTGTTCATTTGGGAGTATCCCCGCTTCGGCGCGCCGGTTCCTTGCGGATTTTCATGGCCTCAGCGAAACCGAGATCGACGGCGGTGCGATTCTTCTCTTCGGTGCCGCGGGGGGCGCGCTTGAGCACGGCGTCGATCAGATCGTCCTTGGCCACAATCCCCGTGAGAGCGGCGATGGCGCCCAGCGCCACGACATTGGCCACCATAATGTGCCCGGCCTCTTCACGCGCGATTTTGGTGAAGGGGAGTCCGTAGTAGTTGTCGGTCGGGACGCTCTTGACCAACCCGCTGTCGACGATCAGCACACCGTCTTTGTGCAGTTCGCCGTAATACTTGTCCGTCGACTCCTGGGTCATACACAAGAGTAGGTCGAGTTGCATCGCTTTGGGGTAGTAGATTTCATTGGTGGAAACCACCACGTCGGCCTTGGAGGCGCCACCGCGCGCTTCGGGGCCGTACGACTGCGTCTGCACCACGTTCTTGGTATAATCCACGCCGATGGCTTCGGCCAGAATGACCGAGGCCAGAATCATGCCCTGACCGCCCGACCCGGAGAGACGGATCTCGAAGCGGTCGTGGGGAATCTCTATCCTGTCAAGTAGTTTGTGCTCCATCGTTACTTCCCCTCCATGTGGGCGTCGACTACCTTCTGGTACTCGTCACAGAATTCCGTTTTGTCGTCTTCGTACAAAGTCCCGATGACGTACTTGCCTTCCATCTCTTCAGGACTCAGGTTCTTGGCTTTAGCGGTGGTGACCGAGTTTTCTTTGAACATCCTCAGCATGGAAACGGCGTCGCCAAGACGGTTGAGACGACCGTAATAAGTGTGGCAGTTCGAGATTACTTCCACCAGACTGAAGCCGCGATGCTCTATGGCCGCCATGATCGTCTTTTCCATCTGAGGCGTGTGATAAGCGGTGGTGCGGGCCACGAACGACGCCCCGGCCGCCTGAGCCAGATCGCACGGTTCGAAGTGTTTCTCGACGTTACCATACGGCGTCGTGGTCGAGAAGGCCGCCGACGGTGTCGTGGGTGATCCCTGCCCGCCGGTCATGCCGTAGATGTGATTGTTGATCAGGATGGCCGTGATATCCATGTTGCGGCGGCAGGCGTGGATGAAGTGATTGCCGCCGATAGCCAGGCAGTCGCCGTCGCCGGTGATCACGATCACTTTCATGTGCGGCTGTGCAAACTTGACGCCGGTCGCGAAGGCCAGAGCGCGCCCGTGCGTAGTGTGCAGGGCGCTGAAGTCGAGGTAGATCGGCAGGCGGCTGGTGCAGCCGATCCCCGATACCAGAGCGACTTCGTCTTTGGAATAACCGAGCCTGTCGATGGCGCGGATGAGGGCGCTCATGACGACGCCGTTACCGCAGCCGGCGCACCACACGCTGGGAAAGATCTTCTTAGGTCGGAGGTAATTCAGAATAACGTCCGACTTCTGCTTGTCCGTATCCTGGGATTTTTCAACTGTAGCCATTACATAACCTCTTCCAGCTTCTCCAGCAATTGCATGGGCGTGAGAATCTCACCGTCATAGCGCTGGAGCGAGTGAATTTCGGTGTCGGGCGGCATGACGCGCGCCACTTCGTGCACCAACTGCCCCATATTCAACTCCGGCACGATTATTCTCTTCGCTTGTCCGCAGTAGTCGCGCAGTTTGTTATCGGGGAACGGCCAGATGGTATAGAGCTGCACCAACCCGACTTTCACCCCGGCCCGACGGGCCAGAGCCACGGCCAGAAGCGCCGCGCGCGACACCGAACCGTAACAGACGAAAGCGATCGCGGCGTCATCCATCATCTCGACGCGGAGTTTGGTGATCTCGCTCTGGTAGTCCATGATCTTGGTGCGCAGCTTGTCCAGCTTGACCTTGATCTCGTCCGGCCGGTTGGTGGCAAAACCCATCGTGTCGTGCGTCAGCCCGGTGGCGACATTACGGTATCCGGAGCCGTAGGCCGCCATCGGCGACACATAGTTGGCGGTAAGCCCGAACGGTTCGAAGTCTTCCGGCGGCACCGCCGGCTGAACGCGGTTGATGACCTGGTGCTCACCCGGCTTGGGCAACGACACCAACTCCCGCTGGTGTCCGATGACTTCATCCATCAGCACCACCACCGGAGTGCGGAACCGTTCGGAGAGATTGAAAGCGCGGATCGTCTCGGTGACGGTGTCGCCGACGGTCGAGGGCGCGACGGCGATGGCCGTGTAATCGCCGTGGGTGCCCCAACGCGCTTGCATGGTGTCGGACTGACTGACTTTGGTGGGCAGACCGGTGGACGGCCCGCCGCGCTGCACGTTGACCACCACGCACGGGGTCTCGGTGATATAGGCATAACCGAGGTTCTCCTGCATCAGGGAAAAGCCCGGTCCGCTGGTGGCGGTCATGGCTTTCAGGCCGGAGACCGAGGCGCCGACAACGGCGGCGATCGAGGCGATTTCGTCCTCCATCTGGATGAAGCGGCCGCCGATCTTCGGCAACTCCCGGGCACAGCCTTCGGCCACTTCGGTCGACGGCGTTATCGGGTACCCGGCGTAGAACCGCATGCCGGCGTAGATAGCGCCTTGCACGCAGGCCAGGTTACCCAACAGGAGGGTCCTTTGTGTATCAACCATTTTGTTTCTAACCAACCTACTTATAGTTCGACGTTATAGCGAAATCAGGGCAGTGCGTCCAACAAATCGTACACTGAGTGCAGTCCTCCTGGCGCGCCAGGAACGGTTTGCCGTCGCTGTCCGGTTCAAACACCTGTGTGGGACACAGGGCGATACAGATATTGCAGGCCTTGCACCATTTCAGGTTGATGTTCAGGGCAGGGGGACCGTCGGAGTAGTCGTACTTGCTCTTGCCTTTCTTCTCGGTGGCGGGTTTGGCCGCTTTGGGCTCAGTCATGGGTTTTCCTCGACAACTCAGGTTGCATATTACAACGCCGGCTCTGGGCTATTTCTTTGTTTTTTTCGTCGCTCGCGGCGAAGCGGCCTTTTTCAGTCCGGAGACTTCCTTCGTTACCGTCTTCTTAGCCGCAGCTTCTTTCGCTTTCGGTTTCTTGGCCGTTGTCTTCTTGACCGCGGCTTTCTTAGGAGCGGTTTTCCTGCCGCTCTTGATCAGGTCATTCAGCACGGCCGGGATTTCGATCGGCGAGCCGGCCACGGGCACGCCGACTTTGTTCAGCGCGGCGATCTTCTCCTTGGCCGTGCCGCTGCCGCCGGCGATGATGGCGCCGGCGTGACCCATCCGCTTGCCGGGAGGGGCGGTTTGACCGGCGATGAAGGCCACCACCGGCTTGGTGACGTGCTTCTTGATGTAAGCGGCGGCGTCCTCTTCATCGGACCCGCCGATCTCACCGATCATGACGATCGCCTTGGTGGCCGGGTCGGCCTGGAACGCTTCCAGACAGTCGATGAAGTTGGTGCCGATGACCTGGTCGCCGCCGATACCGATGCAGGTGGTCTGACCCATGCCGGCCACGGTCAACGCCCAGATCGCTTCGTAGGTCAGGGTGCCGGAGCGGGAAACGACTCCCACGCCCCCCTTCTTGACGATGTTCGACGGCATAATGCCGACTTTGCACTGATCCACCGAGATCAAGCCCGGGCAGTTCGGTCCGATCAAGCGCGCGCCGTTCTCTTTGACAAAGGGATAGACCTTCATCATGTCGTTGGCCGGGACACCTTCGGTGATGCAAACGACGGTTTTGATACCGGCGCTCACGGCTTCATAGATGGCGTCGACCGCATACGGCGGCGGGACGTATATGACCGAAGTGTTGGCCTTGGTTTTGGCCACCGCTTCTTCGACGGTGTCAAAAACCGGAAGGCCGGCCACTTTGCCGCCGCCTTTGCCCGGCGTGACGCCCCCGACGACATTGGTGCCGTACTTCTTCATCTGCTCCGTGTGGAAAGATCCATCGCGCCCCGTAATGCCCTGTACAATCAGGCTCGTTTTCCTGTTAATGAATATCGACATATTTCACGTCCTCTCGCAGTACCTTTTATTCCAGCCCCGCCAGTTCGATGGCTTTCTTGACCACCTTGTCAAGAGTGTCGGCCGAGGGCAGGTTGATCGATCGGAGAATCTTCTGGGCGGCTTCTTCATTGGTGCCGGTCAGCCTGACCACCACCGGGATTTCCGGTTTGAGCTCCTTGAAGGCAGCCACGATGCCGGTAGCGACGTCGTCGCAGCGAGTGATGCCGCCGAAAATGTTTATCAGAATAGCGCGAACGTTGGGATCGGACAGGATGATCCGCAAAGCCGCGATGACTTTCTCGGGACTGGAGGAACCGCCGATGTCCAGGAAGTTAGCCGGTTCGCCGCCGTAGCGCTTGACCAGGTCCATCGTGGCCATGGCCAGCCCGGCGCCGTTGACCATACAGCCGATGTTGCCGTCCAGCTTCACGTAGGAGAGGTCGGCCTCACGCGCCTGAATCTCCTCGGGCACTTCGGCGTCGAGGTCGCGCATGGCTTCGATGTTCTTCCGGCGGTACAGCGCGTTGTCGTCGATGTTGATCTTGGCGTCGAGTGCGATCACCTTGGCGGCGGTGTTGGTGATCAGGGGATTGATCTCCACCAGCGAGGCGTCGACCTTCCAGAAGACATCATACAACTTCATGATGATGTCGGTCGCCTCGCGCACCTGGTTGATGTCGCGGTAGAGCTTGAAGGCGAGGTTGCGCGCCTGCCACGGCTTGAGACCGATGACGGGATCGACGGCCAGCTTGAAAATCTTCTGGGGCGTCTTCCTGGCCACTTCCTCGATATCGACGCCGCCGGCCGGCGACACCATCACGACCGGGCGTTTGGTCACGCGGTCGAGGATGATGCCGACGTACGCTTCGCTGATGATGTCTTCGGCCTCGGTGATGAGAACCTTTTTGACGGTAAGTCCCTTGATGTCCATTCCGAGGATGCTATGGGCCAGAACCTTGGCGGCTTCGGCGTTTTCGGCGTACTTGATGCCGCCGGCCTTGCCGCGGCCGCCGACGTGGACCTGGGCTTTGACCATCACCGGTTTGTTGATCTCCTCGGCGATCTGGAGAGCCTCCATCGGACCGGTCGCCACCCGGCCCGAGGGCACGGGGATTCCGCCCTCGGCGAAAAGCTGCTTGGCCTGATACTCATGAATTTTCATAGGTCGTGTTCCTTGAGACTGTTATTGTCGGATAGCGCTTCATTGTCTTCGTGGTACTTACGGGCAAGCGTCTCCAGCCGCTCGGGTGTGTTGGCCTCGGGCTCGTCAAGAACCATCTCCAGCAAATGGCTGAGGACGCGACCCACGGTCGGCCCGGGTCGGAGGCTGAACAACCGCATGACGTCATTGCCGTCAAGCGCCAGGTCGGAGACGGTCAAAGGGGGCTTGCGCGTGAGTTCTTCACGGATGTCGGTCTCGAAGCGGTCGACGTCCTCGGTGGCGCCGCCCATCCCCTGAGCCGCGACGTCGGCCCGGCGCAAATCGAGCAGATCGAAGACGAGTTCGACACCGACCCGCCGCAGAAGGCGACGCATCCCCTTGGGCGTGACATCGGTGGTGAACATGTGCCGGTCGATCAGGCTGGTCACGTCGCGAATGAAATCGTGGGAGTAGCGCAGCCGTTCGAGAATCTCGCCGTTGACCCGAGCGCCCATGCTTTCGTGCCCGTAGAAGGTAGCGCCGTCCTCGACCAGCCGTCGCGCCTGCGGCTTGCTGACGTCGTGAAACAAGGCCGCCATGCGCAGACGCAGGCGCGGCGCGCAGGCGTCGACGGTGTGCAGCGAGTGCTGGAACACGTCGTACTTGTGATAGCCGCCCGGCTGCTCGACGCCGATCCCGGCCTGGAGTTCCGGCAGCAATATCTTCAACAGACCTAGGCTTTCCATCAGACGGAAACCGTGGGACGGTTGCTCGGCCAGCATCAACAGTTTATTCAACTCTTCAGCGATTCGCTCGGCCGAGACGGTCTCGATCAGTTTCACGTTCCTGCGGATGGCGCGGAAGGTCTCCGGTTCGATCATGAAACCGAAGCGCGCCGCAAATTGGACCGCCCTCAGCATGCGCAGGGGATCGTCCTCGAACGACGTCGGGTAGACCATGCGCAACTGCCGGTTCTCCAGATCGAGCCGCCCTCCCAGGGGGTCTATCAACTCGTCACTGTCGATCGCGAGCGCCATGGCGTTGACCGTAAAGTCCCGCCGCACCAGATCGTCCTCGACGGTCAGCGCGGGATCGAACGACACCGCGAATTCCTTGTGCCCCCATCCGGTGGAGTGCTCGCGGCGCGGTAAGGTCAGATCGAAGGTGTGTCCCTGTCCCTGATGATACTGGGTGTACTTGATGACGCCGAAACTTCGTCCCACCAGGTCGACCCGTCCGTGTCGCTTGAGCAACCGACTAAGTTCGTCATAGCTCACGCCGGTGACCAGGTAATCGCGGTCCTTAGAAGCCGTGACACCGTAGAGAAGCCGGTCGCGCACGGCGCCGCCCACTTCATAGATGCGTCCTCTTTCGAGGATGGCTTTAATCGTTTCGTCTGCCAGTTGGCTCATGACTCAGCCGCACACGATTCTGGTGCCGGCTTCACCCAGGACGGCTTTACCGGCATTGTTGAACGATGTAATGGTCACCATCTCGCCGCCGTTCTCGAGAAACCTGACGGCTGCATCGATTTTCGGTCCCATGGAGCCGGGCGGGAAGTGACCCTCGGCCTGGTGCTTCTTTATCTCGGAGAGCGTTACTTTCTCCAGGTTTTTCTGATCGGGCCGTCCGAAGTTGACGGCTACGCGGTCGACCGAGGTGAGGATACACAGAATCTCCGCCCCGATCTCGGCGGCGATGACGGCCGAGGCGAGGTCTTTGTCGATGACAGCGTCCATGCCTTCGTAGTTGCCTTTCTCGTCGATGTAGACCGGTATCCCGCCGCCGCCGCCGGCGATGACGATAGTGCCGCCGCTCACGAGGGTCCTGATGGTGTCGACCTCGACCGTGTGATACGGCGTCGGCGACGGCACCACGCGCCGCCAGCCGCGGTTGCCGTCTTTCCCCACCTGCCAGCCGCGATCGGCGATGAAGCTCCTGGCCTCCTTCTCGGAGTAAAATTGCCCGACGAATTTGGTGGGGTTGTGAACGGCGGGATCGTCGGGTCTGACCAGCATCTGGGTGATAATCGTCACCACCGGGCGGTCGATTCCTTCAGCGCGCAGACGGTTTTGCAACGACTGTTCGATCATGTACCCGATGCCGCCCTCGGTATCGGCCACGCAAACACCCAGGGGAAGGATCGGCGCCTTGCCTCGGGCCAACTCGACCCGGAGGATGGCGTTGCCGACCTGGGGACCGTTGCCGTGACTCATCACCAGGTTGTAGCCTTCGCGGGCCAGTTGCACCACGCCGTCGAGCGAGGCGCGGGTATTCGCAAACTGATTGGCGATAGTGTCCTCGACATCGGGCTGAGTGATGGCGTTCCCGCCGAGGGCGATCACGGCTGTCTTATGACCGGTCATTTTATATCTCTTGCGGTGCGGTCGATGCTTCTAAACAGAGCGGGCCGGACTGAACCGGCCCGCTGGTTGGTTCACTTGCCCTTCTTTGGGCCTTGCTTCGACGCGCCCTTCATGTCTTGAGTTGTCAGAAAAGTCGACAGAACATCATGCAAGTCGGGCGTCCCGATCTCCTGCAAACTGTAGCGGACACGCACCGACGGCTTTTTGATCTTGATCAATCGCGTCAGATCGATCGGCGTGGCTACCACCACGGCATCGCACTCGGTGCGGTTAATCGTCGTTTCGAGGTCCTTCACCTGTTGGTCGCCGTAGCCCATGGCCGGCAGCAAGGCGCCGATATCGGGGTATTTCTCATACGTTTCGGTGATCGAATTCACCGTGAACGGCCGCGGGTCGACCAGTTCGGCGGCGCCGTACTTCATAGCCGCCACCACGCCGGCGCCGTAGGCCATTTCGCCGTGGGTGAGGGTGGGGCCGTCCTCGACCACCAGGACTTTCTTGCCGCGAATCAACTCCGGGTTCTCCACCATCAGCGGCGAGGCGGCATCCACCACCACCGCCTTCGGGTTGTAAGCGGCGACGTTGCGACGCACCTCGGCCACCCCTTCCGGGTCAGCCGAATCAATTTTGTTGATCACGATGACGTCGGCCAGGAGCAGGTTGTTTTGTCCCGGGTAGTAGCTCAGTTCGTGACCGGGACGATGCGGATCGACCACGGTAATCAGCAGGTCGGCCGCATAGAACGACATGTCGTTGTTGCCGCCGTCCCAGAGAATTATGTCGGCTTCCTTCTCCGCCTCGCGGACTATCTTCTCATAGTCGACGCCGGCGTAGACGGTGACACCGCTGACGATGTGCGGCTCGTACTCCTCGCGCTCTTCGATCGTGCATTTGTGATTGTCCAGATCGCTCAGTTCAGCGAAACGCTGGCAGACCTGTTTGGCCAGATTGCCATACGGCATGGGATGACGTATCACCACTACCTTCTTGCCCAACGCTTGCAGCACCTGGGCCACCCGCCGCGTCGTCTGCGATTTCCCGCATCCCGTTCTGATAGCACACACCGCCACCACCGGCTTCTTGGACTTGATCATGGTGGGGCTGCCGCCTTCGACGGCGAAGCGCGCGCCCGCCGCCATAACGTAGGCGGCGCGTTCCATCACGTACTGGTAGGGCACGTCGGAGTATGAGAAAACGACCTCTTCGACGTCGTGCTTTTTTATCAGGTCCAGCAAATCCGACTCGTCGCGAATCGGGATACCCTTGGGATAGAGTTTTCCGGCCAGGGAGGCGGGGTAGCGTCGTCCCTGAATATCCGGAATCTGAGCGGCGGTGAAGGCAACGACCTCCACCTTCTTGTTGTCGCGGTAGAGACAGTTAAAATTGTGAAAATCACGCCCGGCGGCGCCCATGATGATTATTTTCTTTGCCTTAGCCATGTCCATCTCCATTCAGTTCCGGTCATCCGTTCGCATTCAACCAAGCCATGGCGGCACGACCTTTTCCCGCAGTCGGGCCGCAAGTGCTTCATACGTCATCCGAACGCTTGATCATGACTTCTAAGGGCGTCTCTCACTTTACGGATGCCTTCGTTTACTGGTTGTCGATCTGAGCGCGCTGCAGGGCGCCCGAAAAGTCGACATAGACCGATTTCCATTCACTGAAAACATCGAGACAGGCCGTGGCCGCTTCGCGATGACCGTTGCCGGTTTCCTTGGTGCCGCCGAACGGCAGATGCGTCTCGGCGCCGATAGTCGGGGCGTTGACGTAGAAGATGCCGGTGTAGACATCGCGCATAGCGGTGTAGGCGTTGTTGATATCCTGGGTGTAAATTGACGCCGACAGACCATAGGCGGTGTCGTTGGCCATAGCGATGGCTTCATCCAGCGAACCACACACGGCAATACCCAGCACCGGCCCGAAGATTTCTTCCTTCCAGATGCGCATCGACTGGGTGACGTTGCCGAAGACGGTCGGCCGGAGGAAGAAGCCCTTGTCATACGCGCCGCCGGTAAGTCGCTCGCCGCCGCATAAGAGCCTGGCGCCGTCCTTCTTGCCTATTTTGATGTACTCGAGCACGGTGTTAAGTTGGGCCTCAGAAATCGCCGGACCCATCTCGACCGACTCATCCAGACCGTTGCCCACTTTCAGCTTCTTGGCCCGTTCCACGATCATGGCGGTGAACTTCGCCACCACGTCCTTGTGGCAGACGATGCGACTGGTGGCGGTGCAGCGCTGGCCGGTGGTGCCGAAAGCGCCCCACAGCGCGCCGTCGACGGCCAGATCGAGCTTGGCGTCGTCCATAACGATCTGCACGTTCTTGCCGCCCATCTCAAGGCAGCAATGCTTGAAGTCGGTGGCGCAGGCCTCTGAGACCTTGCGTCCAACCTCGGTCGAGCCGGTGAACGACACTACCCGCACGTTGGGGTTGTGGATCATCGGCTCGCCCAGCTTGGACCCGGAGCCGGTGACCATGTTGACCACGCCCGGCGGGACGCCTTCGTCGTGGCATGACTGGACCAGATTAGCCACCGACAGCGGCGTGTCGGTCGCCGGTTTGATAACCACGGTGTTGCCGCAGATCAAGGCCGGCATCATCTTCCACGACGGTATGGCCATCGGGAAGTTCCACGGCGTGATAAAAGAGCAGACCCCCAACGGCTGGCGCACCGTCATGTTGAACTTGTTGGCCATCTCTGACGGGGTGGTCATACCGAGCAGGCGGCGACCCTCGCCGGCCATGTAAAAGGTCATGTCGATAGCTTCCTGGGTGTCGCCGCGGGTCTCTTTGATGACCTTACCCATCTCCTGAGTCATCTGCCGAGAGTACGTTTCCTTGTTGTCAAGGAGGTGCTGGGCGACACGGTACAGAATCTCACCGCGCTTGGGAGCAGGCACCAGTCGCCAGTTCTTGTATGCCTCGGCGGCCGCGTCAACGGCCACGGCTACGTCGGCGGCGTTCGACTTCTGGAAAACGCCCAGGACTTCATCGGTGTCGGCGGGGTTACGGTTTTCGTAGGTGTCGCCCGACGAGGACTCTACCCATTCGCCGTTTATGAAGTTCTTAAAGAGTTTGGGACGGCTCATTGCTTACTCCGTATGCACTGTTTTTCCGCTTCAGGCGCGCCAACAGAGGCGCGAGGGTGATTGTGAATCTATTCACAGTCACTGAAGACAAGCGCCTAATATAGTGGTTATTCGGTTGATGTCAACCGCTTTCGCCGTCGCTGGTCGAGAATTCGGCCTTGTGTGACAACGGGTTACGGCCAACGATGAACCGCCCGGAAGAGTCGGCGCGCGGCATGCCCAAAGCGGGATAGGAACCACCACCGCACGCGCCCATAGTCCCTCGGCTGAGTTGGAAAAGATTTCGTTGATTGTTTTGGCCGGTTTATCGTTTATATTATAGATGGTCCTCAGAAGGGACTGCAGGAGAGCCTATGCACGCTCTGGTACTGACAACATTACTCGCCCTTCCCTTGTATCCGATCAATCCGATCAAACAGGATACGCTGGACCTGATGAATGTGCATTTCTCGGTCGGCCTGACGGCGCCCAACGGCCTCGTCAAAACCGGTGTCGAGTTCAGCACCAAGTACGAGTTTTTGGTGGTGCATCCGCTGGTGCTACGGGTGGCGGTCGACTATCGATTCAGTCAGGTGAATCATGTGCGTTACCCGCCCGGGCTGGTTTTCGGTCCTTTGCTGTCGCTAGAGGCTCTCTACTACCGAGGAACCAACAGGCTGACCGGATTTGTCGGCGGGGGCGCGGTGCTGGCCCTATACGATCATCACACCAGCCGCTCGGCCTCGGATTCTCTGGTGCTTGCCGAGAATGGCGGTATAACCGATGTCGGCCTAAAAAAAACCTACGGATATCGGCTCACCTTCGGCTTGCGCTTTCACCGCACCTACTCGCTGGAGGTCAGTATCACCGATGTTCGTCCCAGCTTCGTTTACAGCAGCGACCTGGGGAACGGTTCCTACTCTCGCCGCTATGACAGCGCCCGCTTCAACGATTTTCGAGTCTCGTTTGGGTATCTCTTGCCGCTGTGGGTCGGCCGGAGTCACGCCCGGGGCCCGGGGTAGGCGGCATACTCCTTTACAGCGAACCGTGCTCGTAACGGCTTAGGAAATCCGAGCGGAAACTGTCGAATCGTCCCTTCTCGATAGCCCGACGTATCCCCCGCATCAAATTCTGATAAAAGTAAGTCGAATGGTAGGTCGCCAGCACCATGCCGGTGATCTCCGACTGGTTGTAGAGATGGCGGATGTACGCGCGGCTGTAGCGCCGGCAGACGCGGCAATCGCAGTTGGGGTCGAGGGGCGCCCTGTCGTCGGCGTAATCGGCGTTGCGGTAGGTGATCTGACCCAACGATGTGAAGACATTCCCGGTGCGGGCGTTGCGGGTCGGCAGCACGCAGTCGAACATGTCGACCCCGTACGACACGGCCATCAGGATGTCCTCGGGGTAGCCGACTCCCATCAGGTAGCGTGGCTTGTCCGACGGCAAGTACTGTATCGTATGCGCAAGGACCTCTTCCATCTTGACCTTACTCTCCCCCACCGACAGCCCGCCGATAGCGTTACCGGGGAAACCCATGGACACGATCTGCTCCGCCGACTGCGTACGCAGGTCCTTGTAGGTCGAACCTTGTACGATGCCAAACAGGCTACGGTGAGGTGGCCCACCATTCATGGTGGGATTCAGCGTACTCTCACCCTGAAGCATGGGCCACCCGGAGGCCGAGTGTCCACTGTCAGAGGCGGCAGACGCTCTCGTCTGCCCCAACCTCACATGCTCGGCCAGGCACCGCTGCGCCCATTCGTAGGTGCGCCGGACGCCGGTCGCGGCCAGTTCGCGGTCGGCGGGAAAGGGGACGCACTGGTCGAAAGCCATGATGATATCGGCGCCGATGGCGTGTTGAATGGCGGTGACTTTTTCGGGCGTGAACAGGTGGGTCGAGCCATCGTGGTGCGAGCGAAACTGCACCCCCTCGTCGGTGATCTTGAGATTGTCGCGCATGGAGAACACCTGATAGCCGCCGCTGTCGGTCAAGGTCGGCTTGTTCCAGCCGCTGAAGCGCGCCAGACCGCCCTGGGATTGGATAATCTCGTGGCCGGGGCGCAGGTAGAGGTGATAAGTGTTGCCGAGGATGATCTCCGCGCCGCATCCTTCGAGGTCTTCGCACGCGAGCGCCTTGACCGCGCCCGATGTCCCTACGGGCATGAACGTGGGTGTTTGGAACACACCGTGGGGCGTCGTCACCTCACCGCGGCGGGCGGAATTGTCAGTGGTGAGGAGTTTGTAGATCGGGTCGGTCATCTCTTATTCGTAGGGCAGGTCTGTCCGCAGACCTGCCACTCTTGGCCTTTCGGCTTCGACATCTTTCCACCCGCCGCTTCGCTTTAGGTGGGGTACTGTGAAACCCGGCCGAACGTCCGGGCCACGCGACACGTGAAGCGCGAGAAACACGGCTTGACCGTGTCACCCCACCACCTCCAACGCTTGCTGCAAATCCGTCACGCCGACCAGATCGATCTGTTTGTCGCTCGCTTTTTCCAGGTTGGCGTGAGGCAGGATCATCCGGGTGAAACCCATGCGAGCCGCTTCGTTGACGCGGCGGTCGACCATCGTCACCGGCCGCACCTCGCCGGACAAGCCGACCTCACCGACGATAATCGTCTTGGGATCGACGGCGCGGTTCAAGAGTGACGACACTATCGCTACCAACAACGGCAGGTCGATGCCCGGCTCGGAGAGTCTCAGCCCGCCGGCGACCGAGACGAAAACGTCATTGGTGGCCATCGGGTAGTCGCAGCGCTTTTCAAGGATGGCCAACAAGAGCGACAGTCGTTTGTTGTCAATGCCGCCCGCGACACGCTGGGGGTAGTTATAACCGGCGGCGGTCACCAGCGCCTGAAGTTCGACGAGGATAGGGCGGTTCCCCTCGACGATCCCGGCCACCACCGAGCCGCTACGGGGTTCAATGGAGTGCCCGGTGAGAAACAACGACGACGGGTTGGCCACTTCGACCAGGCCGCGTTCGGCCATCTCGAACAGTCCGATCTCGTCGATGGAGCCGAAGCGGTTCTTGGTGGCGCGCAGCATACGATAGAGATGCGCGGAATCACCCTCGAAATACACTACCGTGTCGACCATGTGTTCGAGCACTTTCGGTCCGGCCACCATCCCTTCCTTGGTAACGTGACCGACCAGAAAGAGCGCCCAGCCGCCGGCTTTGGCCAGCGTGATGAGGCGATTGGCGGCCTCGCGCACCTGGGCCACGGTGCCGGGGGGGGAGTCGAAGGCTTCGCTGGCGACGGTCTGAACGGAATCTATCACCACGACCTGGAATTCGTTGGTTCCGACCCGATCGACGATCTGTTCGAGACTGCTTGAGTTGACGACGGTGATGTTGTCGCCTTTGATATGCAGCCGGTCGGCGCGACGCTTGATCTGCGGCAGCGATTCCTCGCCGGTGATATAGAGGACTTTTATGCCCTGCTGCGAGTAGGCCTCGGCGGTTTGAAGCACCAGGGTCGACTTGCCGATGCCCGGCTCGCCGCCGATCAAAACGGTCATACCAGCCAGCAACTGTCCACCCAGGACGCGGTCAAACTCGACGATGCCGCTGGTGAAACCGGACTGTCGATCGACCGTGACCTCGGCCAGACGCTGGGCTGAGACCGGTGCGACAGTGCCGACTCGTCGCGGCGTGGTAAGAATCTGTTCCTCGATCAGGCAGTTCCATTGTCCGCACTCGCGGCACTGCCCCTGCCATTTGGAGTGCTGGGCGCCGCACTGGGAGCAGAAGAAGGCGGTCCTGGTTTTGCGCGGTACGCTCATCAGCCCACCCGTATCGGACCGCTGGCGCTGCCGGTGATGAACTGTTTGACAATCCCGTTGTCGCTGTGCTTGATCTCATCCGGGCGGCCGTCGAACTCGACCCTGCCCTGGTACAGCATCACGATGCGGTCGGCGATCTTGAAGGCGGAGGTCATGTCATGGGTGACGGCGATAGAGGTGACGTTCAGTCTATTGTTGAGCTCGACGATGAGGTCGTTGATCATGTCGGCCCTGATCGGGTCCAGCCCAGTGGTCGGTTCATCGTACAGCAGCACCTCCGGGCTGGCGGCGATGGCGCGGGCCAGACCGACCCGCTTGCGCATGCCGCCGGAAAGCTCGGCCGGATACTTCTCCCCGGCGTCGGACAGACCGACCATTTCGAGCTTTTCCTGCACGAGGCGTTCGATCTCGTCGGCGCGGTGGAGTCGCCCCTCCCTTAGTCCCAAACCGACGTTCTCAGCCACGGTCAGCGAGTCGAACAAAGCAGCCGACTGAAACAACATGCCGAAACGTCGGCGCATCGCAATGAGGTCCGGGCCGGAAAGCCCCGAGATGTCGACGCCGTCGAACTCTACGCTACCTTCATCGGGCTCCAACAACCGCACCAGATGCTTCAGTAGAACCGACTTGCCGCAGCCGGATTGTCCGATGATGACGATCGACTCCCCTACGTTCACTTTCAGGTCGACGCCGCACAAAACGTCAAGCGACTGGAACCGTTTGACCAAACCTCGTATCTGAATCAGGGGCGTGTCCATCGTCAGATCCTGAATAATATGACGGCGAAGATGAAGTTAAACACCAGAATCAGCACCGAGGAGATCACGACCGAGTTGGTGGTGGCCTTGCCGACGCCCTGAGCGCCGCCTGCGGTGTTGAAACCTTCGTAGCAGCCGACGATGCCGATAATCAGCCCGAAGACGGCGGCCTTGGTCAGACCGTTGATGAAGTCGCCGATTTGGAAGGAGTGTTTGAAACCGTTTAGAAACGTCTCCGAGGAAACATCGACGCCGATCACCGACACCACCAGACCGCCCAGGATGGCGATGAAGTTGGCGAACACAACCAGGAACGGCACCATGAACAGGCAGGCCAGCACACGCGGCATGACGAGATAACGAATCGGACTGATGCCCATCGATTCGAGCGCGTCGATCTGTTCGGTGACGCGCATGGTGCCCAACTCGGCGGTCACCCCGGCGCCGACCCGCCCGGCGAAAACGATAGCCGAAAGCACCGGGGCCAGTTCGATAACGACGGCCTTGCCCACCGCCTGGCCGAGATAGCGCAGCGGGGCGCCGATGAACTTGAACTGGTAAGCCGCCTGCCAGGCCGACACGGCGCCGACGAAGATGGAAATAATGACGATCAGCGGCAACGACTGCACCCCGAGGATGTAGAGTTGTTCAAAGATCAGACCGAGTGAGCGGAAAACCTCCTTAAGGGAAACAATGAAGCGCCCCAGCATGATGAAGATGCCGCCGAGTTTGGTTGCGAAGTTGACGCCGCGTCGTCCGAGTATGGTCAGCCCGGATTCCATGGCGCTCCTTTAGAAGGGAATGTCCTCATCACCGCCGACCGGTTCGACATCGACGGGCAGTTCGGCCGGCCGCTGGGCCAGGTTCTCGAAGCGCGCGAAATCCCTGACGAAAGCCAGATGCACGACGCCGGTGGGGCCGTTGCGCTGTTTGGCGACGATCAACTCGGCCTTGCCCTCGATCTCCTGGTACTTGGGGTCGGTCTTTTCCAGATAGGAATAGTACAACTCAGGGCGATAGACAAAGGCGACGACGTCGGCGTCCTGCTCGATAGCGCCCGACTCGCGCAGGTCGGACAGTTGGGGACGTTTGTCGCCGCCGCGCTGCTCCACCTGGCGGGAGAGCTGCGAGCAGGCGATCACCGGTATTTCCAGCTCCATGGCCAGGGTCTTGAGGCCGCGGCTGATGGCCGCGATTTCCTGCTGGCGATTCTCGAAGCGCCCGGAACCGTGGACCATCTGGATATAGTCCACGATGATCAGGTCGACGTCGTGCTGTCCTTTCAGTCGGCGCGCTTTGGCTTTCATTTCCAGTGAGGTGAGGCCGGGTGAGTCGTCGATGAAGATCGCTGCTTTGGATAGCGGCCCGCCGGCGCGGGTGAGCCGCGGCCACTCTTCATCGCGAAGCTTGCCGGCCCGCAGCCGCTGCTGCGAGATGCGCGCTCGGCCGCAGAGCATGCGCAGCGACAAGGCCTCGGCCGACATCTCGACCGAGAAGACACCGATCGTTTTTCCGAGATTGACCCCTACATGCTCGGCGATGTTCATCACCATGGCCGACTTGCCCATCGAGGGTCGCCCGGCAACGATGATTAGTTCACCCTTGTGCAAGCCGTTGGTCATGATGTCGAAATCGGTGAAGCCGGTCTTGAGACCGACCAGCGAACTGTCGGGCGACTGCAACTGTTCGATCTGGTCGAAAGTCGAGGGGATCAGTTGGCTGATGGGCGTGAAGCCGCGACGCAGCCGTTTCTCGGAAAGCCCGAATATCCCCGCTTCGGCCTGGTCCAGAAGGTCGGACACCGGTTGTTCCAGGTAGTAGCAACTACGTGAGATTTCGTTGGTGATCTCGATCACCCGTCTGAGCAAGTACTTTTCGAGAACAATCTCGGCGTAGTACGCCGCGTTGGCGGTGGCGGCGACCCCGCCTACCAGTTCCGCCAGAAAGACGCGCCCGCCGATGCGGGAAAGTCTGTCGTCTTTCATGAGGGCGTTGGAGACGGTGGTTATGTCGCACGGTTCGGATCGTTCGTAAAGATCCAGCACGGCCCGGTATACCATCTGATGCTTGGGCGCATAAAAAGCCGCCTCTTCGGTGAGAATCTCCACCACCTGATGCAACGCCCCGACGTCTTTGAGGATACAACCCAATACGGCCTGCTCCGCCTCCAGCGATTGCGGCGGCTGCAGTTTGTCCAGCTCTTTGTTCTGTTGAGTGCGGTAGGCCATACGATTCAGCCGATCAGTTCATCGTAGCGCGCGCGCAGGGTCTGCATGTCGACCCAGGTGTCGCGCTTGTAGGAAGGGAAGCGAAGCAGCGCCGCCGGGTGATAGGTCACCAGCATCGGCACCCCCTCGTACTCATGCCACTGTCCGCGCAGCTTTCCCAACGGTGTCGTGGTAGCAAGCAGCGCCTGGGCGGCGATGCGACCCAGAGCGCAGATCAGCTTGGGCGCTATCAAAGCGACTTGTTCCTTCAAAAGCGGGAAGCACTTCTCCATTTCGTCCGGTTGCGGATCGCGGTTGCCGGGCGGGCGGCACTTGAGGATGTTGGCGATGTAAACGTCGCTTCGGGAGAGCCTGATAGCGGTCAGAATTTTGTCCAGCAACTGACCGGCGCGGCCGACAAACGGTTCGCCGAGACGGTCCTCGTCGGCGCCGGGCGCTTCGCCGATGAACAACAGGTCGGCGTTGGGATTCCCGACGCCGTAAACGAATTTATTTCGCGTAGCGCCCAAAGGGCATTCCTGACAATTGCACACGGCTTCGAAATGAGCGTTCAGTGATTCAAAGCGAGGCGGTGCGGAACCGGCAGGTTTTTCCTCACCGAATAGATCAGCTACCGCCACTACCTGCTGCCGCTCAGGGGCGGCCATCATAAACGTCTGATCCAGGTCCGGCTCGGCTACGGCTCGGCGGGGCGGGAGAATAATCTCATCCATACCCATCTCCACCTGAGAGGTCAAGGCGCGTCGCAACATCTCCTGCAAGCTCAGCGGTCGGTCATCCATGTCAATAACTTCCTTGCGGTGCCGGCAGTTTACAACATCGACGCGATCATATCAAGTAACTTGCCGGCGATTTCCCGCTTTTTTGCAGGCGGCCAGACGACAGGTTGGCGCCGGGGTCTTAAGATCGTCACCTGGTTGGTGTCGCTGTCGAAGCCGGTATTCTCCCCCACTCGGTTCAGCACGATCAGGTCGAGTTTCTTCTCCCTGAGCTTCTTGCGGGCATTCTCAAGCGGACGATCAGTCTCCAGGGCAAACCCGGCCGCGATAAATCGCTTCTTCTTTCGCCTGGAAAGGTCTCTTAGTATGTCGATGGTCGGCTCCAGGGTGAGTTGTAATGAAGCGTCAGTCTTCTTCAGCTTGGTGGAAGCCGGCTTGACCGGCCGGTAGTCGGCCGGGGCGGCGGCCATTATAAGGCAGTCGGCACCCCTGAGGGCGGCTTTGACGGCCCGGTGCAACTGGGCGGTGGTCTCGAACCTGATCAGGGTTGCCCCATCCGGCGGGGTGAGACCGGTCGGTCCCGAGATCAGAACCGTCTCGGCGCCGCGCGCCACGGCCGCTTCGGCCAAAGCGTACCCCATTTTGCCTGATGAATGATTGCTGATGAAGCGCACCGGGTCAATCGGCTCGCGGCTCGGTCCGGCGGTGACGACTACTTTTTTGCCGGCGAGGCTTTGGCGGGCTGACCCGGCCTTTTTTTTTTGGCGCCGAGGAGCTTTTGTACCGCCTCGAAGAGTTGGTCCGGTTCGCTCATGCGTCCCATGCCGGCGTCATGGCAGGCCATCTCCCCCTCCTCGGGGCCGACCAACAGATAGCCCAGTTCTTTAAGCGTGCTCACGTTGCGCCGGGTGATCGGATTGGCCCACATGTGCGGATTCATGGCCGGAGCGATCATCACGGGACAAGTGGCGCCGCACACCACGGTGGTGAGCAGATCGTCGCAAATACCGGCGGCCACCTTGCCGAGGAAGTTGGCGGTGGCGGGAGCAATGACAATCAGATCGCCCCACCGGGCCAGATCGATATGACGGGCGCCTACGAACCGGTCGGGCGGGAACATCTCAACCGCGACCGGCCGCTCCGACACTGTCTCCAGGGTCAAGGGGGTGATGAACTTGGTGGCGGCCTCGGTCATGATGACCTGCACTTCGGCCCGACTTTTGATCAGCGAACGGATGAGATGGGGGACTTTGTAGCAGGCGATCCCGCCGGTAAGACCCACCGTGACCTTTTTGCCCGCAATCGACATAGTGGTTTAGTTGACCATCTTGAGACGGTCTGATTTGATATCGAACTGCTCGACCGACCCGAACTCGTCGAATTCCAGAAAGACGAGCGCCGAAGCGATCGCTTTGATCTGATCGAAGCTCACCGGGTCGCCGCCGAACACGGAAACACGCTCCAGAACAGTCTCGAACTGTTCGCTATCGATCAAGGAGAGGTTAAGCAGTTTGAGCAGGAAGCCGTAGGCCTCGGTGGTCATCCGGACGCGTTCCGCGGCGGTCAGCACCCGGTTAGTCATGTGGACTTTCGGAAATTCGGAATACAGCCACTCCGGCGAATTATCGAAGCGGTTCCACAGCCAGAAGTAGGCCGAGGATATCTCGTTGTCGGAGTAACCCATCGTCTTCAGAGTCGTGGAGAAATCCTCGGACTCGGAGAGACACCCCTTGCTGTCGCGCATATAGTCCATGAGGAAAACTACTATTTCCAGGATCCGCTCAGTCATCTCGTTCCCTTCGTACCTACCCCCCCATCTACCCGGATTATAGCAAACAGCCCGGCCGGACGCAAGTTCAGATTGAATCGAGGGCAAAAAATTCTGCCGGGCGGGCCGAAATCCAGTCAGGACACCGGGGGCTCGGTCCTCCAGACCGTATGCCCGCTGCCGTCAGTCATAGCCAAAGGCGTCCCTCGGTGGTCGATCTCACTTCTGCTTCGGCCGCCTGAAACCGCGAACGCAGAGCACGATCAGAAGTACCGAGACACCAAATACATATACGCTCGTCACCTTGCAATAATCCACCACAGCCAGGGCGCCATCTCTATAGTGGTCCAACATGACGCCCTCTAACGGACTCAGCTCGATTAATGTACGCGGATATGCTCCAATGGTGGATTCACGAAACAAGAGAACGACTATCAATACAATCGCCGTCGCAATTCTTAACACGGGACTTTCTTTGATGCAAGCTATGCTAACGAGGATTGTCAAAGCCGAGAGTACGATTATAATAAACAAGTTATGTTCCAATCTACTTACATGGGCACCCATGTACTCGAACACCCATATCTTCCATCATTGCCCGAAATGTACCGGCGTCGATTTGTTCTTGGCTATCTGCATCGAAGTCGAATCTGGAATCACCATACGGTCGTCTTGTTGCCCGCAGAGATGCCTTGGTGAAGAGGTCCACGAAATCATAGTAGATGCCGCCAGCGCGAACACCATAATACCCGAACATACCACCAGACTTGTATCCTGAGTAGCCAGCGAGATAGTTACCAAATTCATCCGCTCTCAACAGATTTCCTCCTACGTTAAAGGTGTCCGATTCTGCCCTGATTTTGAAATCGTACTTGCCACTCCCTGAGTGACTCAGAAACGCTTCCAACAGGTTTTGCTCTCCAGTCTCTTTAATGATCTCCTCGGTTTCGGCGCATGAGTATGTCCTCAACCCAAACGGATCCCACCGGTTGATCGGATTACTACTAGCGTACGAGTAGAGGTTGATTCCCCCAGCTAACCCAACCGGATCGGCCTGTACGTACCGGCCCAACTGAGGTTTGTAGTAGCGGTGCCAGTTGTAGTGCAGGCCGGTCTCGCCATCATGTACCTGACCCGGAAAACGGAAATCGTTGCCAAAGCCCGTAGCGCCTGTTGTGTTGTAAGTCTCACCAAACGGCAAGTACTCCGTACTCCAGACCGGATGTTTATAACCGTCAGTCATAGCCAATGGCGTTCCACGGTGGTCGATCTCACTTCTGCTTCGGGCGGCGGAAGCCGCGGATGGATAGCAGAACAATCAGGATTGAGATGACGATCACATATACCCTTGTTGCCTGACAGTAGTCTACTATCGCATGGGCTCCATCTCGAAACTCCTCGGTCCATACCCCTGCAAGAAATCTGGCCTGGGACGCTGAACGAAGGTAAAAATCAATACTTAGGTCACGGCCAATGAGAACCAACAGTAGCAAAACCACCGCTCCGATTCTCAGCCCTGCATTGTCTCTGAAAAAGGCTGCTCCTGCCAGAACCACGAGGGCCGAAAGCACTATTATATCCACCATTTCAGGCTCCTAACTATTTACAACTGCATCGGCCAACAGATTGCCCTTGGCTCTCCATTACGGCTCGCCTTCTCCCCGCGTCAATCATAGGCCAGCTGTCTCGATCAAGATCGAATTCCAGGTCCCTATACGGTTCACCCTGCTCAGTCTTGTAGGCATCTTGAAATGGAGCAAAAAAGTCAGTTAAGACACCACCGATTATTACGCCACCGTAGCCGAGGAACCAGCCAGTCTTGAATCCGGCGTAGCCGGCCAAATAGTTGCCAAACTCATCCGCTCTAAGTGATCGGTCTCCTACCATGAATGTGTCCGTCGGTTGGTTGGTCCCATAGTCATACCTTCCCCCTGGCCAATGATGCAATAGCGCTTCCCCGAGCCACTGGCGTCCCACCTCTTCGATGATCTCCAGAGTTTCCTCACATGACCACGTCATCAACCCAAACCGATCCCAGCGAGTGATCGGGTTGCTTTTGGCGTACGAAAAGAGGTTCGTTCCCCCGCCCTGCCCAATCGGATCGGCCTGGATGTACCGGCCCAACTGAGGTTTGTAGTAGCGGTGCCAGTTGTAGTGCAGGTCGGTCTCGCCATCATGTACCTGGCCGGGTAAACGGATATTGTCGCCGAAGCCGGTAATGGTGGCTATATCGTCGTATACTTCGCCGAACGGGAGATACTTCAAACTCCACACTGTGTGTCCGCTACCATCAGTCATCGCCTGCGGCGTGCTCAAATGATCGGAATTCCCCACGGCATCAGTCCGATTTCACGGATCTCTGAAGTTCCTTAACATCGAATCGTACGCGTTGTATCAATCCACAACTCAAGCAAATGACCGCTTGAGCGTGGTGCACTGGTCTGGCCAGCCACCCACGTTTCGATTCTTTAGATGGCAGAAAATAGGCACCTTCCAATGAACCATCGATTAGATCAGTGCTCTGACACGTTTCACATTGCATACTAACAATACTCCCTTCGTTATCAGCCGCTTTGCTCTCGTGCACTAACCTGCGAAACTGTTCGAGTCCGCTCTCCGACATACGCAATTCATACAACTCACCGCACGCCGCACACACCATTGCCGAAACACCGTAGGCCCCCCACGAAAATGTTTTGGTTAACGCCGAGGGGAGCATTATTGGCATACCTTCAATACTACCCTCAACAAATCGGTCATTGCCACAGCTATTACATTTCATTTCAATACTCCCTAGCATATCTCAGCCACCTCCAGAATTTCACCAGCCAATCAGGTGGCAAGCGCAGCGTCGGTGGTGTTCCTCTTGTAGCGACTCGAATCATCATTTGCAGATGCGGATACGTGTGGGGACCGGTCAAGTGTCCCGTATGAAGCTGGACGCTACCAAGCCAAGGCCCGCGTGCCGCAAGTCCGCAAGTTTGTGCGCCGCCAGCAGCCGCCAGACTGGTTGCTGTTACCATATAATTCTCAGGCAACCAGAGTGCCGAGAAGTGGCCAAGGGCCCAAGCGAAGGGCTTCACCGCCGGATGAGTTTCGGGGTCGCTGTAAACACCGGCCCAGTAATCAAGCGCCTCTTCGCCGTACCCGGTGCCGTAGTAGTAGCCTTCCCCAAGCAACTCCCACCAGTTGCGTTTCGTTTGCAGTCCAAGGGGGTCACTGATGCGGATCGGGTTGCTTCCTGCATACGCATACAGGTTTGCATCGTCCAGACTGTAACCCCACGGATCGGCCTGGATGTACCGGCCCAACTGAGGTTTGTAGTAGCGGTGCCACTTGTAGTGCAGGTCGGTCTCGCCATCATGTACCTGACCCGGAAAACGGAAATCGTTACCGAAGCCAGTAAAGCTTGAGGTGTTGTACGTCTCACCAAACGGCAAGTACTGCGTACCCCAAACAGGATGCTTATCTCCGTCAGTCATAGCCAATGGCGTCCCCAAATGGTCGAGGTGGTAATAATAGAAGCTCAGGCGCGCCGTATCCTCTCTGGGAATACCATAGTCGGTGTCTATTCTGGCCAGCGGTCGCCCATTGAGGTAGACGTTGCTGATGGTCCATAAGCCGTCATCCGGCCAGGCCTCGGTGATGGGTCGACCCGACAGATCGTACAGGTATGTCCAGTTGGAGTAGGCATCCTCGGACACCCGCAACCCGCGACCGTCGTAGCCATAAGTGGCGGTACTGCCATTGTTTACGCTCACCATCCGACCGGCATAGTTGTACTGGTAGGTGAAGACTCCATCGCTGGTGCTGTCGTAGGTCATATTACCTAAATCGTCATAATCAAAGACGGCTTCATCATCTCCTGACCAAACGGTCGGGTGGCCCAGGGCTTGCCCTGGGATTCCTAAGTTACCTTGACGATGAGCCGTAACCATCGATCCCTAAATCCACCCCGCCTTATACGAGGTTCTGCAGATTAACCTGTCCCACCCTAGTGTAGTGCGTCATAATTGTCTTGACATTTGATTTGAGTTTTTGTATGCTCTGGTTCATGAATAGAGCAGAACGAATCAGGCTGTCGCCAGCGGAGCGGACCACGATTGAGCGCTGGGCTC
>Ga0214473_10001558_pt1 | contig 29956 bp, 26 predicted proteins | sample RVTome_7_FD_203509 | JGI IMG/M metagenome (GOLD analysis project Ga0214473, IMG submission 203509) | Soil microbial communities from uranium-contaminated site in the Upper Colorado River Basin, Wyoming, United States - RVT98D197 | ecosystem: Environmental > Terrestrial > Soil > Contaminated >...
TACAACACCCGACGGCCCCACTGGTCGCTGGGACTCATCTGTCCTTTGCGGTATATTTGCAACAACTTACCCGTTAGGGAGTCTCAAAGGTGCTGGACTAGTACATTTTGTTTACAAAAATTGACACATCTGCTATACTTATAAAGTACGCGTACCTTCTCATCGTCACAGTTTTCTCATACTTTCCCTTTTCTGGGAGAAAGGAGATGAGGATTGGCTGAACTTGCGTTGTCGGTCTTGTCGGCAGAACTCAACGAGTGACAAGGAGCTGAACGTGAAGAAAGCCAGACCTCCGCCCTGAAAAAGCGAACTGTTTTTGCCCCCGCTTTGGAGAAATCCGGTTAATAGGCCTCGGACACTCACTTCTTCTGAAAGTTGTGCATGTCTGCCCGAAACAACGCCTCAAAACACTCACTCTCCAAAGCGGATTTTTTATCTCTCAAGTCTCATCTAGAGCGGCACCAGACACCAAAGCGGCCACAATCCAGAAGGCCGCGTTAGTTGGAAAGATGTCCCAAATATCGATGAAAAATCCCTGTATGACAAACGCCGCCAAAAACCCCATCGCCCATAAGTTGATCACGTTTTGAATTTTGAATTTCGCATTTTGAGTTTTAAATGTTGCTTTCGCTAAGCGCCAGTACATCCACGCGTATATCAAAACCCCCGCCAGTCCCATTTCCACAAACGTTTTCAGGTGCTGGTTGTCAACCAGCGTGCTGTTTTTGGTTAACTGCACTGCCCGAGATGACCCAGTGGCAATGTCATAGACCTCCAAGTCTGTCTCGCGAAAGTTCTGCGCTAACACATCACCCAGCCCGCGGCCAAAGAGCGCTTCGCCGTTAGTCATCGGGGCGATTAGCCGCGCCATAAACTCTAACCGCGCCTCGTTGCTGGCATAAGTCGGATCAATTGCCGAGCGTAGGAACACCCCCGCCGGCGTAAACTTCAGCATAACTACCAGCAGCAGTATAAGCCCTACTCCACCAAACGAAATATACTTCCACAAATTATTTTTTGTTCTTGAAACCAGAATTTGTATAGTCAACATCACAACCATTGCACCCAACGCCACTACCAAACCAATCCACACTGCCCGGGAATATGTCAGGAAAATAAATGGCAAAGTTACCACGAATAATCCTCCCAACAATATCCGCTGTCGCAGACTAGTTATATAAACAGTGCTAGCCACCAGCAAAACCGCTGCCGCAACCAGGTACTGCCCCAATATACTGGGATGAGCCATGATACTAGAAATACGGGGAATCCATATTTCTCGCGCCGGATCAAAACGTAACACCGTACTGTCCACTGCCCAGAACCACTGGTAAACACCCAAAATCAGTACGACGATTAAACTGGCCATAAACCACTTCATTCTTCTCCGTAAAATTTGGCTGGTGGTCGGCAGATACAACACGGCAAAATACAACATTACATATAACCCTATATCTCTGGCTCTTAGTACCCCTAAAATTAACGAGTCGGCCCGCACCATCTCTAAAGCTGTCCAAGGTAGGAGAGCTGCCACCGGGGCGAATAACACGTTGCGGCGATAGGGCAGGCGCTTCAGTGCCAACGGCACCAGGAACAACTTAAGAAATAACGTCAATATAATTACATCTTTTACCAGCGTAACGGTGCCAATCGTCTGCGTAATTTTCAACATTGGCAGCAGCGGCGCTATCACAATAAATAACAAGAACCCTTCCTCCGGGTGTTCCCAAACCCACCAGGCCACGATCAGGAAAAAAAGCAGCCAAGCTCCCGCCTGAAAACTCAAAAACAAGCTAACAAATGCGCTGACCACAACGACAATTAGCATCCAAGCGAAACAGTCACGAAAACTATCATTTCCCCCGGGGAGGCGCTTAAAGATTTTCATTAGCTCTCTCCTTAAGGTGAAAAAATGTTGCTGGCACAATTAACAAAATACTTATCGGCGTAAGTAACAGCAATATCGCCTGTTCATACCACGCTAGGTACTTACTGGCGTAGTGCAAGCAGCTGGCCAGCCAAGGCAGCGAGCGCCGCCAGCCCACCAGCTGGTTAAAACTAGCGGCTCCCTGATGAATTACTTGCGCCTCCGGCGTATACACAATCTTCCCCCCCCTCCTCTTTACCCGCTGGCAATAATCAACCTCTTCAAACCACACCCAAAACTTTTCATCTAAAAGACCCACTGATTCTAGCAATTTCCCTTGTATCATAAACGCCGCTCCCTTCACCTGGTCGACTTCCGCGCACCTGTCGTAGTCGAAGTCATCTCTTATGTACCTTCGCCACAATTTTGCCCGTGGCAACGCCCGGTTCAGCTTCAAAAACATAAAAATAAAAACTCCGAAGGTCGGAAAAGAACGCACCGATAGCTGCCCCGACCCGTCGCTGTTCAGCAGACGCGGCCCTACGACGCCAACCATACTATCCTGCTCCAGCACTTGCGTCATTCCGGCCAGCGCTCCCGCCTTTACTTCCGTATCCGGGTTCAATAATAAAACATGGGTTTCGCTGTCTACCCGGTGCAACACTGACTTCATCGCGATATTATTTGCTCTGGCAAAACCCGCATTAGTATGCTGTTTAATAAACCTCACCTTGGGCTTGTTTATACTTTCCCCCGCTGCCACCTGTGCTTTAACCAACGACCTGTCAGTTGAAGCGTTGTCCACAACTATCACCTCATCTATTAATCCCCGCTCGGGTAAAGACTGCAGCGAGCGCAAACACCGCGCCAGTAGCTCCCCCGTATTCCAGTTTACGATGATGATAATAAGTTTAGTCATAACAACACCTCCAATACTTTCCGCGCCGCCCCCTCCCAGTCAAATTCTCTGGCGCGCTCCCAGCCTCGCTTCCTTAAATCTTCTTTTCTGCCCAAAGCTTCTTTTATCCCAGCTGTCATACTCTCAACGCTAGTTGGATTAACTAACACCGCCGCCTCCCCGGCCACCTCCGGCATTGATGACACATTTGAAGTCACCACTGGGCAACCGCAAGCAAAAGCCTCCAATATCGGCATACCAAACCCTTCGTATAGGCTTGGCAGTACAAAAACCTCCGCTTGCCAGTATAGCGCCGGCAATAAACTATCTGGAACTACTCCCAAAGCCAAAATGTTTTTTGCTTCAGTCGAGGAGTTTATGGCCGTAAAAATCGGCTTCTTCAACCATCCTTCTCCTCCCGCTAAAACTAATTGCAATTCCGTTTCAGACCTCCTCAACTGTTCAAAGGCTTCAATCAGTCGCACCAAATTTTTGCGCGGTTGCAGTTGCCCCACGTATAAAACAAAAGGTTTTTTTAAATCAGGATATCGATTCTTTAACTTTACCCCAGACTCTTTGTGCTCTGTTTCGCCTGGTACCCGAAACCGCTCGTGGTCAACTCCGTGATAAATCACGTGCACATTTTTAGTTCGGCCATAGTACTTTTCTATATCGTCTGCGGTTGCTCGCGACACAGCAATGATCTCATCCGCCTCGCGCACCGCCTGCGCGCTAAACACGTGCAGCAACAGCCAGTCTTTATAACGAAATTGTTCCGGGTAGTGGTGTACCGCCAAGTCGTGCACCACCGCCACCATCTTTATCTTCTTCGGCCTTAAGGCAGGAATTTGCTGAATGGGCATAAACATCACATCCGGCTTATAGCGATACAAATCAAACGGCAGCCGCGTCTGCGTCCACCACTTCGGCCACGGCGAAGCGTACCAACCTCCCCGCCCTTCGGGCACCCCTCCTTCTAAAGGAGGGGAAAGACGTTTTTCCTCCCCTTGCGAAGGGGAGGTGGGGTCACTAGAACACGGCGCAAAATAAAACCAATCTTGTTCCGGTGCTAGTCCGGGCAGCCGTTTTGCCAACTCCCTTGTGTATCTAGTCGTCCCGTCCGCTCTGCCGGTGCACAAATCTGAAACATCAAAACCTATTTTCATGGGATTTCTTTTAGTTTTGTTAGTAGGTGTTCTACCCGCCTCTCCCAACTGTGCTCGCGCGCCTCCGCTCGGCGCTCTCTACTGCCTCGAGACGGTTCTGACAACCACTGCTCGCATTGCCGTAGAAACTCGTCAACTGAATCAGCATAGCCGATCAAAGATTGATATACTTTTAGCTCCGGCAAGCCGGTGACCACGATGGGTTTACCAGTAGCCATGAATTCCCAAAACTTAAGAGGGAAGCTCGCCGCATTGTACCGGCTGGCTCGATACGGTATCAGGCAAATATCAAACACCTGCGCGTAATCCGGAACCTGCTCTCGCGGCACAGTGCCTAACATATATACATTCGGCAATTGTTTGAGTCGTGCCCACCCGGGCGACTCATGCTCGACTACCGGCGCTCCCACAAAAATAAAACTCCACTTCGGTCTGCTTCTAGCCACAGCGTGCAGCAGTTCGAAATCATATTTATAGGCATCAAGCGCCCCCACTGAACCCAGAATAGGCCGCGGTATTTTTTGCAGGCTTTGAGGCGCCGGTGCTCTATCTTTCTCGTACAACATGACGTCCCCCGCGTTCAACACCAACTGCACGTTTTTATTAAATGGCCTTTTTAGTTCCAGCAGTCTCCGCGACGTCACGGTTACCAAGTCAGCCCGCTTGAATATTTCTAGTTCCTCTTCTTCCACTCGCTGGGGGTTTCGATCCGATCCCGCCTGGGACGCGTGATCATCAACGCAGTCGTACAAAACAGTGGCTCTCTCAAACGCCGACAAATATTCTGCCGCCTCTGTGTCGTAGATCCAGACCACTACAGAAGGGCCAAAGCCTAGCAAACGAGAGACTCCCAACACGCACCATCTGTTTAGAATATGGTTAAAACGGGCAATCATTTTTATCTCGCGCGATCCCGGTATCAAATTCCATTGCGCCTTAACAAATAACTGCTCGCTCTTCTTCTCATACCACACAATCCGCTTCAAAAAAGAAGCAACCGCTCGTGGCTGCCGCCAGTGTTGCGCCAAAAAACGCAGGACCCACACGCGCGGCTCAACGTACAGCACAGGATACTGCTTGGACACTCTCGACATAATATGCTGACGGTTTGTCCAAGTCGGTAAGTTAAAAGCTGCCCCGGCGAAGCAGATAACTTTTAAGTTAAATGATGCTTGCTGCTTTAATCTTAGCGCTGACCAGGCTGGAATTAATTTGCTGCGATAGCCTTCCCTTAGGACGGAAAACAACAACAGCGCAAAAATTAGCGTCCGCCATAAAAGAGCTGGTTCCGACAGCAACCACAGCACACTTATTCCCAGCGCCACCAATAACCACACCAACTGCTCCGTCAAAAAGTTAATGCCAAAACGTTTGTGGGCAATTAGCACCGTGACTATATATGAGATCAGTGCCCCCGCCAGCACGGCCAGCGTCGCCAAGAATGGATCAGGCCGGGCTAGCAGCAATAGGGCAATAACCACACCCGATATGGTCGTCATTAGACCGTACGTATAGGCCCTAAACCTTGGCTGGTCAGCCGACACAAAAACACTACTACTGCCAATGTCGGTTAGGGCGTACAGGAAAAAACCCAACGTCATGACAAGAATAAGCCCCTGGGCCGGGCCGTACTGCCCGCCAATGACGTAGCGCAAGATTTCCGGTGTAAAGAACAGTAAAACCAATACTATCAGCATCATGACCAACAACACGCGGCGCATATTGCGGGTAACCACTTGCTTAAACTCCTGCCGGCCCCTCGTGTACAACGAACTCATCCAAGACAGATTTACCTCCGCCAGCGCCATAGCGATAATTGTCAGCCGGGAGCCGAAGGTCTGCGACACATTAAGATAACCCAACTCTTCGGCCGCCAGCACGCCGCCCAACAACAATATTGGCAGCCGCTGCCAAACAATAAAAAAGATGCGGGCCATATACATAAAGGCCCCGATACGCATTACTCGCCAACCGTAGCGTTTGATATCACCCCAACTAGGCCACTCCAAGTTATGCCGCAAAGCGCGCGCGATAACCCCTGCCAACAAAATTATCATTATGCTGGTCGTAATAACGATGGCCAAGAAGAAACCAGTAATGTTAAAACGCCAGGTCAGGTAGCCAAAGACCGCCACGTTAAGCGCCGCCGTAACTATTTGTATAACATAAAGCGACACGAACTTCTTCATGCCGGTCAGCGTTGCTCCCAACACATCCTGAAAGCCCTGCAGTATTAACACTCCGGCAAAGATTTGCAGGAACAGTGTAATTTCAGGCCGTCCATACACCTGCTCGGCAACAACACCTGCCAGGAGCAGCAATCCCACTGATAAAGGAATAGTCACGCACTGCCTGACTAGATGCGACACCCAAAATACTTTACCTACCTCCCGCTTGTTTTTTAGGATGGCTATCTCCCGTATCGCCCCGTCCACTATTCCCAAATGCTGCGACACTCCAATAACGCCCCCCACCGACATGACCAGCCCCACCAATCCATACTCCGCCGGCGACAAAATCCGAATAACAATAATACTTTGAGCAATACCCAGAGCAGTTGTAACCGCCTTAGTAAACAGCGACAGAAATTGCGTCCGCGCCAAGTCCATGGGGCTAATACAAGCCCCATCGCCCCCGCGTGTCAACTTCTAGCTATTAGGAAGGAGCGGGAGATAAAGAAGGAGATGGGTCTGGCACACATACCCCCACCGCCGAACATCCAACCTCAATAGGTATGGCTGTAACCATAGGAGTAGGAAATGGCCACTCTTTGGGATTTAAACACGTAAACGCGACTGGCCCCGGGTAAGCTTTTATTTGACCACTTGGACATTGTATAAGCTTCTGAACCGCTAACAAACAACCCGTCTTCATTGCTTCATAAAAACTTTTTGTAAAACCGATTCTCTTTGCATAGGCTGATTTAAACTGATATGTTCCCTCCTTCAAACATCCTTTATCCTTAATCCAATAATATTTACATTCAGCTCCTCCCCATTTATGACATTCTCTGCCAGTGGCCACTGTGCATCCTTCAGATGTGTAACAAGCACCAATCGGCGCGCTGCTCGTGGTCGGTGATCCGCTCGGGACGCTTGCCGCAAGTTGGCTGCTTAAATCGCCGTTTTGTACGAGTATCAGCAACAATAACAACACACCAAATACCAACCCCCCGCCCACCACAAACCAAAACACAGAATCTAGTACTGCCCGTTGTTTTTTCTTTTGTTTCAAACCTGCCACTTCACCTATAATAACACACTACAAAGAAAGCAAAAAACTCCTCACTTTTTCACAACACTGTTAATCATTTCTTCCACTAACGATATCCGCTTCGACCAAGCAAACTCCTGTTGCGCCCTCACCTGCGCCTGCCGGCCCAATCTTTGGCGCAGCTTGTCGTCTGACAATAAACGCTCCAGCACCAGGCGCACTGCCGCCGGCTCCTCCGGTGGCACCACCAGCCCCGTATGGCCCTCCTTCACCGCTTCTTTAACTCCTCCCGTGTCAGTTGCTACCGCCGGCTTCCCCGCGGCTGCCGCTTCCAGATAGACGATGCCAAATCCCTCCGCGTCTCCCTCGATTCGCCGCGGCGTTAAGGCGAACAACTGCGCCCCTTGGTACAAAGCCGGCAAGTCCTCATCCGGCACCAATCCTAAAAACTTGACGCTTTCTTCCACAAAGAGATGCCCCGCCAATTTTTTGAGTTCATTTTCCTCTTCACCCTCGCCGACAATTACCAAATCAACATCACCGAATTTTGTTTGATCAAGGTGGCTAAAAGCTTCAATCAAAACATCAATCCCCTTGCGCGCAATCAGCCGGGCCACTGTTATGATGTACGGCCGCTTCACATTATGCGCCCCGAGCACCCTATTTAAGTCATCCTCACCTACCTTATGCAAAAACTGCTTGTCCACCCCCGGCCATATTTTTACCAACCGCTTCTTCTCCACGCCCAATTTAAGCAATGATTCTTTAGTTATGTCGTTTATGTAAACTACCCGGTCTGCGTTTATTAAAACCTTAACCAGTTTTTTACGCTCTCTCGGCTCACTGCTCCACTCTTCAACCTCCATGGCATAAGTAAAAACTACGTAAGGAATACTTAAACGCTTCTTCAGGTAATATCCCACCAGTCCTTCGAATAGGGCTTTGCCGCACAGCACCACATCGTACTTTTCCTTTTTCGCCTGGCGATACAGGAAGACGAACAGCGGCAGCCACGCTGGCTTGATAATCGGCCAGAAAAAGCGTTTACTGTCCGGCGTCACCGCTTCCACGCTTCCTGGCGGCATGTGCCGCTTAATATTCGTTAAATAATTTTCTATCCCTCCCACCCGTGGCGGCCAATTTTCTGCCAGCAACAATACTTTCATAGACACCACACCATACTAGCACGCTCCCTGGCTGTCCAGTTAAAAAAGAAGCCCCCTTAAGAGCTTAATGTACCTCTGTATTCAATTATGAACGTTTCTCCTTTGTTCGATATCATGCCGCGTGATCTTCGGTGGGGGGCAATCAATGTGGCTGATAACCTTCGGCAGCTCTACTTTCACAGTTATCGCTCCCGCCTCTTCTCCTCGCTCGGATTCTCTCACTACTGGGTCAGCGCCGCCTCGCATCAAACACAACGACAAGACAACCATGACTAACTGAAACATTGTCTGTACCTCCCAAAACCGTATTCATATGCGCGAAAAGAACAACTATCATCCCCATATATATACATCACCCGTTCAATTATTTCAACTAACTCGGCACTGGGCTTTTACTCGGCGTCGGGCTTCCTACCGGCTCAAAAACCGCCTTACAGCCATCTCCCTTACTGCCGATCCGCAACGTGCACACCGGATTCTTCGAGCCAGCGCAGCCCGTGCACGGTTTATCGAATACGGGTGATTGCCACTCCCTGAACTTATAACCTGCTTTAGACCGAGCCTCAATCTTTATATCCGCCCCGGTGAAATATTCAGTCGTGCAATAATTATCGCAGCCTATTACTCTTCCCCCTGTCGGGTAATCAGCCCTAACATATCCCTTTCCCGAAACCAGCAAGGAGAACAAGCCAACCATTCCTTCCATATATGGACAAATAATATTATCCATCCCATCATAAGGCACAAGATCACCCTCGATTACTACCTGTTCATCCGCACGCTCATGAAAACCCTCGTGCTCTGCTTCTTCCCGGACCGCCACTGCCTGCCACCCCGACCGGAATTCATCTTCTATCAAGCCTCGCAATGACTCCACTGTTGCTACCGACCAGTCAGTGTTATACCAAGGGTTGTTAATCATAGCCACATAATTTGGCAAATATCTCTCAAAGATTCCCCAATGCACCATCTCGTGCTTCTCTGTCCCGCTTATCTGACGTTGTGCTACCTCCAGTAGTTTAGGGTGGGTCTCTGTTAACTCCCGTTCATCTCCCGATGAAAGTCCCCATAAACTCATGGCGAGCGAAGCGGGAAGCTCCTCCGGATTCGGCGGTGATGGATATACGCCCGGCACCCGCTGCTTTGTCTCCGGGTGGTTAAGGCCGTCCGGATATATGTAAGCACTCACAACTAACTTGTACAATCCACTCACTTTCTTATAAAGACCCGTCAATTGTATATCTACTGGCAGATACTCCTCAAAATCCACCCACGCACAACCCAGTGCCCTCTGCCCGCACCCCGGAGGCGATGGGTTACCTTCGCACACCGCCGTCAGTATATATCCTGGGTCTAAGCCATTAATCGGATCTTTGTGAACTACGCGTTCATCAACAACTAATTTATACTCATTGTATCCTTCAGCTACATAACCTTCCGGACACTGTAGAGGGCTTGGCGATACACCTGGTGGAGGACGCAAGTCACCCAATACTTTACCAACATCTGTATTATTTAATCCTAAATAAGCAGACGGCTTGCTAGTCGGTGTTGGGCTAGGGCAAAACTCGGTCGGCCCCACCATCGCACTGCCCAAATCAAGGGTGCCGATACTCTCCCAATCCTTTACCCAACCCTTTACGGCAGACGCACCTCCCCCCGGCGCCACTTGCGTCTTAAGCAGCTTCCCATCCAGCAAAGACACTACCCCAACAATTAAAACTCCCCCTAACAATATAAACCATACCGCCGCTGGTATATTTGTCTTTCTGTTATTTCTTACTGCGCCCATATTACTCTTCTCATTATATCATTATACAACACTATTCCCTAATACGCCTTCACTAACTTCACACCCTTATAATAGTACTTGAGTATCTTCTGCCAGCTCCAACCATCCTCATTAGCAAATCCATACGCTCCCTGCGCGCTCATGCCCACACAGTGACCCTTACATACACTAGCCACGTGATGCGGATCTTTAACGGACTGCTGTAAGTGGGGAAAACGGTCCGTGTTCCACTTTTCCTTAGCGCTGCGTGTGCGACCGTCCGAATCGGAGAAATAAACCGTGGACACCGGGCTGTCTCCCTCGCCGTCGGTCACCACCACCCCCTTCGTCTTAGCAAACTCGCTGGCCATGCGAGGAGTTATCAGCTCGTACTCGTATCCTCGGTAAAGCTGATCCTCGGCCGTGTTATCAATATCCCAACCCCCACCTATCGAGCGGCCTCCCGTCACCACCTTGTGATACAGAACATAAGTTCTGGCCGCCGTGGCCAGCGCTTTTAAGTACTCTGCTGGCCCATTGCCGGAAGTTTCTGCTAATCCTCGCAGGTAATACTCCGTTCGCAACTCATTAATTGCCCAGAGATAATTATTGGCATCGTCTTTTCGAATCTCGACCACACCGCGAAAACGGTTATAGTTTTTGCCCGGGTATGTTGCCGACGGGTCTGAATAGCTTTTAATCTGCATAATTGCTTGGTCTAATGGCACCAACCTGATTTTATCTTTTGTATCGAAACTCACGCCCGAACCCCGCACATGATACTTACTATCTGACCAACTTACTTGTACAACATCATCCTTACCTAACGTCCCCAATATCTTAGAAACTCCTTCTCTGATTTGATACTTACCATTAGCTGTAACGTGTATGGCTCGGCCGTCTGTCTTATAAATAGCTATACGCACTTGGTCACCCATGGGATGATTACTGATACCGGCAATTGCCTTACGTACAATGCCGCCATCTGAACTTGTGACGGCTACCCCGCCGCAAATCGCATCACTTCCCTGGCGCGCCTTCTTTGATTTGTGGTATTGCATCGAACTAGTGAGCGCCTTACGGGTAGTTATTTCATTGCACGATATCCGCTTGCGCCACCACGCCTTTTCTTGCTTAGAAGGGTCATTACCATATATTTGCACAAACAACAACAGCGTATCTTTGATCAAAACATTTTTATCATCACTCCCCGCCGTAGTTTTTGTCTCGCCCACCCGAGCGCTGCTCATAGTTTTGCCTCGCGCCTGGCTGTAGAACATCGCTCCTTGCAAAGCCTCAAAAGTTTTTTTCTCCCCCCTAACCACCCGTCCCAACCAGTACGCATTTTCAACTTCAGTCGGGCTCCTCTTATATACCCCCCGAAATGCTTCGTTCACTCTGCTTTCTAGCGTTCCAGCATCAGCTGGCCCGGCTATCATCAACAGGCTCACCCCAATCAAAACGGACACAAATATAAAATAGCGGTATCCACACATGTCTCATTAGTTTATATTGACAAAAGGGATTGTACTAGTAGTGTAATTTCTTATGTCTGAACAAACCGCCACCAAGCTCGTTATTATTATTCCCGCTCTCAACGAGCAGTACACTATTGTTGATGTTATCGACAACATTCCGCGCCAAATAGCCGGCATCGATGTCATTGACGTCGTGGTCATTGATGATGGTTCAACTGACAAAACAGCTAAGTTAGCATCTGCCGCTAACGCCCACGTCGTTCACCACCCGCGGCCCCTGGGGGTAGGCGCCGCCTTCCATACCGGCTTAAGTTGCGCCTTAGAGCGCGGCGCCGACATCATCGTTAATATAGACGGCGACGGTCAGTTTAATCCCCACGACATCCCCGAACTCATTGCTCCCATAGTTCAGGGAAAAGCCTGGTTTGTCACCTGTACGCGCTTTGCCAAACCGGATTTTATCCCTGACATGCCCGTCATTAAAAGATGGGGCAATAAATGGATGGTGTATCTTATCAACTTTATAACCAGTCAGCGCTTTACTGACGTTTCCTGCGGTTTTCGGGCTTACACGCGCGATGCCGCGCTGCGCCTTATTCTATTCGGACACTTTACCTATACCCAGGAATCATTAATTGATCTGGCGCAGAAGGGCATACCCATAACTGAAGTGCCTCTTAAAGTGCGCGGCCGGCGCCAGCACGGCCGCTCCCGGGTAGCGGATAACTTATGGCGCTACGGCATAAAATCTGCCAGCATTATCTTTCGGGCCGCTCGCGACTACCATCCCCTGACTTTCTTTGGCCTACCCGGACTTCTTGTCTTCCTGCTTGGCGTAGTCGGCGGTGTTTTTCTTCTTATCCATTGGCTTAATACAGGGCAAACCTACCCCTATCGTTCTCTAGTCCAAGTCTCCGGCATTTTCATAATTGTCGGTGTCTTACTTGGTTTTTTGGCTATGTTAGCAGACATGCAACACAGAAATCGTCTTCTTATTGAGAAGATAGTGTATCTCGCCCGCAAAAAAGCCTACGCCACAAAGCATGACATCGCAGAATTTTGATATCCACATCATAAAAAAAGCGGCGGGTTTTTCCCCTGGGCGACACGCGTCGGCCGCCCCAGCGAGGCGGCCGCGCTCGGGCTCGCCCTCGCTCCTCCCGCTGCGGCGGGAGACCGTGCCCGCTCGGGCTGCGCACGGTCGCCAATGAAAAAACCCGCCGCTTATTTACTATGACAAAAATCCTTTTTATCACTCGCGCTTATGGCCAAAACAAAGGCGGTCTGGAACGTTTGAGTTACGAATTTATTCAAGCTATATCACAAAATCCGCATGTCAGTGCTCAAGTTATCAAACACACCGGCCCTCGCGCCGCCTCACCCTTATTTGTTTTTTTGTGTCTCCCGCGCGCTTTAGCCGCCGCCCGCCACGCCGACGTTGTTCATATCAGCGACCCTTTACTCTCCCTCACCGGCTGGCTTATTAAGAAAATATTCCACAAACCAATTGCCGTAAACGTGCATGGGCTTGACATTACCTATCCGAATTTTCTTTACCAAGCTTACTTAAAACTTTTTTTTCGGCACTTCGATGCTTATTTTCCCATCAGCCGACACGTGAACACATTACTTACCCACTGGCAGGTATCAGGAACACGAATCGTGGTCAGCCCAGGCATAAGTGACCGCCTCTTTGATCCCAGGATTACTCGCCAGCAACTCGGTTCCTTCCTTGCTATGCCACTGACCGGCCGCAAAGTTCTGCTAACCGTCGGCCGGCTAGTCAAACGTAAAGGACATGCTTGGTTCATTTCTAACGTCCTGCCAAAACTGGCTTCAAACACTCTTTATGTTATTGCTGGCCAGGGACCGGAAGCAAACAACATTAAACAAGCAGCTCTCTTGTGCCAAGTTAGTAACCGCGTTGTCCTGCTGGGCAAGGTACCAGACTCAAACCTAAAAATTCTCTACAATACAGTCGACGCCTTTGTCCAACCAAGCATAAAAATCAAACACGATGCTGAAGGATTCGGTCTTGTCCTGCTGGAAGCTGCCTTGTGCCGCCGCCCCGTCTTTGCCGCCGACATTGACGGCGTCCCCGATGCTATTCAAGACAATAAAAACGGCATCCTAGTCGAGAGTAACAACCCCCAAGCCTGGATAAACGCCCTAAACTCGCCTCCTGCCCCTGTTACAAACTCCCGCGCTTACACGTTGACCAACTTTTCTTGGGGAAAAGCAGCTGATAGATACTGGCCAGCGCTGGCTAGACTTGCCGCCACACCACCGTCTTAAGCATAGTAAGTTTTCCTTCTCGCCCTCCCTCTAACCAGCGCCGATATGAGGGCATCTGTAGCTGCTCGTACGTGCACCGGCCGTCCTCAATTATTTTGTCAGGGTGTATTTGCCATTCATCAAACACGCCCTTCAGCGCCCGGCGCATAGATAAATACAGTTTCCCTTTATGAAAATGGACTGCTTTAGGATATTGATATCGAAGTTGTCTCAACAGCTTATCTTCTTCTTCAAAGCTGAAGTGATACTCACAAATATGCGGGCCAATAAAAACATGATTGATATCATCCGGCGCCACGTAAGTAGCGGCATTAGCCAGCAGACCCCGCACCAGCGCCTTTCGGCTTATATGCAACACCACAGCCGCATTGTCTGACACTATAACAACCGGCGCGCAATCAGCCGTCTGCACACCTCCCGCCACGCTGTCTCCTTTTAACACTACTCCGTCAGCGCTCATCTTCCCCTGCGCTAACATCTCAACCTCTACGATGTTGCCCCCATGAATCTGGTCAGGAAACAAAACTAGCTCTGGTAAACTAATCTCCGGCGCCTGCGTTGCTACGCGCCAATTACCTAAGCGAATCCCCACCTCATCTAAGGCGGTAGATATTGACGGCTGTATTGCTAAAGACCTGGTCATAGAGAGGCAGTTCCCACAACCCTTGCTCATCGCGTGGCAAAAGTAAATAGTCAGCTTGTTTAAGTACAACCTTTTGCGCAGCCCTGTTGCCCGCAAAAGCCGCCGTAATTTGGCTGTACATCTCATCTTGAGGCGACAACCAATAATCAGCGCGCAGCAAAGCTCGCCCTGTAAAGGCAGGCACTACCCACGGCGGATTAGGCGAAGCCAGGACAACATCGTCTATTTCTGTATTCTCCTCTAACCAATCTAGCGCCTCTCGTTGCGTTATGGTCACCACTCGCTCATCCTTAAACATCAAGTTATCGTGGGTGCTGGCCACACTGGCACCCGCCGGCAGCAACGTCACCAACAGTAAAGCTACAACTGTCGCCCAACCAGCCGCTACCTGACTAAGCGGCCGAGCTGTGTCAATTAATTGGCGGCGCAGCCAATAAAAGAGACGAAGCAAAGGGCCAAGTAATAAAGGAAAGCCGATGATTAAAGCATGATAGAAGAAACGCTCCGCGTTTTCGATCACAATATTGCGTGTTGAGAGGAAAAAAGTGGCGAAGCTAATAACTGCCAGCGCCGCCACCGCCGCGCCCAAAAACTGCTGTTTATCAGCCAGCCAAACCGCCGCCAGCAGAGCCACCAGAATCGGCCCGAGGCGGATCATAGCTGGCGCCGCCGTATATGAGAAAGTAGGCAAGCCAAAAGCTGCCTCACCTGGAGTGAATGCAAAAAACGCGATTACCCAAAACACCACACCTGCCAAATAACCAGCTCGCTGCCAAACCGCCTGTTTTAGGTCAGCGGCTTGCAGTAAATAAAACACAGCTAGCACTGCCACGGCCGCCGTGCCGGTTACCGCGTTCGACAACATAAGGACTAAGGCCACCACACTGGCTGGCACCACGTGCCCCCGTATCAATAACGCTGTTTGCAACAAAAACAGTCCCGTCAGAAAAAAGTGACTCTGGGGGTAAACATAGTTATCCCAGGCCAAGGCTAAGACAAACAGCACTAGACTCGCTTGTCCCGCCAGAATTACCAGGCGCGACGGCACACCAAACCACAGTTTCCATGGCTCGTTCGGCTCTGGGAAGATAACATCCCACAGCAAGAAGAAAAGCGGCACAGTTAGAATAATTTGTAACAACGTCATCGCTGGCAGAAAATATAACCAACTACCACTTATACCAACTGCTGTTAACACACTAGCCACACCGGCATGTAGAAGAATCGGGTATTCCAACGCGCCTCCGCCGGCGAATGGGTTAGTGTCAACCAGCCCGTCAGTTAACAACGATCGTTGTACTAATGCTATAAAGGTTGTCGTGTCGCCGTTATAAAACCCGTGCGTCACCCATGCGCCATTTATAAAGCCGTTCGCGTCAATAACCAACCAGGCACCAACTAACACGACAGCCAGCACCGCCAGGACCGCCAAATCACGCCGTCCGCTACCTCCACCCGACATATACGGAAAAGACAACCTTTGATAAAACAATAACCAAACAACCAACAAAACCACTGCTCCCATATCGAAAACCACTTTCGTTTCCATCCCTATTAACACCGTTCTATCCAATAAAGTCAGCAGCAGCCACTGCCCCTCGAAAAGCACTCCCGCCGCCGCTAAATACGTCAAAACCCGCTGATGGCGGAACAATACCCCGCTGGCCAACAAAGACGCCAATCCCAATAATACTATCGATGAAATCATGCCCCTACAATGACAAAACTTTCTCCTTATGGCAATGTAGTATCATGAGTATTTCCCTCATCATCCCCGCCTACAACGAAGAAAAACGATTGGGTGTTTTTTTGCAATCCATTGTCGATTACTCAAACCAACAGCAGGATATAGGCGAAATTATTGTGGTTGATGATGGCAGCTCCGACGCCACACTCAGCCTCGCTGAAAAATTCAGCCACAACCTTCCTTTAAGAATTATCAAGCACGAGAAAAATCGCGGCAAGGGTGCCGCCGTACGAACTGGCGTCATGGCCGCCGCCAGTGACTACATTATCTTCATGGACGCTGATGGGGCTACCCCCATTACTGAACTTCCTAAAATGGCCGACGCGCTTGAAGAAGCTCAAGTAGCTATCGGCAATCGCTGGATGGCCGGCTCGCAAACACAGCGTCGCTCCTCTTTAAGAAAACTGGCTGGTTTCATTTATCGCCAGTACATGGGCTTATTCGGCCTCGGCCAAATAGATACTATGTGCGGTTTTAAGGGTTATCATAGCGCCGTCGCCCGCAAACTATTCAGCAATCTTCAAGAAGAACGCTGGCTTTTTGATGCCGAAATCGCCTATAAAGCCATCCAAGCCGGCTATACCATAAAGAATTTTCCCATTACCTGGGAATCGAAAGATGGCAGCAAATTAGACAGCAAAACTCTTATCAAAACCGCTTTTCAAATCTGGCCGCTTATTCGAAAGATCAAACCGTTGATATAAACACAAAACATAATATACTTAAATCTGGAAGACATCAGTACTCTTAACTTCTCACCGCACTTACTCCCCACGGAACACGCCTCCTTTGAGGGGCCTCCTGTGGGGTTATGCCCGGCATACTGCAGCTCTGTGCCGGGCACTTTTTATATAATCACTGTGCGCAGTAACATTCGATATAACGTTATATGGAGTATTGACTACAGAAGATAGAAACCTGCCGTAACTCCATGAAACCAAACTCGAAATGTTAGCACCCATCTTGCCAGATAGCTTTTTTTGCGGTAAAAGTCATACTTCAACTAAACCCATGACCATAGCCTTTGCCACCACCATGTCCCCGCGCGGATCCACCGTTATCGGCCGCGTAATGCCGCTGGCTGAACAATTTGCCAAACACCACCAGGTGCACATTCTGGTGTTAAATGAGAGCAAAAAATCGGATAATAACATTCACTTACACACCGTCGGCCAAGAACCATTTATTCGCACAAAACAAGGCAAAACTCGTCTTACCGGCTTACCGCTTATTTTCTGCTTACTTAGCATTGCTCTAAAAACAACAATAACGCTCTTCCGCATTAGCCCCGACGCCGTCATCATCGTTAAATCACTTCCCCACAACGTGCTCGGTGTCTGGCTGTGGTCGCTATTTAACAAAAACAAAAAAATCATCCTCGATGTTGACGACTTTGAACTGACAGCTAATATCTTAACTTCCATAAACCAGCGCGCCGCCATCCACTGGGCCGAACGAGTCGGCGCCAACTTAGCCGAAACCATCGTCACCGCCAGCCCTTTCCTCAAAGATCATTTTGAACAACTGACGCAAAACAAGAAAAAAGTAGTCATGATTCCGACCGGAATTTCTGCAATAACGGAGCAGCGGGTCCCACCTTCGCTAAAGCTACGGTGGGCAAGCCTGTCGCCCCGCCCAGGCGGGGCGACACCCGCTGCTGCCCCATCACTCCTTTACATCGGCAGCCTGTCTATCTCCTCCGGTCACCGTATCGACATCCTCCCCGATATACTTGCTCTCGTGCAGAAAATCTATCCCGACGCTCAACTCCACATCGCTGGTAACGGTGATGATACAACGCGGCTCAAACGACAATTTACTAAACAAGAGTTGCCGCACGTACACTGGCATGGCCGCTTCACTGGGCCTGCCCAAATTGCGGACCTGCTTCAACAAACTACTATTATCCTCGATCCTATCGACGCCAGTATTGCCAACCGCGCCAAAAGCAGCTTCCGCACGATATTAGCCGCCGCGCACGGACTGCCCGTGGTCACCAGCGACATCGGTATCCGCCCCTATCTTTTACCTCTCTCCTTTCGCGACCGCTTCTTTGCTAAGCCTGCCAATCCTAAAGCCTACGCCGAAAAAATAATTTCCCTTCTGCAAAAACCACTAACTGGAGCCGAACGGAGCATCCTGTCAGATCACGTTAAACAATATACTTGGCAGACATTGGCTAGTAACTACAACAAACTACTATGATTTCGACGTTTATCGCCGCCGTACAAACTGTCGTCGCTCCTCTCCTCATATTAATTATACCCGGTCTAGCTTTCGTGCCGCGGCCTAAAAACTTTCCCCAAGCTCTTCCCGCCGCCGCCCGCGTCATTTTGTGGAGTATATCACTCCTCACCCTCGGTTCTTTATTTGCCATCATAATTAAACTGCCTCTTTACCTCGTCGCTATCATCGCTCTCCTTGCCACCATCCTAGCTAGGCGGCGGCAGCCCTTCTCTCGCTCCGCCCTCTGGTACGCCTTAACCGTAATTATCTGTTTCTTACTCCTTTATGCCGCATTCAGCGTGCCATTCTTGCTCTACCACGATGGCCTACCCACGGGAGATTCCCAAAAGACTATCATCTGGGCTAGTAAAATACTTCAAAATCAAGAGTTGGCAACTGGCCAGGCGGGACTGCCCGACTACAGTGAAGCCAAACAGTTGCTCAACCGCGACCCGGTTGATTTCTACACCCCCGGCTTGCACGCTCTAACGGCACTGGTCATGCGGCTGGCGCCTTATCAACTAACCGCTGTCGGCTTCCTCGCCATAGCGTTCAGCCTGGCAGCCGTTCTTATCGGCGTCGCTGTTGCCTATGAAGTTTTTCCTAAAAAAACACACATATCTTTCATACTCCTGGTCGTATGGTTTATTTTGACCCACTTTCGTTTTCTTCGTTACTTAAGAGAACCCGGTTATCATCTTCAAAATGTAGCCGGCGAGGTGCTGCTATTTGGCCTTCTTTTTCTTGCTATCACTCTCCTTAAAAAATGGAACAGGCGCGACGCTATCCTAGCCTTCCTGACTGCTATTAGCCTGGTACTGACCCACCAATTCTCTGCCTTCCTAGCCGTTTTCCTGTTACTTCCTGCCGTAGTTATCTTCATTATGCGGCGCCAGCCAGCTATTACTCTCGTGATTATCAGCCTGCTGCTATTACTCAGCATTGGCTTTATTTTTAATCTGCACCACAAAATTCCTCATATCTTCACCACTACGCCGCACCTGCTAAGCCTTACTCCTAATCTTACCGACTATCCTCGCGCCCTGGGCGCCGTTTGGTTTCTAGCCGGCCTCGGGGGGCTAATACTGCTGCTGCTAAAAAACCGGAAGAGAACCGCCGCGACACTGCCCGTCGCTGCTTTTATACTAGGCACGCTCATCCTACTCGCGCTCTCCCAAGGCCCGCGTTTGGGCATAGATATTCCTCCCGTCCGCACCCTTTTCTTCTCCATCCTTCCCCTTAGCATAACCGCCACTTACCTTGTTCTTAGACTGAAAAACTATATGCAAAAAATTGCCTCCCCGCTAACGCGACGAATTTCCTACCTGATTCTTATTATCCTCGTCATTTTCCCAGCCGGAATGGGGACGGCCAAAGCATTTACTTTGTCTCACGCTATTAGCATCAATTCCACTCTTACCGCCGGCCAACTCACCTTAATAGATTATCTAGCAAATCAAGACACTGGCGCCGTACTTATCGACGATTACAATCGTCGCTCGGCCTCCTGGCTTGTCTTGTCAGGCCACCCCATGTTCACCCGCCTCGCCGCTGACCTGGCCACACAAATGGACGAATCTCGTCAGTCCCCCGAGCGCTATAACCTTTATCTCAAGCAACTGGACTTCGAAAAGATCTTTGCCTTAGCCAGCCAACCCGGGATAAAGGAACTTATGGCCAAGCACAACATCCGTTGGCTCACCGGCATAGAAAAAACTAGCCACACAGGCTTTCAGCACAACCCTGCCTTAATTGAAGCCACGCGCGCCGACGACATTATTTTGTACAAAAGCGCCGGGAAAACACCTGGTGTTGCCGTGCCCGCCGAAGCCTCTGGCGAAGGCTGGGACGGAGAAACACCAGGTGTTGAGGAGGCGCCGACACCATGGCTGCTCCGAGCCAGTACGTTAGCCAACGACATCGGCGACAGTGAAGATACTTTTGAACACCTGCCAGCCAGCCTGCGCAGCACTCGTTTATCAGAACCACAATTTAACGGCCAGCGTACCTACCGCACTACCACCGCCCCTTTAATCCCTCTTAGTTTTAACGTCGGCGACTACGTGCGAGTACTGTGGGACAAGGAAAAAACCGGGCGGCCGGATACCAGCTTGGAGCTTAGCGTGCGCGCCACCAGCCGGGAAGACCTGCAAATCATCACCCCGGCCGGCACAAAGTTGCCGTTGCCTCTCGATGGCACAACCGTAAAAATAGACGCGCGCGCTGTTCCATTTGACGACCGCGGCTTTATCACCATTATTATTGATAACCCAGGGCAGCAGCCCGTGGCTATTGACTTAATTGCCCTCGGTTTGGCTCGCACTCCATGAATAAACAATCTCGACTTACCGGAGCCGTTTCTCTTGTCGTCGCTCAAGCCGTAGTGCTTGGTTTGGGCTACGTTACACACTTATGGATCGGGCGGGTGTTGGGCCCCGCCTCTTATGGAATTTTCGGCATCGTCCTGTCCCTACAAACCATTGTCGGCATGGTGCTTACCTTCGGCGTTCCCATGGGCATCTCCCGTTTTGTTGCCCAAGACGAAAAGCACGCTCAAAGCATTCTTCGCCAAGCCCTGCGCCTGCAAGCAGTCGTTGCTCTCCTGGTCGCTCTCATCACCGTATTAGCCGCCCCCTTACTGTCTCGCTTATTAGACGACGCTTCGCTCCTAAGCTTCATTCAATTTGTCGCTCTCATTGTTCTCCTGCAAGCCTTCTACCAAGTATATGTCCAGTTTCTAAGCGGCATGCATCACTTCCACAAGCAGGCCGCTCTTACCGCGCTCTACGCCGTCGCTAAGTTGGCCGGCGCCATCACTCTCATTTATGTGTTTGGAGTCTACGGTGCCTTTGCCGGTTTTGCCGTCGGAGGAATTGTGGCCGCACTTATCGGTTGGTATTGGACCAAACACCTGGGTGGGCAAGCGCACCGCCGCCTGCCCCTCCGCTCGTTCCTGTCCTTCGCCGGCACCTATATGTTCATTCTCATTGAGCTGCAAATACTTATCAGCCTTGATCTTTTCATGGTCAAGGCATTTCTTGCCAATGATATTTTAGCTGGTTATTACAATGCCTCCTCTACACTAGCTCGTATCCCCTATCTTTTATTGCACGGCCTGGCTTTTATTTTGTTGCCCAGCGTTTCCGCCCTAACCAAACCTGGCATCCCCCACGATCGTTCCGCCGCCTTTATCCGCGATACCTTGCGTTACCTCATCGCCCTTATTGTTCCCGCTGTCGCCTTAGCTGCCGCCACTAGTAAAAATCTTGTTATCCTCTTCTACTCAGCTGCTTATCTGCCGGCCGCTACTCCCCTCACCATACTCATGGTCGGCCTGGGCAGCCTAGCCTTTTTTCTGCTCTTGTCTAACATCGTGGCCGGCTCCGGCCAAGCCAAAGTCGGTCTTATTATGACAAATATTATCTTAGGTTTAAGCGCCGCTCTCGGCTGGTTCCTTATTCCTCGCTACGGTCTTATCGGCGCTGCCTGGCAGACAACCACTGCCGGCATTATTGGATTAGTTATGATCTCCGCGTACACCTTTCGCACCTTCCGCATCCCCGTGCCGTTCCGTAGCACAACTAATGTTCTTATTGCCACAGCTGCCTCCGTCAGCCTAACCTACCTTTGGCCAGCCTCTCCCCTCACGTTAGTCCCCCAATACCTGATAGTGCTGGCCGTTTACCTTCTTATTCTGTTCGCTTTGGGTGAAATAACCCTCGCCGATCGCGCTCGGCTGTCTCACTTACATCCTAAACTTAATTGGTTGGCTCCCCGTTCTTTATGAAGATTATTACTATCACCATAGTCGTCTTTTTGATCGCGGCGGCCGTCATCACAGCTGTCACACTCACCAGCCAAGCACGCCCCCGCATCGGCCCCATTACCAATATCCACGGCATCCCGTTTCCAGTAGGGGAAGGGCCCGCCTTCATCATCACCGAGAAACTGGCCCATGCCGACATTTACCTCAAGCGGCCGCCTCTGGCCCAACAACTTATTCTCACTATTACTTTCACACCTCACGCTACAGCGCTCCTCGAAGTTGGTATCCGGGAAAACCCTTTCTGGCTAAGCTACCCCAAGTATGTGTTATATGAAAAAAAATCCAACGCCTCAGCCGTATCATCTCCAATGACAAGAATGGTTTCCATTCCCTTAACTGACAAAATAGTCGACCAAGGCCGTTCTGTTGACCTCATGTTTTTCGCCTCATCCCCTGACTCCAAAGATACGGAGGACGAAGGCACCCTTGATACCACCTACTGGCAATTGCATGACTTAACTACCCAGGTAGAATTCTATCAGCCTAACCAAGCCGAGCTCAAAGATTATTTAAAGAGTATTCTTACTCGTGAAAAACCTCTCTAAAATATCTCGTTTTATTTTCATCCTCGCTCTGTCGTCTGCTGGAGGATTATTCCTACTAGTCAAAACCGATCGCGAGTTTATAAACTTGGCGCCTTCAGCCGGCGCCGCCAATGGCGTGGAACTTCGTAGCCACAGTACTTATGAACAATCATTTATTGCCACTCGTTCTACCATCACTCGTCTCGGATTATTTTTCATGCCCACCACTGAAGAATTACCTAACGCTACCATAACGGTTGCCATCAAGAGAGCGGATAAAGTTATCAACGAGCAAAGCTTGTCTGCCGCCTTCCTCGATGGAGAAAATTTCTCACAGATTCGTTTTCGTCCCCCCCTGGCCGTAACTGACGGCGAACAACTTACCGTCAGCATTTCCGTGCCCCCGATCCTAGATAATACCTTGCGCCTGCAGCAACGCCAGCCAGATGCCACGTTCAGCACAGCCAACGTCAGTTTGGCCGTTGACGGCAAGGTTCAGGACGCCCCGGCCGCCTACCAAGTTTTCTACGGGTGGCGCCCCTCCCTGGCCGTGCAAATAGGCGGTCTCCTTATACTGACAGCTCTTCTCTTAATCATCCCCAACCTGCCGTTATATGTCCTGGGAACCTCTATCCTATTCATTGCGCCGGCTCTTCTGTTTAAAAGTTTCCCCTTGATTGATTTTTTTTACGCCGCTTTAGCCTTAAGTGGCATGACCATGCTTCTGCGCGAGCATAAGTTGCCGCTTGTGCCCGCCCTATTTGGCGCTCATGTTTTCGCTTTTACTACCTGGTTGCCTCTGCACGCTTTAGCCGGCCGAGAATATTATGCCTCCTTTGCCCTCTTACCCCTTCTCATCTCTCCCCGCCGCCGGCAGCTTCTGCCTGTCATTATCCTGGCTGTTTTTCTCATCATTCTCTTCAGTCACTGGGCTCCCCTTCCTTCCTTTCCCGATCAAGTGGCTGACTTCAGAGACATATTTTTTGATCCCAACCAAGTGCCAGACAGCCAAAAGGTACCCGGCTACACCTGGGACAATTTCGGCAGTTACATTGGCATAGTGAGCGCGACCTTGTCCCTCGTTGGCCTTATCTGGCAAGGTCGGCGACACAAACTTATCGTCCTCATCGGGTTAGCCGGCGCACTTTTAGCTCTCGCCCCCTTCTTAACTAAAACCCTCGCTCGTCTTTTACCTCTGCCCCCTGCTCACTTCATTATCTTAACAACTTTCGCCCTAGCCTACTTTGCTGCCTTTGGACTTCATGGCCTGCGCCGCTACCTCCAACCAATCAGACATACCAAAGACTCTGTAGTACAAACGGTCATAGTCCTCTTGGTAATAATCGCCCTCCTCGACTTGTGGCAAGTAGCCGCCAACACACTGGAATATGGCTTATTATAAAAACTTATGAAGTCCGAATTTCAACAAACTGCCAGTTCAGCAGGGCTTATCGGCCTCACCGCCCTTGGCGGTGCCCTCATCGGTTTTGTTCTCCAACTGCTCGTCGCCTACTACTTTGGCGCCTCCGCGCAGACTGACGCCTACTTCATGGCTCTGTCTACTTCAGAACTCCTGTCCAAACTTCTGCTGGGCGGCTCCATTACGGCCGTTTTTCTGCCTATGTTCGTCAGGCATCTGGCCCGCGGACAACGCCAACTTGCCTGGCATCTGGCCTTAAACCTTTTCCACTTAACGGCGGTAGTATTCATCGTCCTGATCGTGCTGCTGGGCATCTTCGCTGCCCCGTTCGTACATTTCATCGCCCCTGGGTTTGACGGGGCTACCGCGGCCCTGACGATTAAACTTCTCCGCGTACTCCTGCCCGCCTTCCTCTTCTTATTCTTGGTTGAGTTAGCCTCCAGCATGCTTCAGGCCCTGAAGCAATTTGCTATTCCCGCCTTACTGCGTCTTATCGCTCCGGCCACTTCCATTATTATCATTATCCTGTTCATAAAATCATTCGGTATTTTTGCTCTCGCCCTCGGCACCGTCACCGGCTCCATTCTCCAACTTAGCTTTCTCTTGTGGGGCCTGCGCCGCCAAGGGTTCACCTACCGTTTTATTTTTCAGCCGCTTGACCCGGCCATCAAACGATTGCTCCTGCTAGTTTACCCTTTTATTATGTCCATGTTAGTTACTCAAGGCGCCGGCATTGTCTACCGCGTGCTTGTCTCTGATCTCACACCCGGCAGCCTGGCCGCGCTTAAATTTGCCGAGAAAATTACTCAACTCCTCGCCATAATGTTTCTTACTTCCGTAACTGTTGTCATCTACCCCACCTTGTCCGAAAAAGCAGCGCGGCGAGACTTTATTGGTATTCGTGATACCGTGGCCAGCGCCCTGCGACTGATTACCTTTGTCACCGTCCCCGTCATTGTCGGCGTTGTGTTACTCCGTAATCCTCTCATCTCCTTCCTGTACCAGCACGGTTCATTTAGCGCCGAAGACACCGCCATGACTAGCCTCGCTCTGCTCTTTCTGGTACTTGGCCTCACCGTCAACGGTATCAGCTCCGTATTAGGGCACGCTACGCTGGCCCTGCAAGAAACCCGCGCTTCTGTAGCTGTCAGTGTCGCCTCCCAGGCAATTGCTATAGCGTTATTTGTCCTGCTCGTCCCCCCCCTAGCTCATGCCGGCTTGGCACTAGCTTCCGCTCTGGTTCCCCTAAGCATCGCGCTTCTCTACTACCTATATCTCACTCGCTTCCTCCCCAACCTCAAATCTATTTTCTGGCACAGCACTTATGTCAAGACGGCCGCCTTAGCCCTCGCCCTGGCCGCCGCCGTCACTGTCATCTCCCCCTTAAGCCGCCAGTTGACCGATGTTCAGCAACTATCGTTATTCTTGCAACTCCTCCTTCCTTCCCTGGCCGGCGCGCTCGTCTTTTTCGGCGGCGCCTATCTGTGGCGTATCCCCGAGATGCGCGAACTCACCACCATCGCCCGTCGCAAACTCAACTCATATAAACAAAAAACTGTCTATTGACATAATGCTTAACTACATGTATTATAAGGCAAGTATGTAACCCTTGTACTTTTTTCACTCACGGAGGTTTAGCCATGGCAGCCCCCATTCGTGTTACGTGGCAAACAGAGGAAGGAGTTTCTATCATCGCGGAGAGACAGCCGGGCGGGCAATGGGAATTTTCAGACAAGGAGCTTGGTGACGTGCGCTGGTTCCCTCGAAAATCCACACCCGCACTCATCGCCACCGCCGATGCCATGCTGGCCCAACAGACCGACACTCCCGCATTCCCGGTTTTGTCTGTCCACTCTTTAGCCCACCCCGTGCCTCACTACTGTCGTCCCGGGCCGTAGCCCAGAAAACGTCGCTCCTAGCACTTTCCTCACCCGCGTGTCCTTCCGGACACGCTTTTTTATTCCTTAAACTTCTTATCAATTTCAATAACTCTATTTTCAATCTCCTTTAGCCGTTTTTGTAATTTACTGGCCAGCTCCAAACCGCGTTCAAATTGCGGCAAATCTTTTTCCAAATCCAGCTCGCGTGATTCAAAATCCGCCACGATTCTTTCCAGCTCCTCATATCCCTTAGTAAAACTAAATTTATTTTCGCTCATAAATTATTTTTTCTTGTTTTAATTACGGATGAATTAATTAACCCCCTGGACAATTGTGTTGTTATTGTATCCTCAATTGCCACACCCGCTACGTCCTTAAGTATCTTTCCGTCAGCGCCACGCGCAATACTATATCCTCTTCGCAGTGTTTGCTGCGGTGATAGCGAGCCTAACATGCGCTGCAGCTGAACTATTTTTTGTTGCATAGCTTGCCAGTTATTTCTTAAAGCGTAACTGATTACTTTTCTGAACGAAATTATTCTTTCCCGCGCCTCCGCCGCGCTCTGCAATAGCCGGTGCTTCATGCCAAGCAGGCTCGCCACCTTTGATCGCACCGCGTTGCAAGTGTCGGTAATTTGCTGGCGCAAAACATCGACCGCTTCTCCAACCGCTGCTTTTTGCGTTGATATTTGTGCGCTTAAAGCATTAACTAGTTCCTTCCGCATTCTTTTAACTTGCAGCTGAACTTCTTCGCGCGACCGCACTAATAGTTCGGCCGCGTTGCTAGGAGTGGAAGCCCTTACATCCGCCGCCAATTCAGCCAATGTTATATCCCGTTCGTGTCCCACCCCGACAATAATTGGGGTTCGTGATGACGCCACGGCCCGCACCACCGACTCGTCATTAAAAGATTGCAAATCCTCCAAGCTTCCTCCGCCGCGCACCAATACAATTGCATCCGGATTATCAAGCCCGGAATTAGCGGTCTTTAGCGCTTCAATAATTTGGCGGGGGGCGTCCTCTCCTTGCACTAGCGTATGAATAAATGAAATCGAGAGTCCCCCCATGCGGGCCTGCAACACTTTCAAGAAATCCGCGTAGGCCGCCGCCTCGCGCGAGGTAATTAATGCGATATGCTGGGGAAACCGCGGCAACGCCCGTTTGCGCTCGGCTGCGAACACACCCTCTGCCATCAGCTTATTCTTCAATAATTCAAACGCGCGTTTAAACGCCCCTTCACCAGCCGGCCGCACCGACTTTAAATTAAAGCTGAACCCCCACTTTTGCGTCAGTCTTGGCCGGCCGGTCACCCGTACCATCATCCCGTCCTCAACTTCCGTCTTCAGGTCCCAAACTGTCATAAAACACCGGACGCTGCTCTCTTTATCTTTCAGATTAAACCGCACCCACTTGTTTTCTCTGATATTGAACTCATCAACTTCCCCCTCCACCGCCACGCCGTCAAAAACAATTAAAGCTTCATCAATAACACTGACAAATTCCGTAACCGAAAGCGCTTTATCCATCCCCTTATTCTTCCCGGTGCGAAGAAAGCCAGTCTATGAGTTTTTTTCTGTGCTTGTTGATGGTCCATTCGCTATTTTCTTTAAATAGCGAGGGGTACCGAGTTTGAAATTTCTCCAATGTCTTAAGCGTGGCGCGCGGAAAAGCGTCGGGAATATTCTTGTTGTAGTATTGGACAAATAATTTAGTAGACGATCCAATTAAATTAGCATCCTCCTTATTGTTTTCTTTATTAATCACCAACACACTATACCACAGAGAGAACACAAATTCAAGGGACTATAGCAGAGGAAAGAGCTAACCTCTGCCCGCAACCTGCCGCTTCTAGTGGGTTTTTTTAAACTGTCCGACGGGTTTTAACTCCTCTCCGGAAGCATCGGCCAAAGCCGCGAACAAACTCGTTTCTATTGGTCTGCCTACCCGGGCCGCCAAAGCTATGGCGACACACCTGTGCATTCCTTCTATCACTACCAACTGGCCGTCTCTGAAAAGGGCGATAACCGTCGTTGTCCTCGGGAACGCCCCCTGCGCCTCCTTAGGCCCGGCATGTTTCTGCATATCCGGTTGCTTAGCCAGCTGGGCGAACGTCGGAGTAAATATCCCGCCGTAATGCCGCTCCATCCACGTTTTAAACGGACCGCCGCGCCACTTAGGCACCACGGCTAATGGATTAATTACTTGGTAAAGGGACCAATGTCTTTTCCGCAGGCCTAGAGCCTTCACGTATCGCATCCGCCATTCCTCCCACCCCCTGAACCCGCGCTCGCGCGCGTGGCTTTCCCATTGTTCTTTTCCCTCCTCGTTACGGCGCCAAATCTCGAACACGTCAGCAAACGACAGCTCACGTATCCATTTGTATTGCTCTGCCGGTAAATTAAGCATTGCCTACCCCTTTCTCGGCCAGGGAGATACCACCGATGATTTTATAAACATCAGTACTTCAACACCCGATGTTACACGTCGGATATTTATGCCTTTTCGCCGCATTGTTTGCAGCTAAAACCATCACCGCCCACACCACAACGATGGCAATAGTCATCGCTACACCTATTGTTGCTATCTCCTCTAATATTACAGGGATATCGGCAGGGCTTTTCATTGCCGTCAGAAACGGTGGGGATAGCACAACCTCCCCTTGAGCGATGTGATCAACCACTAACATAATAACTCCGCCCCAAAGCATTGTATTCAACCATTCTAAGTGATATTTTTGTGCAACTTTTTTTCTTGCACTTGTTGTTATTATTGCCACGGCCGCCGGTGCTAAAAAACAAGCCATATTTTTCCTCCTAGCTATAAATGTTTAATAAACGAATGAACTTATTATCATTTTAACAAATCTTTTTGAGTCAAGCCAAGTTCCTTGTGTAAACATCGGGTGTTTGCACCCTCTTCTTCAAGGCCCCGTAGATCTCGTAGGTAGTAGATAAAGAACAAATTTGACAGCACCGCTTATCTCCGCTATTATAACTACTCCCCGTTTTACCAATCGTTCCTTAACAACCACCAGAGGTTAGCATGTGCTTCCAACGTGTCTACTGCTTGTATGTAAGAGGCATCTCCCTAAACGAGACAGCCCTCCGCCTCCTCATGTTGGGTGCCTGTCAAATGTCCCAGCAAGAAAAACGCGAGCACGTCATCAAAATTCAGGGCGGCGAAGCCGTGCTTACCACCCGCTACGAAACCGGGTTGATGGGACACGTCGCCGGCATCGAATTCACCGCCGACATTGCCATCGGCTCCCGCCAAGCCCAGATCAGTTTCCTTGTCCGTGCCAGCGACCTTAGAGCAGTAACCACCTTTGAACATACACAGAATTACTGTCTAGCCGAACAAATGAGAGAACCGCACAAGTACAACTAACCTCTGCCCGCAACCAGCCTGCCTTTGGCAGGTTTTTTAGTGCTGCCTCCCCCCTAACAAAAGAAAAAATCCAGCAGTGTGTTCAATCTGCTGGAGGAAAAGACACGCGCCAGTAAACCAAGAAGCGGCTTAGGCGCAGCGACAGCCGGCGTAGCTAAGCTCGCTTATCTCGGGCTCAAAGTCAGGCCACACCTCGTCAGCGTTAATCAGCCCGCCGCATCTGTCACAATATCTTTCTTTAGCTCCGGGGTTGCGTATTCCAGCCCGCTGCCGGGAAACCGCCAGGTTCCCAATAACAACCGTGTCGCTGGAAATTACTGCGTTATCAAGTTTACCTAGCTCGTCGCCGGTTGGTATCTCCTCACCCAATGACCGGAGCAGCTCCCTTTTTCTTTCCAATAAGTGGGTGATTTGATCCTTTGCGATGGTAGCCGTTCTCTGGTTGCCCTC
>Ga0214473_10001559_pt1 | contig 29945 bp, 29 predicted proteins | sample RVTome_7_FD_203509 | JGI IMG/M metagenome (GOLD analysis project Ga0214473, IMG submission 203509) | Soil microbial communities from uranium-contaminated site in the Upper Colorado River Basin, Wyoming, United States - RVT98D197 | ecosystem: Environmental > Terrestrial > Soil > Contaminated >...
ATTCTGTCGTGCACCCGCCTATAACTGCCAATGCAGGTGCTTTAAGGCGGGATATAACCGGGTGTAAGTTTCGAATCGCTTCTCGTAGGCCGTAGCGCTCTGTTGATCGGGGGTGATCTGGCGGCCCAGGTGAACGGTCCGGCTGACTGCTGTCTGGACGTCGGGGTAAACGCCACAGGCCACGCCGGCAAGCAACGCTGCGCCGAGGCAGGCCGCCTCTGTCACCTGAGGTACGCGAAGCGGGATGCGGCAAATATCCGCCTTGAGTTGCAGCCACAGCGGGCTGCGAGCGCCGCCGCCGACGGCACGCAACTCATGGATGGAAATGCCCGACTGACGCAGCAGGTCGAGATTGGTCCTCAACTCGAAGACAAGCCCCTCCAGAATCGCCTTGGCCAGTGAAGCCCGGTCGGTGGCGAAGGTCAGGCCGAGGATCGCTCCTTTCGAGGAGGTGTCGAGCGTGGGCGTTCCGCTGCCGGAGAAGTGAGGCAGGACCATGAGGCCCGTCGGCCCGCTCGGGGCGCCTGCCAGTATCAGGTCGTAGGCATCCTTGCCCGCCTGGCGGGCCTGCTCGAGCTCCGACTTGCAACAGGTGTCGCGGAACCAGCGAAGCAGCAGGCCGCCGCTGTGGTTGAGCGTCATGGCCAGATACAGGCCGGGCACGACGTGCCGGTACACGGAAATGCCGCCCTCGCGCAGGCTGTCGCCGAGGACGGGGCTTCGCATGGCCACTTCCACCACCTCGGCCGTGCCCGTGGATACCATCGCCAGGCCGTCGGAAATGATCCCGCTGCCCAGCGCCGCACAAGCCTGATCGTGCCCCCCGCCGGCCAGAAGCAAGCCCTCTTTCAAGCCAAACTCGGCCGCCAAGTTCCTGCGCAGGACGCCGATCTCGCCCGGTTCCGCCAACGGCGCCAGTCGGTCGGGACAGATCCCGCATCTGTCGAGAATATCGCTCGCCCACACGCCGGCAACGAGGTCGTACATCTGGGTCCGCGAAGCCAGGCAATGGCTGATCGTCGCCTGCCCGCTGAGCCGGCGGAGGAAGAAATCCTCGTACAGCAGGAACTGGTGTGCCTGACTCCAGATCTTCAGCTCGTGCCTCTGAAGCCAGAGGAGCTTGGGCAGCGTGTTGATCGTGTGGACGGGCATGCCGGTCCGCGCGAAGAGCCCCTCGGCCCCGAACTGCTCCACAAGCCATTTGTTCTCCTCGCCCGTGCGGGTGTCCATGCCGAGGATGGCATGGCGAAGCGTACGGCCGTTATGATCGACAGGGATCACTGCCTCGCCCTGCACGGAAAGCGCCATCGCCCGCGGCGGCCCGCCCGGATTGCTGGAGACCGCTTCCTTCAGGGCATCCCAGGCAAGATTCCACACGTGCTCGGCGTCCTGTTCGGCCCAGCTCGGCCGAGGCGTCAGGATGGCGTACTCCCTCGACGCCTTCGACAGAACCCGGCCGTCCTCATCGAAGAGGATGGCCTTGCAGCCCGTGGTCCCGATGTCCAAGCCGATCAGTGACATGCGTCCTTTCAGTTACCAGTACGTCTCATGGTGGTACACGTCGAATCCGAAGTAGGTCTCGAAGGCTTCGGCGAGAACGGCGGCGGTGTGGCCTTTGCCGACCGCCACGTGGTGCTCGAAGCCGTTCTTGCAGACGTAGCGCATGAGCGTTTGCAGGTCCGGAATCTCCGCGACGGCCCGGCTGCCGAACGTCTTGAGAGGGTCGTCGGTGAGCATGCCGTCGCCAACGTAGGCCAGGATCTCGCCGCTCAAATCGTCGGTCGAGATCCGTGCGAAGGTGAACGGCCCCCGGGGAACCCGCCCGGTGACGGCGCCGCAGGTGTTCTCCTGGCCGAGGGTGGTGCCGAGGATTTCCGCCGCCGTCATCCGGAAATCGTCGGCCGGGAAGAAGCTCTTGGCCCAGTTACCGCAGTGGAACAGCACGCACTTGTCGGGATCGTCGGCATAGTTGTTGTTCCAGTCCACCAGGGCGCTGGGCGTCCCGGAGGCCAATTGCAGGGCGTACATCGACGCGACGCCGGTGATATCGACTTCGCAGGCGCTGGGCATCAGCCGCTCACTCATCATGCTCATCAGCGTGCAGGCGTTGATGCCGTAATTCTGCTGAATGGAGGTCCAGCATTGAACCGCCGTCGCCTGAAGATCGTTCGCCGCCATCCAGTCATCGATGACGATGGCGAGCTTTGCCATTTTTGTGAGTACCTCGTGCGGCATGCCTTCCGTCTTGACGTAGCCTCGGATCAGCATCACGCGCTGCTTGACCTTTGGGTCGTTATCGGCGAGCTTGTTGGCCGCCGCGAAGAGCTCGGACAGGTCGATCGTGCTGACGCTCATCCCGCATGCCTGTAACAGCTTCTCGCTGTAGCGGACCGTATTGAACGCGTTCGGCCGGGCGCCGATAGCGCCCAGTCGCGCGCGACGCAACCCCTTGACGACCCGGCAGACCCCGACGAACCGTGCCAGGTCGGCCCGGAACTGCTCGCTGTCCGGATGGATCGTGTGATCGGTCGTCAGCGAGAATGGGTAGCCGTACTGGCGCAGGTTGTTGCAGACGGAGATCTTGCCGCACCAGGAATCGCGACGACGCTCCACGGTGAAGCTGTCCAGATCATCCGGGTAGGCCTGCACGAGGATGGGGACATTCAGGCCCGACAGCTTGATCGTCTCGGCGACGCCTTTCTCGTCCCCGAAGTTGGGCAAGGTCACGAAGATGCCGTCGATCCTGTCGGCCTGGGCCTTGAACAGCTCCGCGCACCTTTTGGCGTCCTGCCAGGTTTCCACGCCGCCGAGATTCGTGTCCTTTTCCCCCAGGATGACGGGTTCGATGCTCATTTCCTTGAACAGGGCGAGGATATCCTGCCGGCCCTCGGTGACGAGCCGATCCGGGAAGAAGTCCCGGTTTCCGACGATCACCGCCAATACCGCTTGTGACATTATTCACCTCCAGAGACCGATGCTCGTTCATTCACGTGTTGTCATATGCAGCATGAGTGAGAATCTTATGGGTCGGGTGGCATCGTCAAGCGCAGCTTGGCGATGGTCTTCTTCGGATGCGTTGCAGCCATCGCCAAGGCCTTCGGCCTTGACGCTGCCACCCTGACATTCACGTCAGGCTGCAAGGAAATCACTTCTTACCATATCAGTCGATGGCCATGGCGTCCAGCGATGATGCCAATGTATCTTCGTCGACACGGCCGGCCATCCAGGCGTCCTGCAGCCGCCGCAGGCTCAGGATCGTGGACGGCTCGTGAAGCTCGACGTGCTCATAGGTGATGGGCTGGTCCTGCTCCACTGCCTTGATCACCCGGGCCCCTTTGGCGAGTCCGACCGGCAACAAGCCCTCCCTCTGCGCGACATCATACGTGTCGATCAGGCTGTAGAACGTCGAGCCGCCGATGCCGTCCAGGGTGTCGCCGGGCTTGAGCGGGCGCTTCGCCACGGCGAAGACCTCGGACACCAGCCGGTCCAGCGGCGCCATATTCGACCTCTTGCGGATGACCAGCATGGCGCAGGTCAGCGGCACCTCGATGCTGCACAGGTGATACGGGCGAAAGAGCGTGTAGTAAGGCCCGTTGCCCATGTCGCGATAGACCAGGGCCTGCCGCAGCCTCGGATGGCTGGTGGTGACGACTAAGAAGACGCCGGGATGGATGCCGCCGATGCCGTAATCGACGACCCCGGCCCGGCTCAGCACGCCGCCGTGCTCCTTGAGGGCGAATACCTCGTGCAGCTTGTCGCGTGTGGTCTTCGGGCCGTGCATGCCTCGCACATCGGGGACCAGCCCCGTGGCGTTGGAAACTGCCGCCATTTCGATCATCGTCTTGCTGCCGTCGATGAACTCGATCAGCATGTTCGGGTTGAGGCCGCGCCGTTGGGCCTCCTGCGTCCACCTGTCATCCGTCGGCGTAGCGTGCCGGTCGAGCGGGTTGTTCTTGCCCTTGCCGGCCGCCACGATCGTAAAGCCGAGCGAGTCGGCGAAGTCGTACAGCTCTTTACACGCCGCGGGCTCGTCGCCGGCCGCCAGGGCGTAGAGCACGCCTTTTCTCTCGGCGTACCAACGGAGCAGCGGCCCGACCGTGACATCAGTCTCCACGTTCATCATCGCCAACTGCTGGCCGGTTCGCGACGACCGCAGCGCCGCTCTGGCCCCGACCTCCGGGACGCCCGTGGACTCCAGCATCACATCCACCTGCTTCATGCTGGTGACGACGCGGTAATCCTCGGTGAACACGCGCTTTCGCTGCGATACCGCCTTGTCCGCCTCGCCCGCCGAACGGGCCTCGACCACGTCGCCTTCGAGCATCCCGATCGTGTACGCCTCTTGTGCTCGTTTCTTATCGATATCGGCAATGACGGCGATATCGATACCCTTCATCATTCTGATCTGGGCGACCACATCCACGCCCATCTGCCCGGCCCCGATCATGCCGATCCGCACGGGCTTGCCCGCCGCGTGCCGTGCCGCCAATTCGTCGTTCAAACCAATCACAGTGTCAGTATCCTCCTATGTCGTGACTACCACCTTGAGGGCGTCGCCTGCGGCGGCAACCTCAAACGCTTCATCGATTTCATCTAAACCAAATGTGTGCGTCACTAAGAGATCCGCCGGGATCACCTTGCGATGGATCAGGTCCAGCGCCAGCTCGTGCACCGTGGGGTGGTACGAGAACGCCCCGAAGACTTCGATCTCGCCGTAGTGAATCCGGTTGCTGTCGAGGGTCACCATCGGACTGGCCTTGGGCAGACCTCCGAATAGAACGACCTTGCCGCGCTTACGCACGATTTCCACTGCCTGGGTCTGGGTCTGGGCGACGGGGTTGGCGCAGATCACGATGTCCGCTCCCACACCGCCGGTCATCTCACGCACGCGAGCCGACAGGTCCTCGCTGGTCGGGTCCACCACGGCCTGGGGCGCAAAGCGCTCTGCGAGTTTCCGGCGGGTCGCGCTCGGCTCGGACACGATCACCGAGGCCCCCCGGGACTTCGCGACGACGATGTGCAGGCAGCCAATCGGCCCCGCGCCCATGACCACGACCGTGTCCCCCGATCCCGTGCCGGCACGATGGTGGCACGCGAGGACCGAGCAGCTCGGCTCGGCCAGGCTGCCCTCGACGAAGGTCATGCCCTTGGGCATCGGGTGCACGATCCCGTTGATCAAAACTTCCTCCGAGAGCACGAGCTTCTCCGCCATCGCACCGGGCAGCCCGGGCGTGACACCCACGAACCGAATCTCGTTGCAGAGATTGTAGAGTCCCCGCTCGCAGTAGTAACACCGGCCGCAGTGAACATCGGGCGCGATCGCCAAGTAGTCACCCTGTGCGTATCGGGTCACACCTTTACCGACCTCGACGACGATGCCGGCCGCCTCATGTCCCGGAACGACGCCTTCAATCCCGTTGGGCGGGCCTTCCTTCCAGCGCCGCAGGTCCGACCCGCAGATCCCGCAGGCCTTGACGTCCAGCACGATGCCGCCGGCCGGCGCACGCGGCTCAGCCACCTCCCGCAACTCGATCTTCTTCGCTCCCGTCAGATACGCCGTTCTCATTCGTGCTCCTCGCTCATTCGCGCTCGGCGATTTTCTTGCCCACCGCCCCTTCAGGGTGCGTGACGCTGAATTGCTCCTTGGAGTAGCCCCGCAGTTCCAGCAGCAGGATACACAGCACGTCACACGCAGCCCCGTTGACCAGCGAGCTGCCGGTGGCGATCATGCCGTAGGGGTCCACGTCCTCCGGGGCCTTGATCCTGTAGATCGCATCGCTCATCTTGCCCAGCGGCGAATCCGGGCTCTCCGTGTGGGCGATGACCCGTGCGCCTTTCTGCTTTGCGATCTCGACCAGGTTGTTGATCTCCCGGCTGTGGCCGCCCTTGGAGATCACGTACAGGATGTCCCGGTCCGTGATGGCGCCCGCCCCGCCGTGCAAACAATCAGCGGCGTTCAAAGGCAGGGCCGAGGTCCCGCAGCACGACAGCAGATGGGCGAACCGCTGCGCGATCGCGCGGGACGTGCCGGCGCCGGTGACCAGGATATGTCCCTTGCAGCCCAACATCAGTCGGGCAACTTCGACAACGGAGTCATCGAGTTGCTCACTCAATGTATTCACAGCGGCCGCTTCCCGTCCAATGACCTCTCGGGCGCGTGCCACCAACTTCTTTGCCGATTCTTCCGCCATTGCTCTTATCTACCTCCAACCCAACTGGCTTACTCTTCACCAAGCATCGGGACTATGCCGCCGGCCCGGGGCGATGTCAACTCTTCGACGCGTATGTGGCGCCGGCTGAGCTTAGCCAACTGCCGCGTCCGGAGGCTGTCCAGCAGGACCGCCACAAAGATGATTCCCGCCGCCACGAGCGGCTGGAGATACAGGTCCACCTGGGCCGAGACGAGGCCGATGGTGACCATCTGGATCAGAATAGCTCCGAGGACCGTGCCCGGAAAGACGCTGCCGATGCCTCCGAAGAGGCTGGTTCCGCCGAGCACGGCCGCGGCGATCGCGTCGAACTCGCGATCTTTGCCGAAGCCTGCATTGACGATGCCCAACTGGGAGACCGAGATGAAGCCGCCCAGCGCCGCCAGCAGGCCGCAGATGATGAAAGCCGTGCCCCGCACCCGGGCCGTGTTGATGCCGGCCTTCTTGGCGGCCTCAAGATCGTTGCCCACGGCATAAATCTGGCGGCCCAGCGCCGTCCAACGCAGCAGGACTGAGGCACACAACACAACAAGAGCGAAGACTACGACGGGAAGCGGTACCTCATCAAACAGTTTCTGTGAGCCGATCTGCGTCACGCTCTGCGGGAATTCGACCGGGACCGATTTGGTGAGCCATAGTCCCACCCCCCGGCCGATCCAAAGCGTCCCCAGGGTTGCCACAAACGGGATGAGCTTCAGCCGCGTGACGGCGAGCGCGTTGACCGTACCGAACAACAGCCCCACGGCAAGGCAGACGACCAGGGCCAGCGACGCGGGCAGGTTGTGGTTTTGGATCAGCAAACCGGCGATGACAGCGGACAGGTACATATTCGAACCGATGGACAAGTCAATGCCGGCCGTCAGTAGGACGAACGTCATCCCGACCGCCGCAATCCCTATGTAGGAGGCCTGTTTTACGATGTTCTCGAAGCTCTGATAACTCAGGAATCGCGGCGACAGACAGCCAAAGAGCAGGAAAATGACGACAAAGAGTATGAGCGGCGTGTGTCGCAGGGCCATCACCAGCATTGTGTCACGGGTCTTTCGCATCGCGATCACCTTTGCCCTGCTCGCCCATTTTGAGACAAACGCTGATGGCCCTTGAACGCCGCATGGAGGATCGGCTCTTGTGCGAACTCAGCGCGGTTGAACCCACCCGTGATCTCGCCCTTGCTCATCACGAGGATGCGGTCGCACAAGCCCATGAGCTCCTCCAGCTCCGAGGAGATCAGCAGGATGCCGGCGCCCTGTGCCGCCAGGTCGTTGATGATGCTGTACACCTCGTGCTTTGCCCCGACATCGATGCCGCGCGTGGGCTCGTCCATGATGAAGATGGCGGGCCGTGACATGAGCCACTTGCCGATGACCACCTTCTGCTGATTGCCGCCGCTGAGGTTCTTGGCGAGCGTACGAGCCACCGGTCCGCTCTTGATCCGCATGGATTCGGCAATCCGCGTGACGGCCTCGCTGAGCTGCCGATGGCGCAGCAGGCGAGGGAACCGCGTCGATGCAAAGGCCGGCAGGGCCGCCAGGCCGACATTGTCCACGACAGTCGCCTCCATGAGCAACCCTTCTTCCCGCCGATTCTCCGTCACGAAGGCCATGCCTCGGCGGATGCAGTCGCCCGCGCAGATGCGGCTGCAGAGGACGCCGTTTGCAAGGATCTCGCCCCGCTCAAATGGCTCGAGCCCAAAAAGCATGCGGGCCAGCTCGGTCCGGCCGGACCCCATCAATCCGAACAGACCCAGCACCTCCGCCTTGTGCAGAACAAGATTGATGTCCTTGACGATGCCCGTCTGAGAGAGGCCCTTAACCTCCAGGACAATTTCCTGAGACGGTCTCGATTCGCGTGTGGGGAAAATCTGATCAATCGCGCGGCCGACCATCCGCGAGATCATCCTGTCGATCGTGAAATCCCGTCCCGGCCCCGTGTCCACCACCCGCCCATCGCGCAGCACGACGATGTCGTCAGCGAGTTCCAGCACATTGCCGAGGTTGTGTGAGATGTAGATCATGGACTTGCCCTGCTCTCGCAGGCCGCCGATGATGTCGAAGAGCCGCTGTGTCTCGGCGGCCGTCAGGGAGGTCGTCGGCTCGTCGAAGATGATGATCTCGGCACCGGTACTGAGGGCCTTGGCGATCTCGACCAGTTGGCGTTCCCCGGGCGTCAGGCGATCGACGAGAGTCTCCGGCGAAAGAGTCAAGTTCAGTGATTCCAGCAGCTTCGCCGTCTGCTTCCTGGTCACGGTCCTGTTGATGAACGGCGATCTGCCCAGCCGTGGAAAGCGGTTGATGAAGAGATTGTCCGCGATGCTGAGATTCGTGAAGAGGTTCCACTCCTGGTGGATGAACGCGATGCCGGCTCCGGTCGCATCCGCCGGGCGCCGCGGAGCGTAGTCCGCCGTCCGCAATCTCATCCTGCCGCTGTCCGGGGCGAGCACGCCCCCCAGAATATTCATGAGCGTCGTTTTGCCCGCGCCGTTCTCACCGATCAGGCCCAGCAGATGGCTCCCGGGCAGGGAAAAGCTCACATCCTCCAGCGCGCGGACGCCGAAGAAGCTCTTGGAGATGCCATCGAATTGGAGGATGTTTTCGAGCATCAGACGATGACCTCCCGCGCCAGCAGCCGCGTGCGAGTGACGTCCAGCAGGGCCGCCAGCAGGATCACCGATCCCTTGACGACCGGCTCCGTATAGAAGGGCAATGCGAGCATGCTCAGCGCATTGGACAGCAGAACGAAGAACAGCACGCCAAAGAGGGCCCAGAGCACCTTGCCTTTGCCGCCGAAGAGACTGATGCCGCCGATGACCGCGGCCCCAATGACATCGAGCAGGAGGTTCTGTCCCAGTGTCGGCCGGCCGCCGGCCAATCGGGCCGAATACAGGATGGATGCGACCGCCGCACAGAAACCGCTGAGCGCGTAGCCGATGACGATCACGCGCTCCGTCGGAACGCCCGAGACAACGGCGGTCCGGACGCTCTTGCCGACCGCGAAAAACCACCGGCCGAGGACTGTATGCTTGAGCACAAGGTGCGATGTGATCCCCAGAACGAGCACGACAAAGAACGACCAGGGAACCAGCCCGATTCCACCTGAGCCGATCCTCGTGTAGCCATCCGGCAGGTACATGATGTTCTCGGATTTCGTCAGGTAGATCGCCAGTCCGCTGAAGAACATCATCGAGACCAGCGTCACCATGAAGGCCGGCATTCGGAACCTCGCCACGGCCAGCCCATTCACCAAGCCCACGCTTGTCCCCACCAGGAGCATGGCCGCAATGCCCAGCGGGACCGCCAGCACCGTGCCGCTGAGCGGGCTTCCGTCGGCGGACAGCAGCAGGCCCCAGAGAGGACTCTTCGCGAACAGAGCCGGATCGAGTCTCGTCGTCATGAGCATCCCGCCGATGACGCTGGTCAGCGCCATGATCGATGTCTGAGACAGGTCGATGCCTCCCAGGATCAGGACGAACATCTGGCCGAGCACCAGGGCCAGCAGCGGCCACATGTTCGAGGAGATATTTGCCAGGTTGCGGCCGCCGGCGATGTACGGCATGAACAGGTACAGGCCGCCGAAAAAAACGAGGCTCAGGTAAAGCACGAAATTCTCGGAAAGCAGGATGCGCCGGGCAACAGCGAGGGCCTTGCCCCACCCGAAAACCAAGACCCGATGGACCTGCGCGCCAGCCATTTACTGAGCGCCCGCCGGCCCTTGCTCGGCCAGCAACTTGAAGCCCCACATATCCATCGCCCGCTCGGCCATGTTCGCCTGGGTCAGTGCGAAGCCGGGGTCTTCCATCCATCGCTCGGGCGTCTTCTGGCCGCTATTCATCGCTTCGAGCAGGGCCTTGAGCAGCTCATCGGCCTCGACGAACAGGTCCTGCACGCCGGTGGCGTCCACGTAGCCCTCCTTCATCCAACGGGCGGCACGCAGGTCGCCGTCCACGCCGCCGAGGATCACGTGTCCCGGCTCGCCGATCTTCTTCCATTTGCCCAGCGGCTCCAGCACGGCACGCACCTGCGGGTAGAGAAAATCGGACGAGGTGAAAACGAGATCGACGTTGGGGTTCCTTTGCAGCGCGGCCTCCAGGTTGGCCTGCGCTGTCACAGCGTCCCACTTCGTGGGTACCTCGACCGCCTCATTGAATAGATCGGGGTTCTTTTGGATGACGTTCATGAATCCTTGGCGGCGCGCCACGGCGTTGCTGTCACCGAGGTCGCCGACCAGAATGAGGGGCGTGACCTTGCGGCCGAGTTTGCGGGCCTGTTCGGCCATATAAGTCACGGCTTGCTCCGAGATCTTCAGATTGTCCGCCACGACGACCAGGGCGGGCTTGCTGCGATTGGCCGGCGGCCGGTTGAACACGCCGATGGGCACGCCCGCCTTGTTCGCCTCGCCCACGATCGTGACAGCGCTCTCCCCGTCCTGTGGGATGATAATGATGCCGTCCACACCGCGGGCGATGGCCGCCCGAATCTGCTCGAGCTGCCGGTTCGCATCCTCGTTGGCGTTGCGCTCGATGATCTGGATGCCCTTGCTCTTGAGCGTCTCGATGATGGCCTTGTGGGCCGCTACCCAGAACTCCGTCTCCAGGTCCTGGAACGCGAAGCAGACGGTGACTTGGCCGTCGCCATCGTCGCGGCGGGAGCACGACGGACCAGCAAGAACAAGTGCCGTCGTGACGAACAGTATACAGACCCATTTTGCAGCGTTCATAGGGACCCTTTCGAGACTCCGGGGCGACACATTACACTTGTTCACCGCTGAACGTATGAACATCTTCACGGTTTGAGCCACTCCCTGTCAATCATAATCCGTCTTTTCGGACTTGACAAGTGTCACGCCGCCCGTGACAATGCGAAAAAATGAACACTCGTGAACACATGTTCAGGCCGGCTATGGCACATGACCCCGAATTCAGACGACTGCTCTTCAAGATCGCCAAGGCGTACTACGACGACGGCTTGACCCAGCAGCAGATCAGCGAAAGGCTCGGCTTGTCAAGGGTCAGGGTTTCGCGGCTGCTCCGGGCGGCTCGCGACGAGCGAATCGTGCAGATCACGATCGCCCCTCTGCAGGAGTCGAATACCGATCTCGAGAGGCGGCTCGAAGAGACGTACGGCTTGAAGGAGGCCCTCGTGGTCACGTGCTCCGGCCCTGATACGAGCGCCATCGTGAGCCAGTTGGGACCTGTTGCGGCCGCCTGCCTGACTCGCTGTCTGCAAGGCGGCGAGGTCGTGGCCCTGAGCTGGGGCACCGCCGTGCTGTCCGTCGTCAATGCCTTGCCGCCCATGGACTTGCCCAACGTGCGGGTCGTCCAATTCCTCGGCGGCCTGGGAGAGCTGGAGGCGGAAACGCACGGGGCGGAGCTGGCCCGGCGAATGGCCCAGGCCCTTGGGGCGAAGCCCCGGCTGATCCATGCGCCGGGCATCGTAAAGGACAAGATCGTTCGGGATGCGCTGGTGATGGACCCGCAGGTGGCCGACACGCTGGAGCTGGCCGGGCGCGCCGATGTGGCGCTGGTGGGCATCGGCGTCTTCGAGCCGGGCTCCACACTCCTGGCCGGCGGCGGTACGCTCGCCGAGGAGGAAGTCCGGGAGTTGAAGGCCCGGGGTGTCGCAGGCGACATCGCTCTGCAGTTCTTCGACGCCGACGGCCGCAAGGTGGATCACCCCATCAACAATCGAATCGTCGGAACCGACATCGGGAAAATCAAGGCCATCCCGCGCGTCATGGGCGTCGCCGGCGGACTGGAGAAACTGCCGGCCATTCACGCGGCCCTGCGCGGCGGCTTGATCAACGTCCTCGTGACCGACGAACAGACCGCTTTGCGGCTTCTGGAACCGACATGATGCGCCGATGTCCATCGTGAGAGGGGTCTGAAATGTTTCTGCTGGGACTGGATTACGGCACGGGCGGGGCCAAAGCCATGATCATCGACACGCGCGGCGGCGTGCTCGGTTATGCCTTCGAGGAGTACCCGATTCTGACGCCTCACCCGGGCTGGTCGGAGCCCGACCCCCAAAAACATCAGATGTACATGGAGTACTTCGATCTCTACAAGAAGCTATACGACTATGTCCGCAGCGACTACCGCGCGTTGGCGGCCCTGCGAGAGAAACACCACGCGTCCCGGACAACCCAGGAATGAAGGAGCGACGCATGAGATGCATCCTTTCAACAATCTACTGCTGCACTGTTCTGATCGCGTTTGGCTCGTCGGCGCCTGTACAGGCGGCAAGGGAAATCAAATTCTTCGGCGCCCCCGCCCAGGTCGAAGTCTACGATTACGTGGAGTTGGTGATTCACGTCAAGGACCCAAACGTCGCCGACCCATTCACCGATGTCTCGGTACAGGGGGTTTTCCAGACCGACGGGGATGCGCCCATGCAGGTGGATGGTTTCTGCGATGCGCCGGACGGCAGCGTGTTTCGCGTTCGCTTCATGCCGCTGCGCGTGGGTGAATATCGCTTTGAAATCACCTATCGAGAGGACGGGCCTCAGAACACGCCCAAGGACTCTTCTCAAGCGGTCGGCTCGAAGGGCAAACTGACGATCCACGACGTCAAAGCGCTTGCCAAAGGCTCGTTCCAGGCGGTCCGCTCGAATCGCAAGGGTCCGCTGCGCCTCGATCCACAGAACCGCCTGCACTTCATCTGGGAAGGCACGGGCGAGCACTACTTCTGGAACGGGACCACGACGTACTACCTGATGGGCTGGGATGATGAGACGATCCGCAGGAGCATCGACCGGCTCAGCCGCCTGAAGATCAATCGGCTCCGCGTGCTTGTCTATGGGCGCAATGAGCCTCGGCCCTGGGGCCAACCGGTCGTGCCGACGGAGAGTTTCAAGCTGCACCTGAACCCCTGGCCGGCGCAGCGCCCTGACGACATCAAGAACCCCGGATTCGATCTGAACCGATTCAACATCGAGCATTGGCAGAAGTACGAGCGGCTCCTGCGATACGCGAGAGAGAAGGACATGATCGTCTCCGTCATTCTCTACATCGGCGGGCAGGTCCTGCCCACGCCCTTCGAGGCCGACAGCGAGCAGGAGCGCCTCTACTACCGCTACGCCATCGCCAGGCTCGCCGCGTTCTCGAACGTGACGTGGGACCTGGGCAACGAGTACAACTTCCATCGCAAAGCACCCCAGTGGGCGGACAAGATGGGTCACCAGGTAAAGGAGTGGGATCCTTACGACCACCTGGCCTCTGCACACAACGTGGCGCATCGGACGCCGCAATCGACCTGGCTGGACATGCAACTGATTCAGCGCTGGGACAGCGGGCAGAACGCCTTCATGCTCGGCCAGCGCAAGGAACAGGAGCGGACGGGCTACATCATTCCTCAAGTCAATGAGGAGTCCGGCTACGAGGACCTGTGGGAGAGCTACCCCGGTCATCGGTCCGCCGAGACACGGCGCAAGAACGCATGGGAGATCTGCATGGCCGGCTGCTACCAGACGACCGGCGAATCGGCCCGCCGGGGCACGGGCGTCCCGCCGGACACCGGCGGCGGATGGGTCAACGGCCGCGGCGATGACTCCATGACCATGCTCATCGGATTCGGTCACATGGTGGACTTCTTCACCGCGTTCGACTGGTGGAATTATCAGCCGTGCAACGAGGCCGTCGATGGTCCCGCGTGCTGCCTCGCCAGACCGGGACAAGTGTATATCCTCTACTTCCGCGAGGGCGGACGCGCCACCGTCAAGCTCACCGACGACCGGTACAAAGGCAAGTGGTTCAACTCGCGAACGGGCCAATGGGCGGGCACGTGCACGGCCTCGGGTCCGGCGTGGACCACACCCCGAACGCCGGATAGCGAGGACTGGGTCCTGCGACTGGAGAAGGACAACGCCGCAAAGGATGATACGCCGCCCACGATCATCTCCGCCGTGGCAGGCGGAAACGGACAGAAGGTCCTGGTCGAATTCGATGAGCTGCCCGAAACAACGTCAGCGACAGATGCTCGCCGCTACAGGATCGAGCCGGACGTCAACGTGCAGAAGGTCTCCTTGGAAGGCCCGTACGGTAAGACGGCGGTCCTCTCTGTGACCGCCTTGAAAGAGGACCGGACATACACCCTCCGGCTCACCGGCATCAGGGATCGCGCGGGCAACGAGATGAAGCCGACGGAGTTGGTCTTCGAGTACATCCCCGCCGGGCGACCGCTGGTCGAGCTTCGATTCAACGACGGCCAGGGCAAAACAGCGGTCAACACCGGGGTCTCACGCAAGCAGGTCACCCATGCACAACTGACCTCCAACCGGCCCATGTGGTCCTCGAATCCTCCTCCGGGCGGCGGCTCCCACTGCCTCGATTTCGGCGGCAAGCCCGGCGAGCACGCAGTCGATCTTCCCAGGGAGTCGGCCCAGGCCCTCGAAGGACTGAAGTCGTTCACGATCACCGCCTGGGTCAACTGCGTGAGCAACGAGGAGGGCGCCGGCGGGAATCGAATCGTCCATATGGCCGACACGATGGGCAGCCGAGCGGGGATCGATCTGGTCGTCACACGGGACGGTCGGCTCAAAATCGGCGTCAACGAATGGCCGGATGGCACGCAGGCCGCAAGCTCGCCGCGACTCATTCCTATTGACTCCAGCGCGGGGCAGAGCAACTGGCGGTTCATCGCCGTGACCTATGACGCCACCGCCTCCGGCGATCACGTGAAGTTCTACATCGGCTCGCCTGCCTCTGAGATCCGTCTAGACAAGGCGATTTCATACGAACGCGGCCCCGTGGGCAAAGGCGCTGGCAGCCTGACCGTCGGCCATTTCAACCCGGGGACAAGAGGCGGCAACGGCGACCGGATGTTCCGCGGCCTCATCGACGAGGTCAGGCTCTTCGGCAGCAAGACCGATGGAGCCGGGGCGCTATCCATCGAACAGATCAGAGCTCTGCAAAAGGATGGCCGGTGAAATTACCGCTATGGAACACGGTCCAGGGTGGCAGCGTCAAGGCCTTCGGCCTTGGCGATGGCGACGGACATTATGCGTACATAGATATGGAGGAAGCCATCGGCGCCACGATCGAGTTGATCGGGCGGCCTAAACGAAGGCAGCCGCCGGAGAAAGTCTATCCGCCGCCGTAGGCCCGGGCCTCCGTGCCTGCTCCAGGCAGCCACGTGGACCGCCCCCACACGATATTCCCGCCGCGCCTGTAATAACGCAACTTCTTAGAACCGGGCTTCCGCCCTCGCGTACCAACAATCAAGCACCAGCTACGAGTATCTGGAACATGGCTGGGGAGCAAAGGAGACGATTATGGCAAAGCTGAACGTTGGCGACAGGGCGCCCGATTTCTCCCTGCAGGACCAGAACAACCGGACGGTTTCGCTGTCCGACTTCGAGGGCCGGAAACTGCTGCTGTACTTCTACCCGAAAGCGGAAACCCCGGGCTGCACGCGACAGGCGATCAGCATCCGCGATGCGGCGGAAGAGCTGCACAGCGCGGGAGTGGCCTTCGTCGGCGTCAGTCCGGATACGCCGGAAGAACAAAGGGCCTTTGACGAGAAACACAACCTGGGCTTCCCGCTGCTGTCCGACCCCGACCACGGGATCGCGAAGGCGTATGGCGTCTGGGGCACGAAGTCCGTGCAGGGCAGGATGACAGAGGGGATCATCCGCTCGTCATTCCTGATCGACGAGCACGGCACGATCGTCCAAGCCACCTACAACGTCAAGCCCGAGGAGACCGTACCCAAGGCACAGGAAGCCATCGCCTGAACCGCTAAGCGGCCGTCCGCGTCAGAGCCTCAATGAGAGATGGCGGAGGTGTTTTCCCAGAGCTCGACGGGCTGGTAGGGGCCGTTCCAGTTGGCGCCGACGAGGTCCATGTCGCCATCGGGGCCGATGTCGCCGGCGTACTGGATCAGGACCATGATGCCGGGCCAGTTCACTTCCATCCCGTGCACCATCTGCCCGTCGATAAGCGGCGTCTTGCCCGTCGTCAGAGTGTTCACGCCCGGCTTGAACGCAGCCATCTGATTAAGCATCACACGATGAAAGTAGTACTGGTACTTCGGCCCCTCGGAGTCGAACACCTTCGTGCCGTTGATCGATATCCCTCGCATGTACCCGGGACTCCAGCTCGACCAGACGAGCTGCGCGGCGACCGCCCTGCCTAAATCGCCGGTCACATTGAAATGCTCCGCGTGCTCGCCGCTTCGGGTGACCCACTTCTTGGGAATGTCATAGGGCTTGCACAGCTCGACCGAGAGCCCTGCGCGATCCAGAGTCAAGTCCGCAATGGCGGGTGTGATGCAGGTCATCCCCGTGTTGTCGGTGATGCGCGCGGCAATCATCATCGGCTCTTTCTGATCGGGCACCCACGATGTGTCCCACGTCACGCGGTAGGGCGCCTCAGTCGCCGTGCCGATATGGTTCATGATTTTGCCGTGGAAGAAGTGATAATGCCACTGCGTGTACAGCCCATCGCCCTCGTAGTTGACGTCCTCGCAGCGGCCGATGTAGTCCACCTGCTTGATACCACCGGCCCGACCGGACGCCTCGACCTCCAGCCGGACGTTTCTGCCGAGCTTGGCCCCGGGTGAAAGTGAAGTGATCTTGCCGTTGGGGTGCGGCTTCTTCTCAGGATCATAGTAGACGCGGAAATGCACGCCGTAGATAAGATTCTGCGGCCATTTCCACGAGTGCTCCGGGTCCACTCGCAGCCGGAATTGATTGCCCTTGCCGCTCTTGAGATAGGTGAGTGATACCGGTACGACGGGATAGATGTGATGCTGGTACTCCCATGGCGGGGCTGGAATCGCCTCGCCTTCGGGGATCTTGATCCAGGGATTTCCATTGATCTCTATCGCGAGCCCCTTCGTGGAATCGTGGCAGAGGATTTTCTCGATCACCACTTCCGCGGCCGTAGCGTGCTCCAGATCGAAATCATGGTCGAGAGTCACAGGGCTGTTGATGTAGTCCTGCGCCCAGCCCCGGTCCGGGTCCTTCTGGCCGTGCTTGCCCCCGACACGAAGCGACCCGCCCGCGTCGCCCTTTTCATTCCACCACATGTATTCGCGGAACACGTCCCCCGGCACCGGCCGAGCGAAGCTCACTCCCACAAGGCCGACCAGGATCGACACCACGGTCACAATCGTCTTTCTCATGGGCGTCTGCCGCCTCCTTTCTCCACGATGCGCCGGATCGTCGCCAGGTCCACCTGCACGTTCGGCGGATCGCCAAGCTCCGGGACCACCAGATCGGCCTCCGAGAAATCCTCGTCCTGCGTATATCCGTTCGTCGTCACGACGCAATGTATGCCGGCGCCCTTGGCGGCAAGCAACCCGTTGCGGTTGTCCTCCACGACGACACATTGCGCAGGTTTCAGATGCAGCCGGTCCAGAACAAGGGTGTAGATCTCTGGATCGGGTTTCTTCTTCGGTACCACGTCGCCCGCGAGGACCACATCGAATTTCGCTTTGCGCCGAGCGCCGAGCAGCTTTTCGACGACGGCGTTCACGGATCTCACGTTGGAGGTCGAGCAGACGGCGAGCTTGACGCCAGCGGCGATGGCCTCGTCCACGAGCCGCGCGACCCCGGGACGCAGGGGCAACTGGCCCGACTCGATGATCCGCGTATAGAGGGCCGTCTTCCGCTCGTGAATTTCTTTGATCAGAGCGTCCCTGTCGCCGGCGCCGCAGGGCCAGGAGGTCCGCTCGAAGAAGTGCCTCATCCGCTCCTTGCCGCCGCCGATCCTGAGAAGCTCCTTGTACAGGGCCACGTCCCACTCGAAGCTGTAGCCCTTCTCCGCAAACGCCTGATTGAACGCCACGCGATGCCCGTCGCGCTCCGTCTCCGCGAGCACCCCATCGCAATCGAAGATCAACGCCTTCAACCTGCCTGCCATACACCGCTCTATCTGTGGGGACTGAAATGGCCCACACAGCCCCTCTTACAGTTGGCGATACGCGCCTCGCCGATGACGATGGTTTGAAGATGACGTTATAGGAGGCCATCTTTCTTCAGTCTGCGCTTCATCTCATCAAGGCTGATCGGTCGTTCATTGCGTCGCTCTGCAACCATCGCCAAGTCATGCAGGTCCTCCATCAACTCCCGATACCGCTTCAGGGAGAGAATGACAGCGGTCTTTTTGCCGTTCGGATCGACCACAAACTGTTCTTGAGCAGCCATTATCTATGTACTCCTTCTGCGGGCTTGCACCTCTCCTACTACTATACCTCCTACTGGGCTGCGCGTCTATCCCTGTTCCTGCTTCCGCTGAGGTCGGCTTGTTCAGTTCAGGCTCATGCCTTGCCTGCGCCGCCGAAGAGTTGGATGTCGGCGGCGATGGCCTTCTTCATCTCGTCGAACTGGGCCTGGATCACTTTCAGAGGATCGTACTGCGTGTTGTGTGCGCTGTGGTAGGCGACGAAGCCGTCGATGAAGGCATACTTGATCTGGGTGGATATATTCACTTTCGCACAACCCAGAGCGATGCACCTTTTGAAGACCTCATCGGACAGGCCTGTGCCGCCGTGCAGGGCGATGGGCACGCGCGTGCTCGCGGCGACTTCTTGGAGGATGTGGTAGGCGATCTTCGGCTCACCCTTATAGATGCCGTGAGCAGTGCCGATGGCGGGTGCGAAGCAGTCCGGCTGGACCTTCGCACAGAACTCGACCGCCTGCGCGGGGTCGGCCAGATGCGAATCCTGCTCCTTGACGTGGATGTCGTCCTCGACGCCGACGATCGCACCGAGCTCCGCCTCCACGGTGACATCCTTCGGCCGGGCCATCTCCACGACCTGGCGGCTCACGAAGAGGTTCTCCTCGAACGGCTTGGCCGAGGCGTCGATCATGACGGAGGTCCAGCCGGCCTCGATGCACTCTTTGATGAGAGCCAGGTCTTTGCAGTGGTCCAGATGCACGGCGACAGGCGCCCTTGATCTCGCGGCCAGCTCTTTCACCCAGCCCATCAAGGTCCGGCTGCCCCAGAACGTCACCGTCTTGGCGGACGTCTGGATGATGACCGGGGCACGCAGCTCTTCCGCGGCCTGCACGACCGCCTTCGTGGAGTTGTAGTCGAGGACGTTGAAGGCCCCCACCGCGTACTTTCCCGCCGCGGCCTTCGACAGCATCGCTTTCATATTCTCAAGGGGCATACGTTGCCTTTCCAGTTCGACCGATGAACCTGAGGCACTAAGATAGCCGGTCCGGCCGAGCCTCGCAATGCCCTCTCCAGCGGAACCGATCCAGCCATTGCCAAGCAGGGGCGGACGCCACGTCGCGAACGCGGCGCCGTGTCCCTGTCCCCCTCAGGAGATACCTGATACGAGGATCATGTTTTCCCCCTAAGCGCATTCCTTACTTGTCAAAGCCCCCGCGTCACGTACATACTGGAGGACGGGTGACGCGAGAAGGTCTCGCGGCCGGATTTTTGGCGCCCGCTGGGAAAAGTGTTTGATTGCCGGTGTGCACGGCACTACAATTTTCTCAGGGACGGTTTGAATTCGTAGTGAGAGACAAGAGAAAGGATTCGAGATGGCCAGGAAAGACAGAGAGATGACGAAAGGGTCTTGGTCGAAGGACGATCTGAAGGAGCTCAAGAGATTGTTCCCGAATCGCCCGACGGCGGAAGTCGCCGCGGAGCTCGGACGTCCCACGGAGGCCGTGAAGAAGAAGGCATCACGAATGGGACTGAAGAAGTCTCCCAGGTACATGAAGTCCCTTGGAAGAATGTAGTCGAAGGAGGTTTCCTGCCCCGCGCTGCCGCGTGCGGAACGATGCGCAACGCGGGGCGTGGACAACCAGGCGACGTTCCGTCTTCCCGACATGGGAGTGAATCAGCTTCGGCCGCGCAGGGTCTTCTCTGAGCGCGAGCCAACCGGGCGACTGGCCATCACGCTTTCGAATTCGCGATCCGTGTATCTTTTCGGAATTGGAGTATGACTTCACGAGAGCGTGTGTTGGCGGCGCTGACGCATCAGCAGTCTGCGCGTGTCCCAGTCGATTTTTCAGGCCACCGATCTTCCGGAATCGCCGCCATGGCGTATCCGAAGCTGCGGCGAATCCTCGGCCTGCCCCCGAAGCCCGTCCGCGTGTACGATGTCGTTCAGCAACTGGCCATCGTGGACGAGGATGTGCTCGACCGCTTCGGCATCGATACCATCGAGCTGGGCCGGGGGTTTGCGCAAGTTGAGACGGACTGGGTCCCCTGGACGCTGCCGGACGGCACGGATTGCCTGGTGCCCGCCTGGACGCACATCGAGCGGCAGGAGCATCGCTGGGTGATACGATCCAGCAACGGCACGATCCTCGCCCACATGCCCGACGGAGCCTTGTACTTCGAGCAGACTTACTTCCCCATGGCCGGCACGGACGGGCCCAGGACCGTTCGCGAGGCCCTCGACCAAACGATGTGGACCGCCATCGCCAGCCCGCCCGGCCCGGTCGACATGAAGGCCCTTCACAAGGGCGCGAGGCAACTGCGGGCGAAGACCGACCGAGCGATCATCGGTCTGTTCGGCGGCAATCTCTTCGAGATCGGCCAGTTCTGCCACCGCAACGACCTGTTCATGATGATGCTCGCCGCCGAGCCCGCGAAGGCCCACGCATTCCTCGACGAGCTCGTGGCCATCCACATGGAGCGGCTGGAGCGCTTCCTCGCGGCGGTCGGCCGATACATTGACATCATCCTTTTCGGCGACGACCTGGGCATGCAGACCGGCCCGATGATGTCGCCGCGAATGTACTGTGAGTTCTTCAAGCCGCGCCATAAGCTCCTCTGGACCCGCGCCAAGGAGCTGGCCGACGTCAAGGTCATGCTCCACTGCTGCGGCGGCGTCCGCGAGCTGTTCCCCCATTTGATCGAGGCCGGCCTCGACGCCATCAACCCCGTCCAGATCAGTTGCAGAGGCATGGACGCCCGCGAGCTCAAGGCCGAATTCGGCAAGGACATCACGTTCTGGGGCGGCGGATGCGATACGCGAGATATCCTCTCCGGCGCCACCCCCGAGCAGGTAGCCGAGCACGTCAAGCGGCAGATCGAAATTCTCCACCCCGGCGGCGGATTCGTCTTCCAGCAGGTGCACAACATCCTCGCCAACGTCCCCCCCGAAAACATCGTCGCCATGTTCGACGCGGTAAACGACTCAGCATAGGACTGCCACCAGTAGAGACACCTACGCCGAGAAAGTGTATAATGGCCATTGTTGCAGTGCGTCTCTTGGATGTGTCTCATGTACTTTGAGATAATCGGTGATATCCGAGACATTGAAGTCATCGCCGTCGGCGGCAATATTCAGGACATCATGAGGCTAAGGCGGCAATTCGGGCCGGGACGATGGCGGAAGCTGAAAGGCACTGCGAACGTTCGATTGGAGCATGGGAAGATATGCCTCGCGGAGTTGCACTGGTACGAGGCACATGGCATCGGTCGAAGAAAGATGAAAATCAAACAGTTGCTGGACTGAGATATGGCTGACGCACATTCTGAACAGCGATTTGCGCTCTGCATCGAGAACAAGGAGTGCGACGATCTCGAAACGCGGAAGATATACCTTGTCATTCCTGACGAGGAGGCAGAGAAGGAAGGATACCTTAGAATCATCGACGAATCCGGCGAAGACTACCTCTATCCCGCATCCTACTTCGTCCTCGTCCAACTGCCCGCCGAAGCACAAGAGGCCCTCCGCGTAGCGAGTTGAACGAGACGTGATTGCCTTGGCGAAGCGGCCAAGGGGCTTGACTTTTGTGCCGATTCCCGGTATTCTCGCGCTTTCGTAATTTGCCTAAGTTATTTGGGATTCTGGTTTTACTTCCTGGAGGCAGCGTTGAGAGTACTGTCGGGCATCCAGCCGTCAGGCCGATTGCACATTGGTAACTACTTCGGCGCGATCCGCCAGCACCTGCGAATGCAGGCCGAGCACGAATGTTTCTACTTCATCGCGGATTACCACGCGCTGACCAGCAATCCGTCGCCGAAAGCGGTGCAGGAATATACCCTCGGCGTGGCGATGGACTACATGGCCCTCGGACTCGACACGGAAAAGACCGTTTTCTGGCGTCAGTCGGATATGCCTGAGGTAACGGAGCTGACCTGGCTTCTGTCCTGTATCACGCCGATGGGCCTGTTGCAGCGATGCGTCAGCTATAAGGACAAGGTGGCCCAGGGGATCAGTCCCAATCACGGCCTGTTCGCCTATCCGGTCCTGCAGGCGGCGGACATCCTGATCGTCAAATCCGACCTGGTGCCCGTGGGAGCGGACCAGAAACAGCATATCGAGGTGACGCGCGATATCGCCATGCGGTTCAACAACGCCTACGGCGAGATCTTCAAGATTCCCGAGGATTACATCATCGAGTCTGTGGCCGTCGTGCCGGGCACCGACGGCCGAAAAATGAGCAAGAGTTATGGCAATACTATCGAGATCTTCGAGCCCGAAAAGAGCGTAAAGAGTAAGGTGATGAAGATCGTGACCGATTCGACGCCGGTCGAGGCGCCAAAAGACCCGGAGAAGTGCAACGTGTTTGCCCTTTTACGGCTGTTCGCCTCGCCGGAGGAGTTGGCCGAGTGGGATCGCCGCTATCGTAGCGGCGGTATGGGCTACGGCGAGGCCAAGAAACGCCTCGCCGAGCTGATTATCGAGTATTTCAAACCCTACCGGCAAAAGCGGGCCGAGCTTGAGAAGAACCCGGATGCCGTGGACGCCATGCTCATGAAAGGGGCCGAGCGGGCAAGGGCGGTCGCCGCACCGATCCTGCTGGAGGCCCGAAAGGCCATAGGCCTGGGAGAGCGAAGATGAACGAGAAGCTCGTTACCATCGCGCGTTTTACCGATTACATGCAAGCGGAGTTGGCCCGGCAACTGCTCGAAGGCGAGGGCATTACGGCATTCGTCATGGGCCAGAACACCGCCAGCGTCTATGGAGGCATACCGGCGGCCATCGACATCGAGCTTCAAACGCCCGAGAGCCAGGCCCAAGAGGCACGCGAGATCCTCGAAGCCAGCAGGCAGCAGGGGGAGAAATCGGAGCAGGAGACTGAGACCGAGGAGGACATGGAACAGGAGTGGGACGAGGACGCCGAAGACGAGCAGGACGAGGACCTGGAACAGGAGTAGCTATTGGCTGATTACCGCGTCAATCTCGACATATTCGCCGGGCCGTTAGACCTGTTGCTATACCTCGTCCGCAAGGAAGAGGTCGATATCTACGATATCCCAATCGCCAAGATCACCGACCAGTACCTGCAATACCTCGAGCTGCTCAAGCAACTCGATATCGACCTGGCGGGCGACTTCCTGGTCATGGCCGCCACGTTGATGGAGATCAAGTCGGCCATGCTCCTGCCGAGTACCGAGTCGGAGCAGATGGGCGAGGCAGAATCGGGCGACCCGCGGGCCGAGCTGATCCGCCAGCTCCTCGAATACAAGAAATTCAAGGACGCCGCCAATCTGCTGGATGCCGCCGCCGAGCGGCACCAGGAGCGGCAGGGCCGGCCCACCAATCTCATCGACAGGCTCGTCCCCGATGCCGAACCCGAGATCGACATGGATCAGGTCAGCATCTGGGACCTGCTCGAAGCTTTCGATGCGATCTGCAAGGCGACCGGCACGAACACGTACACCGGCCATATCCGGGACGACACCCCCATCGATCTGTACCAGATCGAGGTGCTGCACCGCCTTCAGACGGAAGGTCCGCTGACCTTCGAGCGGATCTTCGACGCAAAGCCGAATCGCCTGGTCATGATCGGGATCTTCCTGGCCCTTCTGGAGCTGATTCGCGACAAGCTCGTCTGGGCCGAGCAGGGCGAGAACGGCTCCCAAATCTACCTGCGGTCCCTGACGGATGAGCCTGCGGAACAGGCTGTGCAAAGGGCCATCATGGCCACCGGCGAGATGGAAGCGGAAGCACCGGCCCAGGCCGAGACCGCCCTGACGCATCCCATCCCCATTGTGGAATTGCCGGCCGAGTCGCGAGCGGAGGCCGACGAGCGGCGAGATGAGGAGGTCGGGCGGGAAAAGAATTTCGATGCCGAGGAGGAGGCTGGCACGGCTGACGACGATTTGGTGTTTGACAAACCCTCTGGGGAAGGATGATGGATGATGGATGATGGATAATTGAAAGGACGGTCGAGCCTTCCGCCCTCAATCATCAATCATCCATTATCAATAATCAATTCGAAAGGACAGGTCATGGCAGGCAATGTGATTGATCTGACGGATGCCAACTTTGGTGAGACGGTGCAGAACTCGGATGTGCCGGTGCTCGTGGATTTCTGGGCCCCGTGGTGCGGCCCGTGCAGAATGATGACCCCGATCATGGAGCAGATCGCGACCGAGTATGCGGAAAAGGCAAAGGTCTGCAAGGTCAATACCGATGAAAGCCGCAACACCGCCGTGGAGCTCCGCATCAACGCGATCCCGACGCTCATCGTGTTCAAGGGCGGCCAAGTCCAGAAGAAATGGGTCGGCGTGACCAGCAAGAAGGACATCAGCGACACGATCAACGGGCTCCTTTGAAATGTCCCACAGAATCACAGGCAAACGTCAGATTGGAGAGGATGTGTTCTGGGCCGAGGTGGAGGCCCCGCTGATCGCGGCCGCCCGAAAGCCCGGACAATTCGTCATTCTCAGTGTCGATAGCAGCTATTCCGAGCGCATCCCGCTGACGATCGCCGAGGCCAATCGCGAGAAGGGCACGATCGAGCTGATCTGGCAGCGGGTGGGCAAGACCACCGCCGAGATGGCGGACCTCAAGGAAGGCGACGTGATCGCGAACATTGCCGGCCCCCTCGGCACCCCGACGCATATCGTGCGTTACGGCACGGTCGTCTGCGTCGGAGGCGGCATCGGCAGCGCCCCGCTGCTGCCCATTGCCACCGCGATGAAGCACGCGGGCAACCGGGTCGTCAGTATCCTGGGCGCCAGAGACAAGACCCGGCTGATTCTGGAGGACCGCTTCGCCAGGGTCAGCGACGAGTTGATCGTCTGCACCGACGACGGGTCCTACGCCCGCAAGGCCCTGGTGACTGAGCCGCTCAAGGAGGTCTGTGGACGCAACCCGAAGCCCGATCATGCATTCGTCATCGGCCCGACGTTGATGATGAAGTTCTGCTGCGAGGTGACGCGGCAGTTCGGCGTGCCGACCGAGGTCTCGCTGAATACGATCATGGTCGACGGGACGGGCATGTGCGGCGGCTGCCGTGTCGAGGTGGACGGCAAAGCCAAATTCGTCTGCGTGGACGGCCCCGAATTCGACGGCCACAAGGTCAACTTCGACCTCATGATCAAACGGCTGAACGCCTACAAGGCCCAGGAGCGACAGGCCCACGAAAAGTATCAACAGCACCGGTGCAAGTTGGGCCTTGGAAATTGATAATGGATGATGGATGATTGATTATTGGAAGAGGAAGGACGGACTCCTCTGCAATCATCGATAATCAATCATCAATAATCAATGCTTATGACAAGCGACGAGAGAAAGAAGCTGCTGAAGGATCTGCTGGCGAAGAAGGACGCCGACGGGCTGAAGGTCAAGGACCGCATGGCGATCCCGCCGCAGGCGATGCCCGAACAGGACGCCCAGGCCCGCCGCCGCAACGTCAATGAAGTGGCTCAGGGCTATACCGAGGAACAGGCCCGGATGGAGGCGCTGCGCTGCCTGCAGTGCAAGAACGCCCCGTGCATCGAGGGCTGTCCCGTCCGCATCCGCATTCGCGACTTCGTCGGCGCGATCGCCGAGGGCGACTACCGCAAGGCGCTGCAGATCGTCAAGGAGAACTCCCTGCTTCCGGCGGTCTGCGGCCGCGTCTGTCCCCAGGAGGTCCAGTGCCAGGAGAAGTGCACCGTCGGGCTGAGCCTCAAGGACGTGTCCAAGGCTGTCTCTATCGGCCGGCTGGAGCGATTCGCCGCCGACCGCGACCATGATGATAATGCGATCCCCGATGTCGCCCCGCCGACCGGCATGAAAGTGGCGATCATCGGCTCGGGTCCCGGCGGGATTGTCGCCGCCGCGGATGCCAGAAGGGCCGGGCATGACGTGACCGTTTTCGAGGCCTTCCACAAGCCGGGCGGCGTCATGGTGTACGGCATCCCGGAGTTCAGGCTGCCAAAGGCCATCGTGCAAGAGGAGATCGAGACCCTCAAGCAGATGGGCGTCAAGATCGTCACGAACTTCATCGTCGGCCGGACCAAGACCATCGAGCAACTGATGAAAGAGGACGGCTTCGACGCCGTCTATATCGGCGTGGGGGCCGGCCTGCCCAGCTTCATGGACATCCCGGGCGAATCGCTCGTCGGCGTCTATAGCGCCAACGAATACCTTACGCGGGCCAACCTGATGAAGGCCTACGAGTTCGGCGCGGGGGCCGATACGCCCATCGCGCTGTCGAAGAGGGTCGCCGTCGTCGGTGGCGGCAACGTCGCCATGGACTCGGCCCGGACTGCTGTGCGACTCGGGGCCGAGAAGGTCTACCTCATCTACCGCCGGACGGAGAAGGAAATGCCCGCCCGCGTCGAGGAGGTCCACCACGCCAAAGAGGAGGGCGTCGAGTTCCACCTGCTGCAAAACCTCAAGCGCATCCTCGGCGACGACAAAGGACAGGTCACGGGGGTCGAGTGCCTCCGCTACGAGTTGGGCGAGCCCGACGCCTCCGGCCGTAGACGACCCGTCGCGATCCCAGGCTCCGAGTTCCAGATCGAGGTCGATACCGTCATCATCGCCATCGGCAACCTGGCCAACCCCCTGATCCGCCAGACCACCCCAGGTCTGGAGTTCAACAAGTGGGGCAATATCGTCGTCGATGAGAACTGCCGGACCTCGATGGAAGGCGTCTATGCCGGCGGGGACATCGTCCTCGGCGCCGCCACGGTCATCCTCGCCATGGGCCAGGGCCGAATCGCCGCCGCCGCCATGAACAAGTACCTGGCCGAGAAGAAGAGCAAGCAACGCTGACTCTCGCTGCGGCCGGAAGACGACTGCAGGGCCCGTGCATTCACCGCGTTGACACCGGCTGTCCACGCTTCACGACAGACCTTGCTGCCTGCCCTGCAAGACTCGCTTGCGCCGGGTGGTGACCCTTTGCCCCGAGGGAGCTGGACCTTCTGGGCATCACGAAGGTTTCCACTCATGACGTATCCATGGCATTCCCCTGTCAGACAAGGAGTCACCGAGCCCGCCCTTCCGCCGGAACCGATTGCGTTGTGCGCTTTGCAGGCTGCCGGCAGGATAGTTGACATTTGCTTTTCCCCCGACCTGCCCCTACAATTAGGACTGTGGATTCCGAGGCTATAGTGTCCTGTGTGATGGAGAACAAATTGTGGCTGATGATGCAGTAAGTGAGACACGGAACCTTCCAGCCCTGCCCGATGACCCCGGCCAGTTCATCCTGTACCAGACATTGGAGGAGGGCGAACTTGACCGTGCGGCAACTGTTGCAGAATCTGCAACAGTTCAAGCCGAGGGGCCTCGCCGTGTCGAACGCCGGATCGAGTAGTGTCAAGGATTCTTCGCACGTTTTCTGATACGTGTCACTCCGGCGATTCAGGGAGTGTCCGCTGGCTTAGCAGTTCTTTTGTATTCGACAGCGTTAAGCCAGAAATCGAGTTCTGGGTCTTGGCAGACACGAGAGAACCCTGGTCCGGTCGTGTAGCCGTACTTTCCCTTGTACTCGCCGGTCCCCTCGCACCTGTGGAGTACAAGTTGAGCTATGCGCAGGCCTGGACAGACAGTAAGAGGTATCTCTCCCAAATTCACTATTTCGAGTGTGGGAGTACCGCAGTAACCGGGGGCAATCGCCGTGGCAGTAGCTATTATCAACCCCATACGTCCCCAAGAAGACTTGCCTATCACGTAGGCCGCCACATTTGAGGGTAGACGGATGTACTCCAACGTGGCACCGAGAACAAGTTGTCCCGGGTGCAGTACGAATTCCTTTCCATACTCAATTCGCGTACGTACTTGGTATCCGTGCAGTTGCTGGCTGAATATCTCACGGTCTCGTCGAAGATCAAGAGAGCTGAGTCTTGTCTTCCTTATGACAATGAACTCATTGCCCAAACGCACATCAATCGATGAATCCTGAATTTGGTCTTGATCCAATAGCGGGGTGATCACTATGTCCTTATTCTTGAGGAGATCTTTGAGCACACTCTTAGCCAAGATGCTCATGTTGTTCTCTCCAGCGGTTGTACGTCACCTGAACATCGGATAGTTCAAGTGCACGCAAAGTCAGGCGCTCTGCTCGTTGATGACCTTTCAGAAACTCGTCTACGGCGGCAACGCTCTCCGGTCTTGGCGGGACGCTCGACAGAAGGTGCAGCCACCCTGCATTCATAATTGCCTCGAAGCTCGCGGGGCACGAATGGGCCACTGTGTCGTCATTAATGTTGGGCGGCAAACCCCGGCCGAGTCTCGAAGTTGCCAATTCGCAGGCTTTCAGCCAGAAACCTGATCCACTTGCGAACTCATTCCCATCCTCATCCGGTTCTGCCTTCAATCGGACTTCCGATGTGGCCTCACAGCGTGATCGTACAAACGAGCGGAGGGCGTTGAGCGACTGGTCAACCCATCGATAGGCAATCTCTACAGTCTTGTCGGCTGCCAGGGCCTTCGCGTCGTCCGTCGAAGCAGCCACTGCCTGCAACTCCTTGATTCGTTCTTTGTAGGCACCGAGAACGGCTCTGCCCTCAGACGCAGACGATACCAGCCCACCCAGTTGATCCCAGTCAACGAGCCCATTCAAGTGTTCTTCGATCTCGTTGAGCATGAGCCTGATCCTGCGCCTGCGCGGTGGATACCGTTGGTTCTGCGCACTCGGGACGTCATCGAGATTGCGCATCCCGATGATGCCGTCCAAAGCAAACAACGCCGCAAATCCCATGATGTTGACGGCTACCAGATCCGACCCAAGCTCCTGCATGGCCCGCTTTCGGTATTCAGCACACTCACGTATCTGACGGATTATTTCCTTTGATTTGAACAAAGGAGCAATTGCCTGATCCTCCTGGACCTTTTTGATGATCTCCTGTGCGAGGTCAGCCGACATGGAGATCTTCTCATCACGAATGAATTGCTCTGCAATTAAATGGCCAATTTCGTGTCCCAGCGCGGCGTGTAGGAAAACCGACCGGCGTTCTATGTAGGGGAAAGATATGATGTGTAATGGCGGCTTCAGTTTACCAAAACATTCGTTGAGCCGCTCTGGAGGGAGTGCATTTTTCGCAGCGTCCCTAATGGTGCCTATTATGTCAGACATAAGGACGGCGTAGTTGTATCGCCATTTCGGTCTCAGAATCAACGCGGTGCCTGGCAGGAGGCGAGTAGAAATACTCTGCAGAGGTCCGACCAAGCTCCACGGTACTTTTGATGTGACGGCTCCCTCGACATATCGAAGTGGCTCAAAGAGCCATTTCACTATGCCGTCAATTGCCCTAATCTCCAAGGTGGCCTGCTTGACGTTGTAGGACGGCAGGTTTCGAGCAGCAATAAGATATTCAACAAGAGCTTGAGCAGTGTTCGCCAGGGCCTTGGCGAGAAGAGTAGGCTCATCACAAGGAAACTCCTCGTTTTCAACTTGCTCAGAATAGCGTCGCAAAGATGCCGCACGCAGTACACAGTCACCTATCGCTCTGTCGTTGTCCATCAAGGCACCCTGTGAGTCGGTCATTCCACGCTGGTTTGTGTCTCCTCCGGAATGCTCAGTTCCTGCGGTCCTAAGGACTCGTAAAGAAATGGATTCGGGGTTCATGATGTATCGGGATCGATGGTGTAGTTCCAGTCTGGG
>Ga0214473_10001560_pt1 | contig 29943 bp, 22 predicted proteins | sample RVTome_7_FD_203509 | JGI IMG/M metagenome (GOLD analysis project Ga0214473, IMG submission 203509) | Soil microbial communities from uranium-contaminated site in the Upper Colorado River Basin, Wyoming, United States - RVT98D197 | ecosystem: Environmental > Terrestrial > Soil > Contaminated >...
CTCCCGCGCGGAAGGCACGAGCCGCTTCTACCGCGTGGAACCCGGGCTGGAAGGCGCGGCGCGGGTCATATGGGAGGCGCTCCGTACGGAGCTGGCCGCGGGGCCGGAAGCCTCCCAGGACGGCCGGCGGGCCGGGGCCATCGTGGCCAGCCGCCGCACCGCGTCGCGGGACTTCTTTGCCAGCGCCGCGGGGCGCTGGGACGCGCTGCGCGCCGAGCTTTTCGGCGGCGGCCCCGAACTGGCGGCGCTGCCCGCCCTGCTCGACGCCGCCTGGACGGTGGGTGACCTGGGCTGCGGCACGGGTCGCCTGGCCGAGCTGCTGGCCCCCTTCGTGGGCCGGGTGGTGGGCGTGGACCGGAGCGTGGAGATGCTGGGCGCGGCCGAAGCGCGGCTGGCGGAGGCGGCCAACGTGGAACTGCGCCTGGGCGAACTGGAGGCGCTCCCCGTGGCGGACGGTGAGCTGGACGCCGCGCTGGTCTTTCTCGTGCTGCACTACCTGCCCGATCCGGCCGCCGCGCTGGCGGAAGCCGCCCGGGTGCTCCGTCCGGGCGGACGGCTCTTGGTAGTGGACATGATCCGGCACGGCCGGGAGGACCTGCGCGAGGGCATGGGGCACCTGTGGCAGGGCTTCAGCCGGGAGCAGATCGGCGAGTGGCTGGAGGAGGCCGGCTTCGAGCAGGCGCGTTGGACGCCGCTGCCGCCTGATCCCGATGCCCGCGGCCCGGTGCTGTTCGCCGCGTCGGCGCGGCGGCCCGAGGCCGCGCGGGTGGATCCCGCCCTGCGCCGCAAGCCGGACTAGCGGCACACGGCGGGGCGCGGCGGCCGGCGCCCGCGGCGCCGGATCCGCGTGCGTTGCCAGCCGGATCAGCGGCACACGCCGCAGCGCGGCGGCCCACGGAGCGCGCCGCGCGATGGTACGATGAGTGAAGCGCGGCGAGGGGCGGAGCTCCCTCGTCGCTTACGACAGAAGCATGACGCACACTCCACACGAGAGGCATAGCATGAGCACAGCCGTGGCCACAGAGCGCCCCCCCTTCAAGGTCGCCGATCTGGCATTGGCCGAATTCGGCCGCAAGGAGATCCGCCTGGCCGAGCAGGAGATGCCCGGCCTCATGTCCCTGCGCGACGAGTTCGCGGACAGCCAGCCGCTGGCCGGGGCAAGGATCATGGGCTCGCTGCACATGACCGTGCAGACGGCCGTGCTCATCGAGACGCTGGTGGAGCTGGGCGCCGACGTGCGCTGGGTGAGCTGCAACATCTTCTCCACGCAGGACCACGCCGCCGCCGCCGCGGTGGTCGGCAGGAACGGGACGTCGGAGGATCCGCAGGGCGTGCCCGTGTTCGCGTGGAAGGGGGAGACGCTGGAGGAGTACTGGTGGTGCACGGAGCAGGCGCTCACCTGGCCCGACGGCTCCGGACCGAACCTCATTCTGGATGACGGTGGGGACGCCACCCTGCTGGTACACAAAGGCGCGGAGTTCGAGACGGCGGGCAGCATCCCCGCGTTCGATGCGGAGAACGACCCCGAGGAGTGGGGCGTGATCCTGGAGCTGCTACGCGCCGAGGCGGAGAAGAACCCGGGACGCTGGACCAGGATGGCCGAGGGCATCCGCGGGGTCTCCGAGGAGACCACCACGGGCGTCCACCGCCTCTACGACATGATGAAGCAGGGGACGCTGCTCTTCCCCGCCATCAACGTGAACGACAGCGTGACCAAGTCCAAGTTCGACAACATCTACGGCTGCCGGCACTCGGTGGTGGACGGCATCAACCGCGCGAGCGACGTCATGATCGGCGGCAAGGTGGCCGTGGTGTGCGGCTTCGGTGAGGTGGGCAAGGGCTGCGCGCAGGCGCTGCGCGGCCAGGGGGCGCGCGTCATCGTGACCGAGATCGATCCCATCTGCGCGCTGCAGGCGGCCATGGAGGGCTACCAGGTGGAGACGCTGGAGAACGTGCTGGAGAGCGCCGACATCTTCATCACCGCCACGGGCAACTTCAACGTCATCACCGCCGCGCACATGGCGCGCATGAAGGACAAGGCCATCGTGGGCAACATCGGCCACTTCGACAACGAGATCGACATGGCCGGGCTGAAGAAGATGCCGGGTGTGGAGCGCATCAACATCAAGCCGCAGTATGATGAGTTCCGCTTCCCGGACGGGCACGGCGTGATGGTGCTGGCGGAGGGCCGGCTGCTCAATCTGGGGTGCGCCACGGGACACCCCAGCTTCGTCATGAGCGCCAGCTTCACCAACCAGGTGATGGCGCAGATGGAACTTCATCAGCATAACGAGCGGTATGAGCGTAAGGTCTACGTCCTGCCCAAGCACCTTGATGAGAAGGTGGCGCGGCTGCACCTGGACCACCTGGGGGTGAAGCTGACCGAGCTGTCGGAGAAGCAGGCGGCGTATATCGGTGTCCCGATGGCAGGGCCCTACAAGCCGGAGCACTACCGCTACTAGGTCGGCCGGAGGCGCCAACGTTTCGGCGCCGCCGCACGTCTGAAATGAGCCCGGGCCGAGCCGAGGCTGGCCGGTCCGCACAACGATCACGTGGAGAGCCGCTGATGAACCCCGTGCCTTGCAAGCGCACCCTCGCACGCCTGGCGTGCCTCCTCCTGGCACTCGCCGCCGTTACGGCCGCTCCGGCCGACGCTCAGGAGCGCAGCCGGTGGACGTTCACCGCCATTTTCGGCACCACGGACCGGGGGCCCGGCGACGACGTGCACGCCTCGTTCCTGGAGCGCAACTTCGAGCCCGACGAGGATTGCATCGGGCTGTCCTGTCCCGGCAAGATGACCGAGACGGGCTTCGGCGCCTCGGGCTATCCGTTCCTGGTGGAATTCCGCTACGCCGTGGTTCCCTGGGCCGGGGTGGGCGTGCTGGGCGGCCTGACCGAGATCGGCCGCACCGTCGGCATCGACAGCCAGAGCCGCTATCTTCGCGTCCGGTACGAAGCCGACATCGTGGCGCCTATCGTGTGGATCTCGGCCATGGACGTGGTACGTGTGGGCGCCGGACCCGCATACTACACGGCCCGCATGACGCGGGAGGACCAGGGACGCCCATCGGAAGATCAGCGGAAATTCGTGTGGGCTCCGGTCTTCGAGGGCAACCTGTCCCTGCCCGTGCGCGGGCCCGTGCGCTTCGAGGCGCGCGCGCAGTACCGGCCCATCGGCGAGCTCGAGTACGGACCCTATTATGCCGGTCAGTTCCTGCCAAATTCGGCGGTGGTCTTCGCCCCGGCCGTGGCGGACTTCACACACTGGTTCTTCGGCGCCGGCGTGTCGGTCGAACTCTGAGGCGCACCCGCGCGCAGTAGGTGCTCGGCCAGGCGCTCCCCGAACGCCAGGATGGTGAGCACCGTGGGCCGGCCGAGTGCCTCGGGAAAGACGCTGGCGTCACACACGTGCAGCCCGGGCACGCGGGTGGCCAGGTCGGTGTCCACCAGGGTGCCGAGGCGCGCTGTGGCCGAGGGATGGGTGCCCCGCAGCGGCGTGCTGATCAGGGTGTCCTTGCGGCAGCCCGCCTCCAGCAGGATGCGGCGCGCCTGCTCCTCGGCCGCCTCCAGGCGCGTGCGCTCGCCGCTGGTGAGGCCCTTGGCCAGGCCGCCGTCAGGGCGCACCTCCCCGCTCACCTCGTCACGAACCTTGATCATCACGCCCAGCGTGCGGCCCCAGCGGTGCCAGCCCAGCGCCGCCGCCGGCCGCTTCAGCGCCAGCATGATGGGGTACATGAGCCAGGGATCGATGAGCGTGGAGTACAGCACGCCAAGGTCATCATCGGGGGCGCTCCAGGTCATGGGCGGGTCCCCGCCCATGCCATCCGCGGCGCTGTCCCCGTAGACCATCAGCGTGGTGTCCATGGCCATGCCGCGCCCGGCCTCCTCGAAGCCGGAGCGGCGCAGCAGGAGCGCGCTGCCGATGCCCCCCGCCGCCACCACCACCTGCTCCGCGTGCACGCGGAAGGGCCGCCCGGCGCGCCGCCCCACCACGCCGCGCGCCACGCCGTCCTGGACCACCACCCGCTGCACGTGGGCGCGCGTCCAGAGCTCCGCACCCGCCGCGCGCGCGTCATCCACCCACTCCGCCGCGTTCCACTTGGCCCCGCACCGGCAGCCCAGCATGCAGTGGGCGCCGCACCGGAAGCGCTGCGCGCGCGCGGGGCGCATGAACTTGTCCTGCGGCTCCCAGGGCATGCCCAGCGCGCGCCCCGCCTCCGCCAGCCGGGTGGAGGCGGCGCCGCGCAGCTCGGGCGCCAGCGGCGCCACCTCCAGCTCCGCGGCGATGCGCGCCACGTGGGCGCCGAGGTCCACGCCCCACCGCCCCTCCAGCCAGGCGGGGGGCGGCGCCGAGCAGCCGCAGTACATGCTGGTGGCGCCGCCCACCATGAGCGGCCGCACCACGTTCAGCCCCTCGTCGGTGAAGAGCAGCGCGCGCCGATCGGCATACAGCAGCGCGCCCGGGTACGTGCCGTAGAGGGGGTGGCCGCGCCAGTCGCGGCCGCGCTCCAGGACGAGCACCCGCCGGCCGCCGCGCGCCAGCTGGCGGGCCACGGCCGCCCCACCCGGGCCGGAGCCCACCACCACCACGTCCGCGGTGTGCGTCAGGGCGCCGCTCATGGGGCGGGCGCCGCGTGCGCGCGCAGGTGATCCAGCACGTGGTCCAGCACCGTGCGTAGGACCGCGGCGTCGCGCCGGATGGTGGCCAGCAGCAGCGCGCCCTGGACGCTGGCCGTGGCGAACGCCGCGAGGGCGTCGGGGTCCGCGTCGGCGCGCAGCTCGCCGCGCTCCTTCATCACCGCCAGCCCCTTGCGCAGGAAGCGCTGCTTGATGCGGAAGGCCTCCGCCAGATCATCCCGCACGGCCTGGCTGCCGTCGGCCAGCTCGGCGGCCAGCGAGCCCAGCGGATCGCCCCCGGCCAGGCCGCGCGCCTCGTGGCGCGTGGCCACCAGGTCCAGCCAGGCGGCGATGCCCGACCAGCGGTCCAGGCGCGCCAGCACCTCCACCTCGTCGCGCAGCGAGCGCTCCACGACGTGGCGCAGGACGGCCCGCACCAGCGCCTCCTTGTCCTCGAAGTAGTGGTAGAACTGGCTCTTGCCGGTGCCGGAGGCGGCCAGGATGTCCTCTACGCTGGTGGCGGCCACGCCGTGCAGGTGCATGAGCTCGGCGGCGGCCGCCACCATGCGCTCTCGCGTGGCGCGGCCGCGGGCGGTGCGAGGTTGCATGGGGCGGAAGGTAGCGGGAGGACGGCGTGTTCTGCGAGGGGTCTTGACCGCCCGCTGCATCACTGTATCGTTATGTAGTCCGCAACGTGCCGCGTGGCCGCGCAAGCGGCATCCCGCGGCGCCCGCACCCGTACGGAGAAGCCGCCATGCCCATCTACGAATACGCCTGCCGCGCCTGCGGTGCCGACTTCGAACTGCTGCGCCGCAGCCAGGACCGTCTGGCCCCGGCCGTCTGCCCCACGTGTGGTGAGGAGCGGCTGGCGCTGCGCATGTCCGCGGCGGCCGTGGGCGCGGGCGGCGGAGCGGCGGCGGACGCCTGCGCCGCCCCGGCCGGAGGGATGGGCATGGGTGGCTGCTGCGGCGGGGGCGCCTGCGGGCTGAACTGAGCCGGCAGGCGCGGGCGGCGCTCAGCGCACGCCCACCGTCGCTTGACGCTGGTAGACCACGTTGCCGCCCAGGATGGTGAGGTCCACCCGTGCGGTGGGGATCTCCTCCTCCGGGATGGTCATGATGTCCTTTGAGAGCACCACCACGTCGGCCAGCATGCCGGGCGCGAGCGCCCCCTTGTGCTCCTCCTCGAACGCCGCGAACGCGTTGGCCACGGTATAGGAGCGGAGCGCCTCCTCACGCGTCATGCGCTGATCCGCGAAGAAGACCTCACCGTCCGCCTGGCGGCGTGAGACCGACGCGTAGAAGCTGGCGATCGGATCGATGTCCTCCACCGGCACGTCGGTGCCGTTGGCGATGACCACCCCGGCGTCCAGCAGCGAGCGCCACAGGTAGGCGCCGTTCTCCGCGCGCTCGGCGCCCAGCCGGCGGGCGATCCACGGCCCGTCCGAGGTGGCGTGGATCCCCTGCATGGCCGCGATCACCCCCAGGTCTGCGAAGCGCTGCACGTCATCGGGATGCATGTGCTGCGCGTGCTCGATACGCCAGCGCAGGTCGGTCCTGTCGGGATTGGCCGCGAAGACCTGCTCGTACATGTCCAGCACCTCGCGGTTGGCCCGGTCCCCGATGGCGTGCGTGTTCACCTGGAAGCCGTGCTTGATGGCCACCTCGGTGGTGGCGCGGATGTCCTCGGGATCCTCCAGCGTGAGGCCGGTGCTGGTGGGCATGTCGATGTAGGGCTCCAGCAGCCAGGCGCCGTGCGAGCCCAACGCGCCGTCGATCTGGCGCTTGATGGAGCGCACGGTGAGGAAGTCATTGCCCTCCAGCGGCATGAAGTAGTCGGGCAGGCGGGCGTCCATGTCCGCGTTGCTCTCGCGCCGCACCATGACGTACAGGCGGATGGGCAGCGCGCCCTCCTCCTCGAGCCCCTTCAGGAAATCGATGGTGGCAAAGTTGCTGCCGGCGTCCTGGAAGCTGGTGATGCCCTTGGAGAGGGCCTCCGCACCGGCCAGCTCGACCATGCGCCGGCGCTCCGCCTCCACGTCCTCCGCCGTACGGCCCGACTCGTCACGCGCGCGAGCCGCGCCCACCAGTTCGTCCGCGTTCTCGCGCAGCAGGCCGGTGGGGTTGCCGGCCGCGTCCTTGACGATCTCGCCGCCCGCGGGCGGCACGGTGGACCCGGTGATGCCCGCCAGCTCCATGGCGCGCGCATTGGCGAAGGCGGCGTGGCCGCTGGCATGGGTCAGGATGACCGGGTTGTTCGGCGAGGCGGCCGAGAGCTCGGTGTGCACCGGGTTGCCCTCCACGGCGCCCGGCGGCGGCGTCTCCCACTTCTCCTGGTGCCAGCCGCGCCCGGTGATCCAGGCGCCCTGCGGCGCATCCGAAGCCGCGGTGGCCACCATGGCCACGATGTCGTCCCACGTGCGCGCGGTGGTCAGATCCAGCTGCATGCGCGCCGAGCCCAGGCTCATGAAGTGGCCGTGGCCCTCGATGAAGCCGGGGGTCACCAGGCGGCCGTCGAGCTCGATCACCTCGGTGTCATTGCCGATGTAGGTGTCGATCTCCGCGTCCGTGCCCACGGCCAGGATGGTGTGGCCGCGGATGGCCACGGCCTCCGCCTCGGGGCGCGCCTCGTCCATGGTGACCACGTGGCCGCCGCGCAGCACCAGGTCGGCGGCGTCCTCGGCCGTTTGCGTGTCCGTGCCGCATGCCGTGACCAGCACAAAGGCCAGGAGTGCGCCGGCACCACGCGTGATTGGGGACCGTATCATCGTTGCGACTCCGCGGTTGGGGAGATGCGGCGCACGGAGGGCGCGAGGCACCGCGCCGGCGCGGCATACGAAAATGCATGCAGTCATGAGGGCGGGGGAGGGACGCCACCCCATGGGTTATGAAATGAGCGGTGGGGCGCGTGACGGTCAAGGGGGGCGGACCCGGGCGTCGCGCACCTGCCGTCCGGGTGGCAGCGTTCGCCCCACCACCACGCGCCTCAGGCTGCATGTTCAGCCTGACCCGGACACGCGCCGCGCGCGGGGAGATGGAGCGCGGGAGGTAGGTGCCCGAACGCTCGGCACCAAGCCAGGGTCCGGCCCGGTGTACCGCCAAAATATTCTATAGAATATTTTGGCTCAACTACGCGGCGGACTGTGTGAAAGCTCCGAGCGCCACGCAGGCCCGCGCGCTCCTGTTTGCGTGGGCAAGGCCGCGCGCACCGTGGGCGCCATTATGCAAATTTGCCCCCGGCGCCGGAGGGGAGCGCCGGCTGCCGAGGAGGCGCACGGCACGATGATGCGAACGTGACGCGCAGGACCAGCCGCACGGGCGCTACGACTTCTCCAGCATGTACAACCGCACGTGCTCCACGTCCAGTTGGTCACGCCAGACGCCGAGCACGTAGTCCGCCCCGACGTCCAGGGTGCGGAAGCGCTCGGGCAGGGTGAGCGTGCCGAGCAGGCGGCCGTCCGGCTCGAACACCAGGTGGCGCTCCCGCTCGGCTCCAGGCTCGGCGTCGAGTTGCACCCACAGGTGGCCGGTGGGACCGGCGCGTAGCGCCTCGTAGGCGGGCCTGGTGGGCGGGAAGGCGGTGGCTTCCACACTGCGCCGGAGGGCAGCGGGATCGTCCCGGAGCGGGTTGCCCGGGGCCGCCGCGCGGGCGGCGATCATCCGCTCTACCCAGGCGGCGCGATCCTCCTCGGTGATCGTGAGGTCCGGACCCACCCAGCGCACGATGCGCCGCAGTATCCCCTCCGGAGCAAAGCCGTACAGCACGTGCGCATCCGCGGGCCCTACGAGCAGTTCGCTGCCATTGGCGGTCAAACGCGTGCCACCCGCGAAGGCGGCGCCGCGGATGGTCATGCTGACCACCTCGCCGCCGGCGCGCTCGATGTTCAGGCTGCGAAAGGCGCCGGGAAAGCGGCCGAGCGTGTCCAGCGCCGTGGCGCCGGGCCGCAGCAGGATCAGCGGGAAGGAATCGCGCGCCTCCCCGCTCACCATGGTCTCTTCAATGGACCACCCCGCCGAGCCGAGGGCCACCCATGTCCCGTCCGCCAGGCACGCGGTGGCGTTCATCCGATCCAGTCCCTCGGGCAGGACGTCGGAGCGCTCGCCGGCGCCGTCGAAGCGCGCCACGCGCTCGTCGGCCACCACGGCGACCGTGTCCCCGCCCAGGCGCAGGAAGGAGGCGGCGCGCAACCGCTGGAACTCATCAGGGCCGCCCCCTTCCCCGCCGCGCTCGAACAGGAAGCGCCCCCGGGCGTCATACCACCGCAGCGTGGAGGAGCCGCCGTCCGCCACCACGATGCGCCCGTCGGAGAGGCGGGTGGCGCCACGCACGTTGAAGAGTTGATAGGCAGGCTCACCTTCCACCGCACCGATGTCCAGCACCGGCTCCGCAGTCACGCGCCACCCCTCCCCCGACTCCCACGCCGCAGCCGTGCTCTCGGCTACCGAGACGCCGGCGCTGTCGCGCACCGCGAAGGTGTCCGCGAGATCGCCCGATCCACACCCTGCCAGCGTAGCTGTCAGGAGCTGAGACGTGCACAGCGCACGGCAGAGGGAAGGGCTCGGCGGCATGGGCGGCTCCGGACGTGAAGGCGGGGACGTTTCTACTGAACCGGCAGTACCTTAAACGGCAATGTGGCGCCCTGCAAGGCTCCCGATACCGGCAGATGGAAGGCGCCCGTGGCCGTCAGCTGCGAGACTCCCGCTGCCGCGCCTGCCGTTAGGCCGTCCCGGCGCCCGCCCCTTGTACCCGCGGCCCGCGACGTGCACGTTGCCGCGCCGATGCCCGCATGGATTCAGCCGTTCATCCCCGACCCCGCGCTCGCCGCCGCGCTGGCGCCCCTGAGCCTCCTGTACGCGTGGGCCGCCGCGCGCTGGGCGGGCCACCTGCGCGTACGCCGCGAGGTGCGGGCGCCCTACACGCGTAAGATCTTCCACTTCACCATCTTCACCGCCGCCAGCGTGATCCAGGCCGTCTTCGGCGTGGCGGGCACGGTGGTCTTCGGCTCGGTGGTGGCGCTGGTGGTGCTGCACGCCGTGTGGCGGCGTGACGGCTACCCGTTCTACGAGGCGCTGGCCCGCCCCACGGACGCGCCGCACCGCACGCTCTTCATCCTCATCCCGCTGCTCACCACCGCGCTGGGCGGCGTGCTGGCCAACATCCTGACGGGTCAGTTCGCGCTGGTGGGCTACCTGGTGGGCGGCTGGGGGGACGCCGTGGGCGAGCCGGTGGGCACGCGCTGGGGGAAGCACCGCTACAAGGTGCCCTCGCTGGCCGGTGTGCCCGCCACGCGCAGCCTGGAGGGCAGCGCGGCCGTGCTGCTCGTGGGTGCGGCCGCCGCCTTCCTGGGCCTCACGCTGGGGCTGGGCGTGGCCGCGGGCACGGCCGCGTGGGTGGCGCTGGCGTGCGGCGCGGCGGGGGCCGCCGTTGAAGCCTTCTCCAGCCACGGCCTGGACAACCTCACCGTGCAGGTCACCGGGGCGGTGGTGGCCTGGTGGCTCCTCTCCGGGGCCGTGTAAGCACGCCGCTCCCCGCGCGCCGCGTCGCGCCGCGTGCGGCCGCGCCCCGTGCGGCCGCACTCCACTCCAGGCGCGCCGCGCCCCACACCAGGCGCCGCTGCGCCCGGATTGTTGTCGAACGCGCACGCGGGGCGAGTGCCGGAGGCGGTTCGCGGATCTGCCGCAATTATTGCGACTGGATGCGCACGCGCGATGTGGCCGGCGGCGGATGTGCGATTTACGGCGATAATCGCGACCAGAAGCGCACGCGCGCGCAGCGAGTGCTGCGCGTGCGCGTTTGGTAGCACGGCGCACCTGGTAGCACGGCCCACCTGGTAGCACGGCCCACCTGGAGGCACGGCCCACCTGGTAGCACGGCCCACCTGGAGGCACGGCCCACCTGGTAGCACGGCCCACCTGGTAGCACGGCGCGTCTGACCGAACGGCGCGTCTGGCAACACGGCGCGTCTGACCGAACGGGCTGGATCGGCAGTCCAAGCACGGCGCTCCCCGCTCAGCGCTCCCCGCGCGCCGCGCCTCCTGCGGCCGCGCGTTCCTCCTCGGCCGTCACGCTCCGGTAGGCGCGCTGGAAGGCGGCGGCCACTGCGGTGTCGGGCTGCGGCGCCGTCCGCGGCGCCACCACCACGATGGGCCGCGGCAGGCGGCGCACCGTGGCGGCCAGGACGCGCGCCTCGTCCGGCGCGCCCGCGCGCAGTGGGGCGTGCCGCACGCGGACGCCGTAGCCACGCAGTGTTGCGCTCAGACTGTCCTGCCAGGCGGCCTCCTCCGGCACGTTGGGATCCAGCAGGGAGACCACGCTCTCGTACTGGCCGGCCAGCATGTTGCCGAAGAGTTCGTGCTCGTTGGGATAGGGGATCAGCCAGACATCCTCCTCCAGCTGCACCGGCATACCGCGCTCCATGGGCTCCCGGCGGTCGGCGAAGGAGGTGGCGGGCGCGCCCGATTGACCGGCCAGCCGGACGCCGTCCCGCTCCAGCATGCGGCGCACCACATTGACCCGGTCCCGGCCCAGGCCGCAGTGCACGAAGTACTTCCCCTCCCCCGCGGCGGCCAGCGCCCGGATGCTTTCCAGCGCCTCCCGGTTGTCACTCACCCAGGGGAGCATGGGCGCATGGATGAAGCGGATACCCACCTCGCGGGCGGACTCCCGCTCCGCCGCGATCCCCCGCGGCTCGATCGGCACGACGGCGGGGTGCTGCAGGGAGACCACCGCCGTGAAGCCCTGGTCGCGCAGTTCGCGCAGGCGGGCCTCGTTCGGATACGCGCCGAAGACGAACTCGGCGCCCCCGGCGTGGGCCAGGCGCTCCTCCGCCCCGCCCCCCGCCACACGGGCATAGAGACCGGGCTGCATCCAGCCCCAGAACGCTCCGCCCGCCAGCGCCAGCATGAGGACCGGCAGGCCCCACCGCACCAGGCCGGATGGTGAGCGCACCACTCTGGCCGTCAGCCAGCGCGCCACGAACGCGGAGAGCGCCACGTAGGCCAGGATCACCGCCACCATGAGGACGCTCTCCACACCCCCGCCCAGGCCGGCGGAACGGGTCCAGCCGGTGAGCCAGCGTACGGGGCCCACCAGGATGAAGGTGCCGAGCGCGAAGCCCACCATGAGCCAGAGGAAGAGGAAGGTGGGCACGGTGCTCCACGCTGTGCGCGTCATGCGTGGGACTCCTGCTTCCTGTGCTGCGCCCGTGCGGCACCGCCCGCACTCCGGGTGCCGGAACGCGGGCGGTGTGTCCTGCGCACGTGCGACCCGATCAACCCGGTATCAGCGTCAGTTCGACCTTGAAATACCAGGTGTCGTCAGCGTCCCTGATCTTCTTCCAGCCGCCGCCGAGGCCGCCGATCAGGCGATCGGACTGCCACTGCAGGATCGGACCGATCTGCAGGGCCTCGTAGGTATTCACAGGTTGCTCGATCCCACCGATCTCCGTGTCGTCGTCCAGATGGCCCTGCCACACCAGGTCGCCGCCCAACGCCAGGGTGCCGCCCGACCACGGGGCCACGCCGAAGGTGGCCCGCGCGCGGCTCCACAGGAAGCTCGACGCCGTGTTGTAGGAGCCGATGCCCTGGAGGCCCATGCTGCCGTCCCCCCAGTACTCGGCGTGCCCGCCCACGACCACGCCGGACTCACCACCGCCGAATAAAGGGATGCCGGTAGTGCCCTCGTCGTTATCATCCGCGGACTTCCAGGCGTAGCCCACCTTGCCCTGCAGGAAGCCGGTGTTCCAGCGCTGGCGGAGACCCACCCAGGGCTCGACCGTGACATCCGTGTCACCGCCATCCACCGTGAGCAGGTAGCTCGTCAGGCCGAAGACGGGCTTCAGCCCCACTCCGTCCGCGGAGAAGGAGGCGCTGCCGAGCAGCAGACTCACGTCATCCCCGCCGGTCTCGCCCACAAAAGTCAGCGTGGGCATCTGTGCGCTGGCCGGCGCCGCGGCGCATACGAGTGCCGAAAGCGCCAGTGCCGAACCGAGCGCTACGGCGCCGGCGGCACGGCGGATATACGCGTTGCGTTCCATTGGCCGTCTTTCCTCTCGAGTGAACAGGCCGCGGGGATCCCCTGATCGCCGCGGCGGACACGGCGCCCGTCCCTTTGCACTGGTCATGCCACCTCGGCCGGGCCCAGGCGCCGCCACCCGCCGCGCAGCCGGCCGAGGACCGATCTGCTGCGCCCGGGAACGTCCGTGAGTCGCAGGCCCACTGCGAAAACGATGCCGATGGCGCTCTCGATGGCTCGTACGGACACCACACGCCCGCCGGCTGCCATGCGGGAGCCGGGCACGTCATAGTGCAGTTCGTCACCGGGCGCGGGTGCTTCCGACATGATGAGCTGCGCGCCCCGCCGGCTGACCTCCACGAGCTGCCCGTCCCGCAGCTCCCCGAAGGCCCGCCCGTTCTGCCGGATGTGGACGGGCAGCCGCACCGTGCGGCGCCCCTCCGAGCGCGGATCGTAGATCCACCGGGTGATCTCCTGGAGCGGCTGCTTGGTGTTGCGTACCAGAGCGCGCTCGGTGGGAGCGGCGTGCTGGGCACAGTGGAGGTCAATGGCGTCCCGCTCCGCGGGGTCCAGGCCGGTGAAGACCAGCCCGTAGATGTGGACCGCGATCCCCACCACGTCCTCGGTCTCCCGGTGGACGATCCGGGCACCGGCCTCCACCGGCCGCGTCTCGAGGGGAAGCCGGACCACCACTTCCCCATCCGTATCGAGGGGTGTGGTGGTGCGCAGGCAGAGGCCATCGGGATTCAGGTCCTCCGTGACCGCCAGCAAGCCTGGCCCGCCGCTCGCGGGCCGCACCTCAATGGGGAGCTGCGTCCGGTAGCGCTCGTCCGCCCGCTGCTGCTTGTAGTGCAGCGCCATGCGCACCACCACCACGGCGAAGTAGAAGTTGTAGACCGCCCAGAGCAGGTTGATCCAGAACGCCAGCGAACTCCAGCCGGGCACCTCGTAGCTGATCCACCCGCTGGCGTACGCCAGCGTGGCCCATACCACGGCGGCGGCCGTGAGCACCGCCAGGATCAACTGGGGCGCATAACTCCGGAAATGCACGTCCCCCTGCCCCTTCGGGGTGACGTTGAATTTCAGCGCACCGCGCGCGAAGAAGCCGCTCACCGCCAACGTATAGATCCAGAACTTGGCCATGTTGAAGCGCTCGGCGATGATCAGGAAGCCCACCCCCCGGAAGAGCAGCTCGAAGGCCAGAAGGTTCAGCACCAGATAGGGCACGAAGCGTAGGAGGAACGCTTGCTGGTCCACGTAGATGGGCAGCACACCCGTGAAGAAGAACACCACGGGCGCAAGATAGAAGATCAGCCGGGCGGGTCCGTCCAGGTAGGAGATGACGGAGTCGAAGTAGCAGAGCCGCTGCGGCCACGTGAGACCCTTGCGGAAGAGCGGATTGTACTTGCGCAGGATCTGCATGGACCCCTGGCCCCAGCGCAGCCGCTGGACGGCGTACTGCGCCGCGGAGGCGGGGGCCAGGCCGTACGCCAGGCTCTCCGCGTAGTAGACGGAGCGCCAGCCGCGCTCGTGCAGGACGAGCGAGGTCTCCATGTCCTCGGTGATGGTCTCGGTGCAGAAGCCTCCGATCTCGTCGAAGGCCGCCCGCCGGAGCACCGCGCAGCTGCCGCAGAAGAACGCCGCATTCCAGTTGTCCTTGCCCGGCTGGAGCAGCGAGAAGAAGATGCGCTGCTCCTCCCAGACGCGGCGCGCGCTGTCGTCATTGTTGTAGGAGAAGCCGTCCGTGTTGTAGAAATCCTGCGGGGACTGGACGAACGCCACCTTGTCGTCGCGGAAGAAGCCGAGCAGGCGGTCGAGAATGTGCGGCAGGGGAACGTGGTCGGCGTCCAACTGCAGGATGAAATCGCCGCGGGTCACGCCCATGGCGTGGTTCAGGTTGCCCGCCTTGGCATGCTCGTTGTTCGCGCGGCGGATGTAGCCCATCCCCAGTTCGTCGGCCAGCGCCCGCACCTCATCGCGGTTGCCGTCATCCAGGATCCACGTGCGGTGCGGGTAGTGGATGGCGCGCGCGCCCACGGCGGTGCGCCGGATGATGCCCACCGGCTCGTCGTAGCAGGTGATGAACACGTCCACGCTGAGTCCCTCCGGCGCCGGCGGCGGTTGCCGGTGCTTCAGCCGCCAGACGGTGAAGACGGTGAGCGCGGCGGAGAACAGCACGTAGGTCTCGGCCACCACGAGGGGCACCGCGAACCAGAGCGCGTCGGGATTCAGCGTCTCCAGCCAGCGCCAGACGATGTAGTAGGCGGAGTAGAGGAGCACGGCCACGGCGAAGAGGCGGATGCCACGCTCCACGCGCACCGACATGCGAGGCGTGGCGTCTCGATCGGATGTTGCGGCCGGGTTGGTCATCGACTCCGGATCCACGAGCGGCCAGGACATACGCTTCCACACGCCACCAAGAGCAACTCCCGCGCCAGAGTCCTCCGCGCGGCTGGCCCGCACCTTGCCCTTCCCATGGGAATGGCCCCAAGCACAGTGAACCTGCACGCGAAGCAACCCATGACCCAGCCGAACCCCACGCTCACCGCCGCGCTGTGCGCCCTGTTCCTGTCTGTCCTGCCCGCCTGCGCGGGCGCGGATGCCCGACAGGAGGGGACCATGGACCGCCCGGCCACCTTCGTCCCGGCGGCAGCGGCGCCGGCGCCGCGCGGCACGCCGCACCCGGACAGCGCGCGCTTCGCGGTGGCCGCGGAAGCCGCCTGGGCCTACCTGGCGGCCCACGCCAGCGAGCGCACGGGCCTGGCGAACGCCACCTCCTCCTACGAGAACATCACCACCTGGGACGTGGGCGGCGTGCTCGGCGCGTATTTCTCCGCCTACCGACTGGGGCTCATTGACCGCGCGGAGTACGAGCGGCGCATGGGCAGCGCCCTGGCCACCCTCGAGAAAGTCCCGCTCTTCGACGACGGGGCACTGAACAAGGTGTACTCGGCGAGCGGCGCCCGGCCGATAGGCAGGAACGGCGCGGCCTCCAGCGGCGGCTTCGGCTGGTCGGCGCTGGACATCGGGCGCGTGCTCATCTGGCTTCGCATCGTGGCGGAGAACGATCCGCGGTTCGCCGAGCAGGCGGGGCGCGTGGCTGAGCGCATGGATTACGACCGCATCGTGCGCGGCGGCTACATCTGGGGGGAGGACCGCGGCAGCGACGGCCAGGCGCGCCGCTACCAGGAGGGCAAGATCGGCTACGAGCAATACGCCGAGAAGGGTTTCCGCCTGTGGGGCCACCCGGCCGATTTCGCGGCCGACTACACCACGAACGCGGGGGCGGGCCAGGTCTTCGGCATCTCACTGCCCGTGGATCAGCGGGGCAATCACTGCCTGACGAGCGAGCCGTACTACCTGATGGGGATCGAGACGGGGTGGGACGACGCCTCGGCGGAGCTGGCGCGGCGCATCCTGGACGTCCAGCGGCAACGCTGGCAGCGGGAGGAGATCGTGACCATGGCCTCGGAGGACGCCATGACCGAGGCACCCCACTACTTCTACTACTACTGCGTGCTGGGCCAGCACGGCCCCTTCACGGTGGACGCGCAGGGCACGGATGCCGCGCTGGACGGGCCGCGCTGGGTGAGTGCCAAGGCCGCCTTCGCCTGGCACGCCCTGCTGCCGGATGACTACACGGCGCTGGCCGTGGAGCGCGTGCAGCCGGCGCGCACGGACCGGGGCTGGCATTCGGGGGTCTACGAGGGGAGCGAGCGGCCAACGGGGAGCATCAATCTGAACACGGCGGCGGTCATCTTGGAGGCTGCGCTGTACGCCCGGCTGGGCCGCCCCCTCATGGAGGCGGGACCGGGCCCCGGCAGCTGAGCCGGCCGCGCGCGTGGGGGCGCCGGTGGGGCGCGCGGCGTCGTCGCTTGAATGCGTACGGGTGCCAGGCTACGCGCCTTCCCGCACCCCCTGCTGGCCCTCACCCGTAGCCTGGACGCCGGGCAGGTAGCGCTCCTCCACATACTCGCGCACCATGCGGTGCGTGCTGAAGTAGGGCGCCACCTGGCGCAGGGTGGCCCGCACACGCTCGAGCCAGCGGCCGGGCAGGCCGTCCTCACCGCGCTCGTGGAAGAGCGGCACCACGTCCTCCTCCAGCAGCCGGAAGAGCGCCTCCGCGTCGGCACGGTCGCGGGTGGCCGTGTCCGCGCCGGCGGGCGCGTTGCCCTCCACCGCCCAGCCGATGGGCTCGGCCATGCGGTTGTGGTCCGTCCACGCCTCCGCCCACCAGCCGTCCAGGATGCTCAGGTTGAGCGCCCCGTTGGCCGCCGCCTTCATGCCGCTCGTGCCGCTGGCCTCGTGGGGACGCCGGGGCACGTTCAGCCAGACGTCGGCGCCCTGCACCAGCGTGCGCGCCAACCCCACCTCGTAGTTCTCCAGGAACACGAAGCGGGCACGCGCGTCCGGACGCTGCGCGAAGACGGCCACGCGGCGCAGCACCTCCTGCCCCGGCAGATCGCGCGGGTGCGCCTTGCCCGCGAAGACGAACTGCACCGGCCGGTTGCCGTGCAGCAGGCGGAGCAGGCGCTCGGGATCGGACAGCAGCAGCCAGGCGCGCTTGTAGGTGGCGAAGCGGCGCGCGAAGACAATGGTGAGCGCATCCGGATCCAGGACGCCGGCCGTCCACGCGGGGTCCTGGTCGTCGCGGGCCACCTGCGCCGCCAGCGCGCGCCGCGCGGCCACCACCAGCGCCTCCCGCGCCCGCCGGCGCGCCGCCCACAGCGCCGCGCCCGGCACGTGCATGGCGCGTTGCCAGCTCACGTCGTCCACGGCTTCGCGCCACTCGCCGCCGATGTGCCCGGTGAAGAGCTCTGCCATGGGCGCCCCCACCCAGGTGGGCAGGTGCACGCCGTTGGTGACGTGGCCGATGGGCACCTGCTCCACGGGCCGATCCGGCCACAGCTTGTGCCACATCTCCCGGCTCACCTGGCCATGCAGTCGGCTCACCCCGTTGCGGCGCTCCGACAGGCGGAAGGCCAGGATGGTCATGCTGAAGGGCTCGGCGGCATCGCGCGGGTTCATGCGCCCGAGCCCCAGAAAGCGCTCCCACGGCTCGCGCATCTCCCACGCGTAGCCGCCGAGGTAGCGCTCCATGAGCCGGCCGTCGAAGGCATCGTGCCCCGCGGCCACCGGCGTATGGGTGGTGAACACCACGCCGGAGCGGAGGCGCTCGGCCTCCCGGGGGAAGACGCCCTCCTCCCCGTTCATGGCGCCGCGCACGCGTTCCACGCCGGCAAAGGCCGCGTGACCCTCGTTCAGGTGCACCACGTCGGGCTCGAGGTCCAGCGCGCGCAGCGTCCGCATGCCGCCGATGCCCAGCACGATCTCCTGCTGCAGCCGGTGCTCGTTGTCCCCGCCGTAGAGCCGGTCCGTGATGGCGCGGTCCTCGGATGGATTGGCCGGGATGTCCGTGTCCAGGAGATAGAGCGGGACGCGCCCCACGTCCGCCCGCCAGACGCGCGCGTTGCAGCGCCGGTCCAGGTACGGGAAGGAGATCAGCAGCGGCTCCCCCGCCGGGGTCAGGACCGCGGTGAGCGGCAATTCCTCCGGGGTGCCCACCGGATAGCGGGCGTGCTGCGCACCCTGGCCGTCCACGTGCTGCTCGAAGTAGCCCTCCCGGTAGAAGAGGCCCACGGCCACCAGCGGCGCGCCCAGATCGCTGGCGGACTTCAGGTGGTCGCCGGCCAGCACGCCGAGGCCGCCCGAGAAGATGCACAGGCAGCGCGTGATGCCGAACTCGGCCGAAAAATACGCCACACGCGCCCGCTGGCCGCAGGCCTGGTCGTACCAGGTGGCGCCGCCCGCCAGGTAGCGCTCCAGGTCGGCCGCCTCGGCGGCCACGGCGGCGGCGTAGGCCGGGTCGGCCGCGAGCGCCTCCAGCCGCGTGCGCGGCGCGTCCCGCAGCACCAGCACCGGATTCTCACTCGTGGCTTCCCAGAGGGCGGGGTCGATGCGGCGGAAGAGTTCGGCCGTGGGCGGCCGCCAGCTCCAGCGCAGATTCATGGCCAGGCGCTGGAGGGGAGCCAGCGCCGCGGGAAGACTGCCTGGACTGTTTTCGGAAGTAGACATCGGTTCCGGCGGATCGGGGCCGCTTCATCGCGGCCGTACGTTCGTGGCGGCTGAAAGCTCACACCGCGAGCCACAGGGCGCAACGCCCCCGGGCGGGGTGCGCGCCCCGGCGCCGGCGTCCGCGCGCGGGTGCGAATCCTGCTGCGAGCCTGCCGCGTCCGGGGTACTCGACCACACCGAGGGAGCAACGACCGTGGCAAGCAAGGGCTGCATAGCCATCCTGACCGGAGGCGGAGACGTCCCGGGTCTGAACCCGGCCATCCGCGCCATCACCATCCGGGCGCTGCGGGAGGGGTACCGCGTCTTCGGCATCCGGCGGGGCTGGGCGGGGCTGGTGGATCTGGTTCCCGGAGAGGGCGCCGACAACCGGGGCAACATCCAGGAGCTGAGTGAGGAGATCGTGAACCGCGCCGGGCGCACGGGCGGGACCTTCCTGCACACCTCGCGCACACGACCCAGCCACCTGCCCCGCGCGGCCCTCCCCGAGCATCTGGCGGGGCGCTACACTGACGACGTCAACGACGTTACGGCCGACGTGCTGAAGCACCTGGAGTTCCTGGGCGTGCAGCACCTCATCCCCATCGGCGGGGACGACACGCTGAGCTACGCCGACCGGCTGAGCCGCGAGGGCGTGAACGTGGTGGCCATCCCGAAGACCATGGACAACGACGTGCCGGGCACGGACTACTGCATCGGCTTCAGCACCTGCGTCACCCGCACCATCGGACTCACGCACGCGCTGCGCACGTCCGCCGGCTCGCACGAGCGCTTCCTGGTCATCGAGGTCTTCGGCCGCTACGCCGGCTTCACCGCGCTCCTGCCCACCATGGCCGGCGCGGCCGACCGCTGTATCATTCCCGAGCACGACGTGGACATCGAGCAGCTCACCGAACTCATGATCTACGACCGCAACCGGCACCCGTCGAAGTACTCGGTGGTCCTGGTCTCCGAGGGCGCGCGTCTGGCACACCAGACCGAGATGAGCTTCGAGGGAGAAGAGAAAGACCAGTACGGCCACCGCAAGCTGGGCGGGATCGGGGATCGCGTATCCGCACTGTTACAGGACCTTTCCCCCCGCTTCAACAACGGCCGCCGCATCAACGTGGTGAATCAGCGCCTGGGCTACATGGTCCGCTCCGGGGACCCCGACGCGCTGGACTCCATTGTGCCCATGGCGTTCGGCAACTATGCGCTGGACCTCATCCTCTCCGGCAAGAGCGGGCGGCTGGTGAGCATCCACAAAGGGTCCTACGACTCCGTGCCGCTCAACGTGGTGACGGAGGGGCCGAAAAAGGTGGTGGACGTGGACCGCTACTACAGCAAGGAGCGCCTCCGCCCCATCTATCATTCCTTCGGCGGCCAGCCACTCTTCGTGATGGCCAGCCAGAGCTGATGTGTTCCATCCTGGCCATCCTGGACGTACGGAGCGACGCCGCCCAGCTGCGCCGTCGGGCGCTCGACCTGTCGCGCCTGCAGCGCCACCGCGGACCCGACTGGTCGGGGATCCATTGCGCGCACGGCGCCGTGCTGGCCCACGAGCGCCTGGCCATCGTGGACGTGGAGAGCGGCGCCCAACCGTTGCTGGACGCGTCGGGTGCGCTGGCGCTGGCGGTGAACGGCGAGATCTACAACCACCGTGAGCTCCGGGCGGCGCTGCGGCAGCCCTACCCCTTCCGCACCGCGTCCGACTGTGAGGTCATCCTGGCGCTCTACCGGGAGCGGGGCGCCGACTTCGTGCACGAGCTGAACGGCATCTTTGCCTTCGTGCTACACGACGCGGCGGCGGGGCGCTACCTGATCGCGCGCGACCACATGGGCATCGTGCCGCTCTACACCGGCCGCGACGACTTCGGCCGGCTGCACGTGGCCTCCGAGATGAAGGCGCTCGTGCCTGTCTGCGGGACGGTGGCGGAGTTCCCGCCCGGGCACCTGCTGGACAGCGCCGAGGGGACGCCGCGGCGCTGGTATGCGCCGGCGTGGCGGGACTATGAGGCGGTAGTGGATGGGCGGGCGGCCGGGGACGCGGCGGCCGCTGCTGGGCCGAGCGGGGCCGCGGACACCCCGCACGCTATGGCGGCGGCGCGCATCCGCACCGCCCTGGCCGACGCGGTCCATGGCCAGCTCATGAGTGACGTCCCGTACGGCGTCCTCCTCTCCGGCGGCCTGGACTCCTCCATCATCGCGGCGCTGGCCGCGCGCTACGCCGCCCTGCGCGTGGAGGATGACGACCACTCGGCCGCCTGGTGGCCGCGCCTGCACTCCTTTGCCATCGGGCTGGAGGGCTCGCCCGACCTGGCGGCGGCCGAGCTGGTGGCCGCCCACATCGGCTCGGTGCACCACGGCTTCCGCTACACCGTGCAGGAGGGCCTGGACGCGCTCCCCGATGTGATCCGCCACCTGGAGACCTATGACGTGACCACCATCCGCGCGGCCACGCCCATGTACCTCATGGCCCGCCGCATCCGCGCCATGGGCGTCAAGATGGTCCTCTCCGGCGAGGGCGCCGACGAGATCTTCGGCGGCTACCTCTACTTCCACCGCGCCCCGGATACGCGCGCGTTCCACGAGGAGACCGTGCGCAAGCTGGAGCGCCTGCACCTCTACGACTGCCTGCGCGCCAACAAGGCCATGGCGGCCTGGGGTGTGGAGGCGCGCGTGCCGTTCCTGGACCGGCGCTTCCTGGACGTGGCCATGGGCATGGACCCCGCGCTCAAGCGCCCCGCTGAGGGCGGTCTGGAGAAGCAGATCCTGCGCGACGCGTGCGCGGATCTCCTGCCCGAGGCCATCACCAGGCGGCAGAAGGAGCAGTTCTCCGACGGCGTGGGCTACGGCTGGATCGACGCGCTGCGCGAGCACGCGGCGGAGCGGGTCGCGGAGCTGGAACTGGAGACCGCCATGCACCGCTTCCCGCACAACCCGCCGACCACCAGGGAGGCGTACCTCTATCGGCGCATCTTCGCCGAGCACTTTCCGCTGGATTCCTGCGCGGCGTGCGTGCCCGGTGGCGCCTCGGTGGCGTGCAGCACGCCCGAGGCGCTGGCCTGGGACCCGGCGTTCGCGGGGGCGGCCGACCCGTCGGGGCGGGCGGTGCGGGGGGTGCACCGGGCGGCGTGGTGAGGGCGCCCGTCGCGCAGCGGGACAGCTCGGCGGCGAGGCGCCGCTTGGCTTCCTCCAACGCCCACTTGCGTCCGCGCCCGCGGGACCCCACGCTACACATGTCTCCCCGACAACCGGAAGCCAGCCCATGCGGCCCGTTCACGCACGCCTCCGCCCGCAGCTACGCGCCCGCGCCCCGGAAGCTCGCTGACCATGCGTGGCCGCCGCTGGCACCGGCTCTCCTTGGAGCGCAAGCTCCCACTGCTCATCTTCGTGGTCCTGCTGGGCCTGATGGTGACCGGGGCCGCGCTGGCCTATCGCGAGGTGCGCCAGTACGCCCTGAGCGCCGCCACCGAGCGCCTGGAGTCCGCCACCCACCAGATCTCGGACCTGCTCGCGCCCACGCTGGCCGAGCGGCTGGCCGCAGGGCGCGTGGCGGCGGAGGCGCCCGCCGTCCAGCGCATGCTGGCGGCCGGCACGCCGGACAGCGCCACCCGGGCGGCCGCCGCTCGCGCCCTCGATGAGCTGCGCCCCGCCGGGACCCCGACGGACGTCCTCGAGCTGCGCGACGGCCGGGGCGAGGTGTCGCTCCGCCTGGGCACCTATCCCCCGGAGGTGGCAGCGCTCCGGCGGGAGGGCGCGGAGCTGCGCCCGGCCGTACCCGACTCGGGCGGCTTCACGCCCATCTTCCGGGCGGCGGACCGTGTCTACTTCTGGATGATCGTGCCCATCCTGGGACCGGCTGGCAGGCTGGGTGAGATTGCCCACCTGCGGCGCGTCAGCGGGTCAGGCACCGCGGCCGACCTGATCGAGGAACTCATCGGGCCGGGTACGCAGGTCTACTATGCCACTCCCGCCGGGGACCTGTGGGTGGACCTGCAGGGCCAGCCGCTGCCCGGGCGGGAGCGGCAGCCGCCGCAGGGCGCCCGCCGGCACCGCTATGCGGATGGCCGGGAGGTGTTGGCCGTGAGCTCCGCCCTGGCCGACTTTCCTTTCGTGCTAGTGGCGGAAGCCCCCATGGAGACCATCATGGCCCGCCCCCGCAGCTTCCTCGGCCACGTCATCCTGGGGGCGCTGCTGCTCACCCTGGCGGGCGCCGTGCTGGCATGGCTGCTCAGCCGACGCATCACCCGTCCGCTGCGGGAGCTCAACCAGGCGGCCCGGAGCATTGCCCACGGTGAGTACCACCAACGCGTGGATGTGGCGCGGGGCGATGAACTGGGGCAGCTGGCCGCCGCTTTCAACGTGATGGCCGCGGACGTCCAGGCAGCTGTGGCAGCGGCCGAGGAGGCCCGCGTGGGCGCGGAAGCCGCCAACCGCGCCAAGAGTGAGTTCCTGGCCACCATGAGCCATGAGATTCGCACACCCATCAACGCCATCCTGGGCTACACGGACCTGATGCAGATCGGCGTGTCCGGCCCGCTCACCGAGACGCAGCGCGAGCAACTCGAGCGCATCCGCATGAGCGGCCGCCATCTGACGGGGCTGGTGGACGAGGTCCTGGACCTGGCCAGCATCGAGGCCGGACGCCTGCGCGTCACCCCGGAGGAGGCGGATGCGGGCCAGGCGCTGCAGGCGGCCGCGGCGGTGATGCGGCCCGAGGCCGACCGCGGCAACGTGGCGCTGGAGGTGCACCTCCCGGCGCGGAACGCCCTCCGCTACCGGGGAGACATCCGGCGTGTGCAACAGGTCCTCATCAACCTGCTGGCCAACGCCGTCAAGTTCACCCCGACCGGTGGCCAGGTGCGGGTGGAGGCCAGCGCCGCCGGCAGCGCCACCGGGCGCTGGGTTGAATTCCACGTGTACGACAACGGGCCGGGAATTCCCGCCACGAAGGCGGAGGAGATCTTTCAGCCCTTCGTGCAGGGGGACAGCGGCCTGAAGCGCGCCCATGGCGGCGTGGGACTGGGCCTGGCCATCAGTCGGAAGCTGGCCCGCCTCATGGAGGGCGAGGTGGAGCTGCGGAACGACCGCGAGGCGGGCGCCCACTTCGTGCTGCGTCTGCCCCAGGCAGCCACGCCCGCGCTGACGCCCGCGGACGGCGGCGGCGGCGCCTGAACGCCGCACGCGCACGGAGCTTGCTCGGCGCTCCACCCGCGAGCGGTGCGCCACGGCGCACCTGGATCTCCCGCAACCGCGCGCGCAGAGGTATGTCCAGTCGCCTGAGCGTCCTGACCCTGGCCACCCTGGCGGTGGCCCCCATGGCCCCCGCACCGGCCCACGCCCAGGCCGTGCCCGCGGTGATCGGTGCCGGCGTGGGTCTGCTGGGCGGTGGCGTGGCCACCATTTCCCTGGTGGTGGGCCGCGCCCGCTGGGAGAGTGAATACATCGGCGGGGTGGAAGACCTGATGGGGCTGAACGGCGCTCCGGTGGTGATCGGCATCGCCACCGGAGCGGCCATCGGCTTCTGGGACGGGGACCGCCTGCGCCGCTCCGTGCTGGGGGGCGTGGGCGGCATGGCGCTCGGCATCGGCACCGGATGGGTGGCCGGCACCATCTTCGGCGACCGCCGCGCCGACAACTGGGCCGGCGCCGTCATCGGCGCCGGCATGGGGCTGGCGGCCGGTGCCCTCGTCGGGGCTCTCTGGCCACTGGACGAAGATCCCGCAAGCCTCGGAGAGCCGGCGGCGGCGCTGGGCGGCCGGCCGCGGGGGATCCGGGTGGGCTTCCAGGTGCCGGTCCGATGAGGCGCGTGGCACTCGGCCCGGAGCTCGGCGTGGCCCTCCTGCTGGCCGGTTGCGGCAGCAGCCTCCCACCCCTTCCGGCATCGACGCCGCTACCGGAGCCTGATCCCGATGAGGTGGAGCGGGTGGTCTTCCTGATCGGCGACACCGGCAACGGCATTCCTGCGCAGCTGCCCGTCTTCAGCGCGCTCGGCCGGGACATCGAGCACTGGGCGGCACGCCTGGACACGGGGGCGGTGACCCTGCTCGTGCTCGGGGACCTCATCTACCCGGACGGCATGCATCCGCACGACGATCCCGAGTTCTCCCGCGACTCGATCATCCTGGGTCAGCAGATCGAGCTCGTGACGGGCCCCGCCGCCATGGCCAGGGAAGCCCGCGCCTACTTCCTGGCGGGCAACCACGACTACATGCAGGAGACCGACGAGGAAGGGCGCCTGCGCCTCAGCTACACGCAGACCTTCATCGAGCGCGCGCGCCTGCGTGACGGGGCGCAGGCCTGGCTGCTGCCGGGGCTCCACGAGCCGGGACCCACGGTGGTGGACATGGGCGAGCGCCTGCGCCTGGTGCTCCTGGACACCGCGTGGTGGCTGCTGGTGGGGGAACAGCAGGAGAAGAATCGCATGCTCATTCGCCTGGACGCCGCGCTGGCCACCGCCGGGGACCGGGACGTCATCGTGGCCGCCCACCACCCCTACACCTCGGCGGGACCGCACGGCGGCTATGTGTCCCTCTGGAAGATGCTCGGCATCCGCTACGTCCTGGCCCGGAGCGGCGCCATCCTGCAGGACCTGAACTCCGAGCAGTACCGGGAACTCCGGCTGGCTATAGAGCAAATCTTCGAGCGGCGCGGGCGACCCCTGCTCTTCGCGGGTGGGCACGAGCACTCCCTGCAGGTGATCCGCCACTACGCGCCCGGCGCCCCGCGGTGGACGGCTGTGAGCGGCTCCGGCAGCAAGATTTCCGCCGTGGGCCGCACCGAGGGCATGCTGTTCGGCTCGGGACAGATGGGCTACATGAGCGTGCACTTCCGCCGGGATGGGCACGTGGACCTGTTCGCCACGGCCGTCCCGGAAGCGTACAATGTGTGCCCTCCCGAGCCCACGACGCTGCGGGAATGCACTGCGGCGGGCCTGGCCGCGGCCGAAGTGGTCTACTCGGTGCGGCTCAAGTAGGCGCCGAGCCAGGATCGACGCAGCTGCCGAAACGAGACGGATCGCCCCGAATCGGGCAAAAAAGTCCCGACCGGTAAGGCTTTTCCCCACGTCGACGTCCGGCTGATTTCCAGTCAGTTTCCGGTTCCTCCCGACTGTATACCCCCCGGCATCTATTTATCATATCACCATGATGAAATGACCGGGGCGTGGTGCTCCGGTGCAACGATAGCCGACCAGGAGCCGACCATGTCGACCAACGCACGCTTCAGCAACCTCCGCTGGATCGCCGGCATCGCCGCCGTGGGCGCCGTAGCCCTCGGGGTCACGGCCTTCACCGCCGACCGGGACAGCAGCGCCCCCTACAACAACAGCATCCCCGAGCCCACGCTGCCGGAGATCCGCGGTGAGATGACCGCCCAGCTCACCACCGCCCCCTTCGTGCCGGCCCCCATTGAGCGCGACTACGCCACGCGCGTGATCGTGGATCTGGAGACCACCGAAGAGGTGATGGAGCTGGCCGACGGCACCGAGTACGTCATGTGGACGTTCGGCGGCACGGTGCCCGGACAGTTCATCCGCGTGCGCGAGGGTGACCTGGTGGAGTTCCACCTCAGGAACCACCCCGAAAGCATGATGGCGCACAACATCGACCTGCACGCCGTGTCCGGCCCGGGCGGCGGCGCCAAGGCCTCCCTGACCGCGCCGGGCAACGAGACGGTGTTCGAGTTCCGCGCCATCAATCCGGGGCTCTACGTCTACCACTGCGCCACCGCGCCCGTGGGCATCCACATTGCCAACGGCATGTACGGCCTCATCCTGGTGGAGCCGAAGGAAGGGCTGCCCCCGGTGGACCACGAGTTCTACGTGATGCAGAGCGAGTTCTACACGAGCGGCAAGTTCGGTGAGAAGGGCCTGCAGGACTTCAGCATGGACAAGGCCGTGGCCGAGAACCCCGACTACGTGGTCTTCAACGGCAGCGTCGGGTCCATGACGGGGGACAACGCCCCGCACGTCAACGTCGGCGACCGTATCCGCCTCTTCGTGGGCAACGGCGGGCCCAACCTGACCAGCTCGTTCCACGTCATCGGCGAGATCTTCGACAACGTCTACCTCGAGGGCGGCACCGCGGTGAACCACAACGTGCAGACCACGCTCGTACCGGCCGGTGGCTCGGCCATCACCGAGTTCCGCGCCGACGTACCGGGCGATCTCATCCTGGTGGACCACGCCATCTTCCGCGCCTTCAACAAGGGCGCGCTGGGGATGATCACGGTGACGGGTGAGGCGTCTCCCATCTTCGCCGGCCAGCTCAGGAACGAGAAGTACAACGCCCAGCCGCTACAGAAGTAGTAAGCGACGACCTGGCGAACGCGCGAACCCGGTAATCGCGATGCACGCCACCGCCTCCATCCTGGCCACGGCCCTCCTCCTCCTCCCCCTCGCCACTACGGCGGGGGGCCGGGAGGCGGCGGGCACGGATGCGCCGCCGGCGGCGGCGCCCGAAGCCCGACCGGACGCGGCAGAAGCGGCGGCGAACGTCGCTTACGAGGTGGTGGAGCCGGGCACGATCCGCATTCCCGCCGGCACGTACATGCCGCTCTACGGAGCCGGGGAAGCGGCCCTGGAGATGCCGGCGTTCACGCTGGATCGTCGGCCTGTCACCCGAGCGGAGTTCGCAGCCTTCCTGGCCGACCACCCCGCGTGGCGGCGCGACCGGGTGAAGCGGATCTTCGCGGACGAGGGCTACCTGGCCTCGTGGCCCGCGACCGACGATCCGGGCACCGTCGTGGACGCGGCGCGGCCGGCCACCGAGGTCTCCTGGTTCGCGGCGCAGGCATACTGCCAGGCGCAGGGGCAGCGCCTGCCCACCGTGGACGAGTGGGAGTACGCCGCCACCAGCGCACCCGAGGGCGTCGGTGCCGCGACATGGAAGAGCACGGTGCTGGCGGCCGCCAACCGGCGGGCGCGCGGCGCCCCCGCCCCGGTAGGCTCGGGGCTGGCCGGCGCCTGGGGCCTGCGCGACCTGCACGGGCTGGTGCAGGAGTGGACCATGGACTTCAACAGCGTGGTGGTCTCCGCCGATTCACGGGGGACGGGCGCCCGCGACCGCGGCCTCTACTGCGCCAGCAGCGCACGCGGCGCCGCCGACGTGGGAGACTACGCCGCCTTCCTGCGCTACGCTTTCCGGGCCAGCGTGGACGGCCGCGGCACCACCGCCAATCTGGGATTCCGCTGTGCGGGAGGATGACACCATGAGCCATCCCTATCTGAAGCTCGGCGCCCTCACCCTGGCCGCCCTGGTGGGCCTCTCGGGGTGCGGACCGGCGGACGGCGCCGCGGCCACGTCCGACGCTCCGGGCGCCGAACACACTACGGCCGGGTACGCATCGGCAGCCGACCACACCGGCCACGCCGCGGGCGAGCCGCTCGCCCCGGCGTCGGACATGTCCCTCTACCACCTCGACGCGGTGTGGACGGACCAGCACGGAGAGAAGCGGACGCTTTCCTCGCTGGCGGGACGCCCACAGGCCGTGGCCATGGTCTACACGCATTGCAGCGCCGCCTGCCCGCAGCTGGTGCTGGACCTGATGCGGCTGGATGCGGCGGCGCCGGCGGGGTCGCTCGGCCTGGTGCTGGTGTCCATCGACCCCGCGCGGGACACCCCGGAGCGCCTCGGTCAGTTCGCCGCCAAGGTGGGCCTGGATCCTGAACGCTGGACGCTGCTCACCGGCAACGACGGTGACGTGCGTGCGCTGGCCGCCCTGCTCGGTGTGCAGTATCGCCAGGCGGGCCAGGAATTCAACCACTCCAATGTGATCAGCCTGCTGGACGCCGACGGCGTGGTGGCGCACCGCCAGGAAGGCCTGGCGGCGGACAACACGGCCACCCTGGCGGCGCTGGAGAGACTGCTGGCGGAGGGCTGAACCCGGGCGCGCCCTGGAGGGTCGGTCGGCTCCTTCTCCGAACGGGTAGCGGCCGGGCACACCTCCGCGGACGGCATGGACGGAGCGGGAAGGACGAGGGCGCGGCACGCGACGAGCGTGGCCGCGCCGTCGTCGCTTGTGAGCAAATGGGCGGTCTCCGATGGCGTTGTTCGTGCATCCGCCCGGTGCGGCCCGCGGGGCTGCTGAAGGGGATCATGCTGGCAGCGCTGGCGGGCACCGGGGGGGCGGGCCTACTGTCATAGCCACCCTGGTGATCGCCGCCGCGGGCATGGCCGTCCGCTTCGTGGATCCCTGCAGGTCGGGAGGTGTGCCGCTGTGAGTCCGGAGCCAGCAGAGGGCAGTGGCGCCGAGGCCACCCGGGAGATGACCTTTCTCCTGGCCGCGCCGGAGAGGCGTCTCCTGCGCGCCATGGCCGAGCGTATCCCGCCCGCCATCCACTCCGATCATCTGACCATCATCGGCGTGCTCGGCTCCATCGGCATAGCCGTGGGCTACGCCCTCTCCGGGCGCGCTCCGGCCTGGCTCTGGCTGGCCAGCGCCATGCTCTGGGTGAACTGGTTCGGGGACTCCCTGGACGGGACACTGGCGCGGGTGCGGAAGGCCGAGCGGCCGAAGTACGGTTACTACCTGGACCACGGCGTGGACGCCTTCACCACCGTGTCCATCGGCGTGGGCATCGGCCTCTCACCATGGGTGGGCATGCCGCCGGCCATGGCGCTGGTGGTGGTCTATCTGATGCTCTCCATCAACGTCTACCTGGAGGGCGCGGTCTACGGCGTCTTCCGCATGGCGTACGGCCGCATCGGCCCCACCGAGGTGCGCATCGTCCTCATCCTGCTGAACACCTTCGTGATCCTCTCGCCACGACTGGGCGTGGACCCCGCCGGCCTGCGCCGCTACGCCGACTGGGCCATCTGGGGCGTGGCCGCCGTCATGGCCGTCCTGCTGCTGCACCGCTTCGGCATCAACCTGCGGCGCCTCGCGCGTCTGGAGCCGCGCAAACCGGGATAAGCGACGAGGTCCGCCACCCGCCCCTGCTACACGCAAGATTCGCGAGCCGGGCATAGTTCATACGATCGCGGGCAGCAAATCTCCGTCACACTTGCCTTATCAATCCACCTGGAACCGACAGGAGGCAACCACCTTTCGATAACGACTCGGCCTGAGTCAAGCACATGCCCGGCTTTGCCGCTTCCCCATCAATTTCTCATCCTCCTGCCGCAGCAATACGCAAGCTATCGACAATGGCAGGTGAACGAGGATCGTCAGAGGCAAGCGCTCCGATCCGAATTTTGCTGACGACGCCATCTGGGCCCACGGCAAAATGCAGAGGAGTGCGCCTTGCCCGGTAGGTCT
>Ga0214473_10001561_pt1 | contig 29935 bp, 20 predicted proteins | sample RVTome_7_FD_203509 | JGI IMG/M metagenome (GOLD analysis project Ga0214473, IMG submission 203509) | Soil microbial communities from uranium-contaminated site in the Upper Colorado River Basin, Wyoming, United States - RVT98D197 | ecosystem: Environmental > Terrestrial > Soil > Contaminated >...
CGCAAAAATGCGTAAAAAATAGGTTTGACCCCTTCTTATTTCTTAGCGGGCGGACTTGAGCCGGTCCCAGACTCTGATGTAGAGGGCGTTGGCCGCGCCGATGTCGGCGATCGTTTCGCTTTTCGCCTGGATCTCCAGCTTCAGGAAAATCCCCGGGTTGTCGCGGATTTCTGGGCTGAGGAGGGGATAGGAATCCTTGTTGGGACAAAGATAATAGATGAACTCCGTGTTCTCGGCCGCGACCTGCGGGTCGTGGAGAAAATTGATGAAGGCGTGGGCCAGGGCGACTTCCCGGGCGTCGGCCGGGATGACTAGGTCGTCGCAGGAGATGATCGTCCCTTCCTCGGGGACGAAGAAGCGGACGTCCGGATTTTCCTTGCGGACCTGGAAGACGTCCCCGTTCCAGGCGTGGACGAGCAGGAACTCTCCGGAAGCCAGCCCGATCTTGTACTGCTCGTTCTCGAACTTGGCCAGGTTCTTTTTCCACTCGAGGAGGAGCGTTTCCGCTTCGGCCAGCTCGGCCTCGCTCGTCGTGTTGATGCTGTGGCCCAGGCACTTGAGGGCCGCGCCGATCGTCTCGCGCATGTCGTTGAACATCGTCATTCGGCCGCGGAGGTCGGCCCGGCCGAACATCCGCCATGAGGGGACGATGTTCTCGATATGTCCCTCGAGATAGGCGATGCCGCTGATGACGAGCATGTAGGGGACGGAATGGTCCATCGTCCCGTCCACGGCGATCTTGAGATATTCCGGGTCCACGTGGACGAGGTTGGGCAGTAGGCTCCGGTCGAGACGAAGGAGCATGTCCTGGTCGTGCATGAGGCTGACCATGTAGCTCGAAGGCGTCAGCAGGTCGTAGCCCGACGCGCCGGCCTTGAGCTTGGCATACATAGCCTCGTTCGACTCGAACGTGTCCAGGACGACCCGGCAGGCGTGTTCGCGCTCGAACCGCCGGACGAGCTCGGGCCTGATGTAATCGGACCAGGTGTAGACGCTGAGGACGAGCCTGGATTTTCCGCAGCCTGTCGGAGCGATCAGGACGGTGATGAGTGCCGGGACGAGAAGAGCCGCGGCAGCCGCGCGAAAAACCTGGCCTCTCGTTCTCATCCGTTAACCCTTGAGGCCCCTATATAACCCAGTCCGGTTATCTTTTCAACCGGACGAGCCTCCGAAATCGTCTTCTGCGCCTCCCTCTTGCCGAGGGGAATTCCTGGGACACTGAAAAATTCATGGGACACAATCCCTTTTCAAGAGAAAAGGCTTATGTCCCGAATTTTAGTCATGTCCCGGGATTCCCGGCATCTTTTCGCCGATTTCGGAGCCGCTGGCTCGCGATGACGGCCGTCAGCGTGACGGCGAGGAGAAGCGTCGACAGGGCGTTGATCATCGGCGGCGCGCCGAACTTGATCATGCTGTAGATGCGCAGGGGAAGCGTCGTCGAACCCGGCCCGGCAACGAAGAAGGTGATGACGAAGTCGTCGATCGACAGGGTGAAGGCAAGCAGGGCTCCGGCGACGATCCCCGGCATCAGCATGGGGATGAGGACCTTCCTGGCGCTTTGCCAAGAGCTCGCGCCGAGGTCCCGAGCGGCTTCGATCATCGAGAAATCGAAATCCTGGAGCCGGCCGAGCACGGTCATGGCCACGTAGCTCGCGCAGAAGGTGACGTGGGCCAGGAAGATCGTGAACAACCCGAGGGGGACGCCGGCCGCGACGAAAAACATCAGGAGGCTGATGCCCATCAGGATCTCGGGCACGACGAGGGGCGTGTATATCAGGGTGTAGTGGACCCGTTGGAGGCGGCTCGCGGCGTAGCGGTGGAGGGCGAAAGCCGCGGCCGTCCCCAGGACGACGGATACGGCCGTGACCGAAACGGCGATGATGAGCGTGTTCCTCAGGGCCTGCCAGATCTCGGGCGACTCGAAGAGCCGGGCGTACCAGACGAGCGAGAAACCCTGCCAGCGGCTGGAGAAGCGGGCCGGGTTGAAGGAGTTGACGACGAGGATGAGGATGGGCAGATAGAAAAAGGCCAGGACGAGGGTGGTGACGACGAGCGGAAAGCGACTCCTCCTCACGGCGCTTCCCCCATGATGATGTCGGACTTCTTCGTCTTGCGCTGGAGGGCCAGGACGGCGATGAGGGGCGCGAGCACGGCCAGGACGAGGACGGCCGACAGGGCGCTCGCGTGCGGCAGATTGCGGTCGGTGAAGACCCGCTGGGCGATCTTGTTCCCCAGCATCTCTCCGGACGGGCCGCCGACGAGGTCGGGGATGATGTAGGACCCCAGGGCGGGGATGAAGACGACGAGGAACGCGGTCAGGAGCCCACGGCGAATCCCCGGGAGAAAGACCCGGCGGAAGGCCTGGAAGGGCCGTGCGCCCAGGTCGCGGGCGGCCTCGACGAGCCGGAAATCAAACTTTTCCGCGGCGGCGTAAATAGGGAGGATCGTGAACGGCAGGAAGGTGTAGACCATGACCAAGACGACGGCCGCCGGATTATAGAGGAGCGTCGTCTCCGGCCCGGCCAGCCCTAGCGCTTCGAGGGCTTTCTTGATCAACCCATCGGGATGGAGGAGGGACTTCCAGGCGAAGACGCGGACGAGAAAGCTCGTCCAGAAGGGGATGATGACCAGCATGAGCAGCCGGTTCCGCCACTTGGCGGAGGCCCGGGCGATGGAATAGCCGGTGGGCACGGCCAGGACGAGGCAGATTACCGTCGTCAAGAGGCTTATCCAGAGCGTCCGCCAGGCGATCGCCAGATAGCTTGGCGTCCAGAGGGAGCGGATGGTGTCCAGGGTCCAGCCGGCGCCGATGCCGCCGTAGGGATTGGCCGGCCGGAAGGCGATGACGAAGACGAGGACGGTCGGGACGACGATGAACAGACCGAGCCAGGCCAAGGTGGGCAGGGAAGTCAACCACTCGGCCCGCCGCGCCCGCTTGGCCCCCTTCACGCTATTTTTCATTCTCGCGGCCGCCGTCGAGGGGCTCGCCGACGCTCTGTGGCGGGACGGCCAGCAGGCCCTCGTCCGCCTTCCTGAAGTGGTCGAGCATGAAGCCGTCGTCGGCGTGCCACCAGATCCAGGCCTCGTCCTTCCAGCGGAGGGGCTTCTCGTCGAGGAAATAGCGGGCGTGCTGGCGGAGGACCTGGATCCTGTAGCCGCCGGCCCGGACCCAGTATTTCGTGTTCGAGCCGAGATAGATGACGTCCTCGACGACGGCCGGCAGGTAATTCCGCTGGGGCTTTTCCTCGGGCCGCTCCCGGGAGACGTGGATCTTCTCCGGCCGGATGCTGAGATAGATGGGCTGACCGGGCTGGAGGGACTTGTCGTTGAAGCAGTGGATCTCCGGGAGCCCGGCGATGGCCAGGCGGCAGTATTCGCGGTCCGGGCAGTCGCGGACGCGGCCTTCGAGGAAGTTCGTGTCGCCGATGAAGGCGGCGACGAAGCTCGTCCGCGGCGACTCGTAGATATCCGCCGGCGGGCCGACCTGCTTGATGCGGCCGCCGTCCATGACCGCGATCCGGTCGCTCAGACTCATGGCTTCGGCCTGGTCGTGGGTGACGTAGAGGAAAGTGATGCCGACCTCGTCGTGAATAAGGTCGAGCTCGATGAGCATCTTCTGGCGGAGCTTGAGGTCGAGCGCGGCCAGGGGCTCGTCGAGGAGGAGGACGTCGGGCTTGTTGACGAGGGCCCGGGCCACGGCGACGCGCTGTTTCTGGCCGCCGGAGAGCTTGTCGGGCTTCTTGTCCGCCTGGTCGGTCATGCGGATGAGCTCGAGCATCCGGTCGACCTCGTCCCGGATCTCCGCCTTGGGGCGCTTGGCGATGGTCAGGCCGAAGGCGATGTTGTCGCGTACGGTCAGGTGGGGGAAGAGGGCGTAGCTCTGGAAGATCGTGTTGACCTTGCGCTTATTCGGGGGCAGGTCCGTGATGTCCTTGCCGTCGAGGAAGACGCGGCCGGCGTCGGGCTCCTCGAAGCCCGCGGCCAGTCGCAGCATGGTCGTCTTGCCGCAGCCGCTAGGACCGAGCAGGGAGAAAAATTCGCCCTTCTTGATCTCGAGGGAGACGTCGTCGACGGCCTGGATGGTTCCGAAGCGCTTGGAGACCCCCCGGAATTCGAGGAACTCAGCCAACGAAGGGTGACTCCTGCGGCGGGCGGTCGGTGGGGCGGATGCGGGCCGGCGTGTTCAATGCCGCCCTATTATGGAAAAAACGGCCCGGAAATTCAATCAAATCCTGTCGGCGTTGAACCCGAACCGGGTCTTGACTCTCCGCACCACGGAGTCCGAGATGGAGTAGAACGTCGGCAGGAATATGAGCGTGAAGAACGTCGACGTCGTCAGGCCGCCGACGATGGCCACCGAAATCGGCGCCCACATCTGGGCCCTCTGGCCGACGCCCTGGAAGTACTGCGGGAACATGTAGGGCAGGGCGAGCGGCAGAACGCCGAGGATGGTCGTGATGGCCGTCATCAGGATGGGCCGGATGCGGTCCTTCCCGCCCTGAATGATCGCCTCGTCCTTGCTCATGCCGGAGAAACGCAGGGTCCGGATGTGGTGGATGAGGATGATGCCGTTGTTGACGACGATGCCGAAGAGGGTCAGGATCCCGAGGTAGGACGTCGTGTTCAGGGTGATGTGGGTCAACGTGAACATGATGGCGACGCCAAAGATCGCCGGTGGCACGATGAGCAGGATGGTGAAGGGGTGGACGAAGGATTCGAAGAGCGAGGCCATGATGATATAGATGAAGAGCAGGGCCAGGACGATAGCCAGCGTCGTTTCCCCCTGCGACTCCTGGAAGCGGCGGAAGCCCTCTCCGAGGCTCCAGGTGTAGCCCTCGGGAAAGGCCACGCTGCCCATGACCCGCTTGATGTCCTCCGTCAGGGCCATCATGCCCTGGGTTTTGGTGTTGACCTGGATGCTGAGCTTGGACTTCTTGTTCTCCTTGCGGATGGACGAGGAGCCGAGCCGGTAGGACAGGTTGGAGATGGCCGAGATGGGCACGGACTTAGCCTGGGTCCGGAGGCTGATGTTGCGCAGGTCCTCTTCCGTGAAGCCGTCTTCCGACTGGATCTTCATGATGATGTCGATCTCGCGGTTCTCGGTCTTGAACTTGCCGATGGCCCGGTCGGAGAGCGACGAGGAAACGGTCTGGGCGATGAGGCGGCTGTTGACGCCCAGGTTCTCGGCCTTGGCCCGGTCGACCTGGACGAGGAGCTGGGTGTCGCCACCCTCGAGGTCGCTGGTGATGTCCTCGACGTTCGGGACGGCCTTGAGGCGTTCGATGACGCCCGGAGCGAGCTCGGTCAGCTTGGTGAAATCCATGCCGATGAGGTCGACGGACGTGCCCCGGCCGAAGCCGCCCCGGCCGAATCGCTGGCCGTACTCGTAGAGGATGCCCGCCTTGACCGGGAGCAGGGCCTTGAGCCTGTCCCGGACTTCTGCCACGGTCGGACCCTTGTCCGCGAGGTCCAGGTTGAGTGAGCCGCGGTAGCGGCCCTGCCGCATCCCCCGGACGCCGAATTCGACGGTCAGGTGTTCGAGGGCCAGGTCGTCCTTGTGGTCGAGTACGATTTTTTCATACTCGGTGAACAGGCTGTTCATCTGCTCGAGGGAGAACGTCCGGGGCATGTAAACCGAGAGGCTGACCTCGCGCTCGTCGCTCGAGAACATGAACTCTTTCTCGATGCTGTTGAGGAGCAGGAAGGAGGCGACGAAGATCAGGACGGCCAGGCCGACGACGAGGAGCTTGGTCTTCCATGTGCTGATCGTGAACCGGATTATCCGCTCGTAGAGGGCCGTCAGCTTGACCAGCCAGCGGGCCTTTTCCTTGGTCTTGCCGGCCAGGAAGCGGCTGCCGGCGAGGGGGATGAAGGACAGGGAGACGAGGAGCGAGGCGATGAGGGCCAGCGAGATGGTCAGGGCGAAGTCCTGCATGAAGCGGCCGAAACCCGACTGGGACATAAAGCCGAGCGAGACGAAGACGACCAGGGTCGAGAGCGTGGCCGCGGTGACGGCCTGCGCCACTTCGCTCGCCCCCCGGAGAGAGGCCTCGCGCGGGGCCATCCCTTTTTCCTGTCTCAGCCGGAAGATGTTCTCCAGGACGACGACGCTGTTGTCGACGAGCATGCCCACGGCCATCATCAGCCCGGAGAGCGAGATGATGTTGATGGAGATGTTGGCCCGGAAGATGGCCCGGTAGAGGTACATGAAGCTGAAAGTGAAGACCATGGCGATGGGGATGGCCGTGGCGATGATGAAGGTCGTCCGGATCTTGCGCAGGAAGAAGAGCAGGATGATGACGGCGAAAATGCCGCCGATGATGCCCGACACAGTTAGGTCGTTCAAGCTCTTGAGGATGTCCTCGGACTGATCCCGGTAGTAGACAATGGCCATATCCTGGAGGGCGGGTTCCGTCTTCGAGATCCGGGCCATGGTCTCCTTGACCTTGCCGCAGACGTCGACGATGTTGGCGTTGGAGGCCCGGAAGATCTCGAAACGGACGGTCTCCCGGCCGTCCATCCGGTTGTAGTCCTCCTTGACCGGGTAGTCGTAGGTCACGCGGGCGACGTCGCCGACGGTCAGCCCCCTCTCGTTGACCGGGAGGGTCTTGACCTCGTCGAGGATCTTCAGCTCGCCCGGGACCCGGGCGGCGTAGCGCATCGAGCCCTCTTCCACGTAGCCCGCGGAGACGTTGACGTTGTTGTTCCGGATCGTGTCGATGAGGTCGTTGATGCGGATGGAGGAGGAGTAGAAGATCTCGGGCTTGAGGTAGACGTTGAGGACCTTGTTGCGGATGCCGCGGATGTCGACGTTGGCCACGCCCTCGATCCGCTCGAGCTGCTGGGTGATGTAGTTTTCCGACCAGTAGAAGAGCTCGTCCAGCTCGCCGGGAATGGAGACGCTGAAGTTGATGATCGGCCGGTCGTTCATGGAGAAGCGGCGGATGCGGATCTGCTCGATGTCGCGCGGCAGAGTGCCGCGGATCTGGTCGATCTTGTCGCGGATCTGCATCGAGGCCAGGTCCATGTTCGTCCCGGTCTTGAACTGGAGGTTGATCGACGCGTTCGAGGCCGAGGAGGTGGAGCTGAGGCTATCCAGGTTGTTGACGGTGGCCAGGATGTCCTCGATGGGCCGGGTGATGACGCGTTCGACCTCCTCGGGGGAAGACGACGGGTAGGGGACCTGGACCATGAGGCCGGGGAAGGAGACGTCGGGCATCATCTCCAGGGGGAGCTTGATGAGCGAGATCACCCCGATGGTCAGGAAGACCAGCATGACGACGATGACCGAGACGGGCTTCTTGATCGAGAGTTCCGGGAGGTTCATGGCGCCTCCGTCTTCGGCTTGCCCGGGGAGAGTCCGGCCTTGGCCTTCTTCACGAGGGCCATCAGGCGGTTTTCGCCCGTCTCTCTGCCCCCCGTTTCCGGAACGATCTTGTCGTAGACGAGCGGAATTAAGACCAGGGTCAGGAACGTGCCGAAGGTCAGGCCGCCGATGAGGGTCAGGGCCAGAGGGATGCGGATCTCGAAACCTTCCTTCGTGCTCAGGGCCATCGGCAGGAGCCCAAGGACCGTCGTGATCGTGGTCATCAGGATGGGGCGCCAGCGGACCCGGGCGGCCCTGCGGATGGCCTCCCTCTTGGGCAGGCCTTCCTTTTGGAGCTGGCCGATGTAGTCGACAAGGACAATGGCATTGTTGACGATGACGCCGGCCAGGATGATGACGCCGATGAGGACGATGACGTTGATGGACATCCTGGCGGCGATGCCGACGATGACGACGCCGATGATGGCCAGGGGGATGGTGAACATGATGATGAGGGGTTTGATGAACGACTCGAACTCGGAGGCCATGACCAGGTAGACGAGGAAGATGGCCAGGACGATGGCGAAGATCATCGAGGAAAAGGCGACGTCCTGCTCCATGCTCTGCCCGGCCATGGAGACGGAGTAGTCGGGGGACATCCGGACCGTGGCTGCGGCGGCCATGACCTTGTCCCGGGCCTCGTCGAGGGAGATGCCCGAGAGGTTTCCGGTGATGACGGCCGACTTCTGCTGGAGGATGCGGCGGACCTCGGCCGGGCCCTCCTTGATCTGGATCGCGGCAAGCGACTTGAGAGGTACGATGACCCCCAGGCCGTTGCGGATGGTGATCCGTCCGATCTTGTCCACGCGGTCGCGCGAGCTCTCGGCGATGCGGACGCGGATGTCGACTTCCCGGTCACTCTCGATGAAGCGCGTGGCGATCTCCCCTTCGATCTTGTTCCGGAGCTGGGAACCGACCTGGTTGATGGTCATGTTCTGCGAAGCCAGCACGGCCCGGTCGAAGACGATCTGGATCTCCGGGTAGCCCTCCTCCATGCTCGATTTCAAGTCGATGAGGCCGGGGATGGCCCTGACCTTGGCCAGGAGCTCGTCGGAGATGGCCTTGATCCGGTCGAGGTCGTTGCCCGAGACGACGACTTCAAGCGGGGCCTTGAAGGAGAAAAGGCGGGGCTTATAGACTTTGATCTGGGCCGTCGGGAACGTTTCGAGCTCCTTCCGGACCCGGTCCATGATCCGGTCCTCCCCTTTCCCCAGGATGCCGGGTTTGAGCCGGATGGTGAACTCCGACAGGTTCTCCATCTCCTCCTGGAAGGAAATGCCGCCCCGCGAGCCCTTGCCGATGAGCTCGTAGATGCTGTCAACCTCGGGGTTCCGTTTAAGGACTTCCGAGATGTCGGAGATGATCGCGGCGTTCTCCCCGAGCGAGGTTCCCGGCTCGAATTCGACGTTGACCAGGAATTCGCCCTGGGAGATCACGGGAATGAGCTCCTGGCCCATGAAGCGGGTCAGAAACAGCGACCCCAGGAAGACGACGAGGACGACCGTGAAGATAAGGCCGCGCCGCTTGAACGAGGTCTCCTGGAAGTTCTTGTAGGCGTCGAAAATACGGTTGTAGATTTTATCGACGGGCTTGAAGATGAACTTGAGGGCGGGGGTCAGCAGCTCACGGGCGTTCTCCCGCCGCATGGCGCCGGCCAGCATGGGCACGACCGTCAGTGAGACGACCAGCGAGGCCAGGAGCGAGTAGGTGACGGTCAGGGCCATGTCCTTGAAGAGCTGGCCGGCGATGCCCTCGACGAAGACGATGGGGAAGAAGACGGCCACCGTGGTCAGCGTCGAGGCCGTGACGGCGCCGGCGACCTCGGTCGTCCCCTTGTAGGCGGCCTCGGCGGCGGCCATTCCCGCGTCCTGGTATCGTTGGACGGCCTCCAGGACGACGATGGAGTTGTCGACGAGCATGCCTATGCCCAAGGCCAGCCCGCCGAGGGAGATGATGTTGAGCGAGATCTTGGACGAGAACATGAGGAAGAACGTGATGATGACGGAAACGGGGATGGCCGTGCCGATGATCAGGGTGCTGCGGACGTTCTTCAGGAAGTAGAGGAGGACGAGGACGGCCAGGATGCCGCCGATGACGGCCGTCGACTTGACCTCGTCGATCGTGTTTTTGATGAACTTCGACTGGTTGGTGATGAGGAGGTAGTCCATGCCGCGCGGCTTGAGGATGTTCTGCTGGACCGCCTTCAGGCGTTCCGTGACGGCCTCGACGACGGAGACGGTGTTGGCGTCGGCCGCCCGATAGATGGCCGCCTCGATGCACTCCCGGCCGTTGATCCGGGAGATGACCTTCCGCTCTTTATAGCCCCGGAAGACCTCGGCGATGCTGCCCAGGGTGATCTGGACGTCGCCGCGCTTCTCGATGATGATGCCCTTGATCTCCTCGACGTCCTTGAACTGGTTGACCGTCCGGACGAGGAACTGGGTGTCCTTCTGTTTGAGGATGCCGGCGGAGAGGTCCACGTTCTCCTGGCTCAGTCGGTTGGAGACCGTGGTGATGGGGATGTTGAGGAGGCTGAGCTTCTGCTCGTCAATGTCGATGTGGATCTCGTCCTCGAGGCCGCCCGAGATGGAGCAGGCGGCCACCCCTTCGATGCTCTCTAGGGCCTGCTTGACTTCTTTCTCGGCGACGTAGCGGATCCGGGAGAGGTCGGTGTCGCCGGTCAGGCCGAGCTTCATGACCGGGTCCTGGTTGGGGTCGTAACGGAGGATGACCGGTTTCGTTGCCCCGGTCGGGAATCGCAAGAGGTCGAGCTTCTCCCGGACCTTGAGCGTGGCGAAATCCATGTTGGTATGCCAGGCGAACTCGATCGTGACCTCGGACAGCTCGGCCCGTGAAACCGAGGAGATGCGCATGACGTTGTCGACGACGCCGCACGTCTCCTCGATGGGCTTGGAGATGATGTTCTCGATCTCCGAAGGCGCTGTGCCCGGGTAATCCGTCTTGACGGTCAGGGTGGGGTAGGAGATCTTGGGCAGGAGGTTGAGGCTCAGCCGCGAATAGGAGATCATGCCGAAGATGACCGCGGCCACGGTGAACATGAAGACCGAGACCGGCCGGTTGATGGAGAACTTGACGAGCTTCATTTAAGCACGGTGACGGGCTGGCCGTCCTTGAGGTTCTCGACGCCGACCGAGACGATGACGTCGCCCTCGGCGATCCCCGACGCGACCTCGGCCAAGTCTTCCTCGGTCAGCCCGAGAGTGATCTCCCGCTGGCCGGCCAGGCCGTCCTTGAGGATAAAGACGTAGGTCTTGCCCTGCTTGTAGAGGATGGCCTTGCGCGGGATGACCAGGACGTTGTCCTTCTTGCCGGTGGCGATGCGGACCTCGACGAACATGCCCGGCTTCAGCCGGAGGGTGTCGTCATACGCTTCGACGGTGACCTTGATCGTCCCGGTCTGGACGTCGATGCGGGGATTGATCAGGGTCACGGTGCCCTTGAAAACCTCGCCCTTGAGGATCTCCGTCACGACGTCGGCGGGAAGGCCCGTCTTGAGCCGGAGGGCGTCGCTCGTAGGCACAAAGACGCGGATGAGCAGGGGCTTGAAGTCCTCGATCGTATAGACCTTCTGGTTGCTGGTGACCCGGCCGCCGACCTCGATGAGGCGTTCGGTGACGAAGCCCTCGGCGAGAGACCGGATCTTCGTCCAGTTCAGCTGAAGCTCGAGGTCCTTGGAGACCTGCTCCCGGTTCTGGTAATCGAGGCGGCGCTGCATGTTGGAGGCCTCCGCGGTCTGGTATTCCTGCTCCGAAATGAGCTCCTTCTTGAAGAGTTCCTGGCTGCGGGTCAGGTTCTTCTCCGCTTCGTCCAGGGTAAGCTTGGCCTGCTCCAGGGCGATCCGGGCCTGCTCGTGGCTGATCCGGATCTCCGTGTCATCGAGGACGGCCAGCACGTCGTTTTCCTTGACGTAGGCGCCTTCCTCCTTGACGATCTGCTTGACGTAGGCCGACAGGCGCGAGAAAACCTCGACTTTCCGTTCCGGCTCGACGATGCCGTTGAGGACGAGATAGGCGTTCAAGCTCTGGCGGCTGACGGTCTCTATGTTCACGGGCAGGGCTTCGAGTTGGAGCTCGCCGTTGGGCCCTTTCGCGCCGGGGGAGGCCTTGCCGGCCGGTTTCCCTGCGGGGGTCTGCCCGTTGGCCGCGGCCTCAGCGGCGGGATTCCCGCTTCCCGACTTGCCGCAGGTCCAGGTCAGGGCGAGTATCACGGTCAGTAACAAGGCCGTTCCTTTTCTCATCTTCGTCCACCTTTTAGAAAAACATTTCTCACCCTCGCTCGAGGAGGGCGTTCGTCTCGGGACAAGCAAAAAAATGCATTATACCTCACCGCTCATATTTTTGACGTAGGCCGGCCGGGTTTCTTCCCTCTGGAGGCGTTTTAGAACCCAAGAGGGGGTCAAACCAACAGAAGGGGTCAAACCTATTTTTTACGCATTTTTGCGTAAAAAATAGGTTTGACCCCTTCTTCCTTATCGTGGGTGCCGGGTTGCGGCCCCCGCCCCGATATGCTAGCCTACCTCCTTCATGGATCGGAAAGGAGAATGAGATGAGAAAGCGCCTCGATATTCCGTTTATTTTCTTTGTTTTCTTCGCGTTCATCGCCGTGGGACAGGCCCCGGCCGCGCCGCCCCAGGACCTCTCCGGCCACTGGGAAGGGACGATCGACGTCCCCGGCTCAAAGCTCGAAGTGAACCTCGATTTCGCAAAGCAGGCGGACGGCACCTGGAAAGGCGACATTTCCATTCCGGTCCAGGGCGCCAAGGACCTGCCCCTCGCCGGCATCAAGGTCGAAGGGACGGATGTCGCTTTCGCCATCGCCGGCATTCCCGGCGACCCGAAGTTTAAGGGGCAGATGAGCGCCGATGGAGCCAAGATCACGGGAAAGTTCAGCCAGGGTGGCGGGATCTTCCCCTTCGAGCTCGCCCGCGCCGCCGACCCCGCGGCCAAGGCGAAAAAGGCCCTTGAAGGCTTCGACGAGATCGTCGCCAAGGGCCTGGCCCAACTCAAGGTCCCCGGCGCGGCCATCGCCATCGTCAAGGACAAGGAGATCATATTCTCCAAGGGCTTCGGCTTCCGGGACGTGGACGGCAAGCTGCCCATGACGGCCGATACCCTCATGGCCATCGGCTCGTCGACCAAAGCCTTCACGGCCTTCACGCTCGGGACTCTCGTCGACCAGGGCAAAGTCGAGTGGGACAAACCCGTGCGCAATTATATCCCGTGGTTCCGCCTCTACGACGCCCAAGCCGGCGAGCGCCTGACACCGCGCGACCTCGTCACTCATCGTTCGGGGCTGCCGCGTCACGACCTTGTCTGGTACAACAACCGCACCGCGACCCGTGAGGATCTCGTCCGCCGTCTGGCCTACCTGCCGCCGACGGCCGATCTCCGGGAAAAGTGGCAGTACAACAACATGATGTTCCTCATGGCGGGCTATCTTGTCGAGACGCTGACGGGGAAAAGCTGGGAAGACTCCGTCCGGACGCTCGTCTTCGACCCCCTAGGCATGGGCCGGAGCAACTTCTCCGTCGTCGAATCCCAAAAGGACAAGGATTTCGCCCTGCCCTACGACGAGCGCGACGGCAAGGTCGTGAAGATCCCCTTCCGCGACATCTCCCTTGTCGGCCCCGCCGGGTCCATCAACTCCAGCGCGAACGAGATGAGCCGCTGGGCCACCGTCCATATCAACGGCGGGAAATTCGGGGATAAACAGGTCATCGGGGCCAACACCCTGGCCGACCTCCACACGCCGTACATGACGACAGGCGGCGTTTCGACGCGGCCCGACATCACGGCGCCCGACTACGCGCTGGGCTGGATGGTCGACAACTACCGGGGCCACGGCCGCGTCCACCACGGCGGCAACATCGACGGCTTCTCGGCCATGGTCAGCCTCCTGCCGAACGACGGGCTCGGCTTCGTCGTCCTGACGAACAAGGGCGGGACCGGCCTGACCGAGCTCCTCATCCGGACGGCCATCGACCGCATCCTCGGACTCGAAGCCGTGGATTGGATCGGCGACGCCGCGAAGCGGCTGGCCGAGGGCGAGGCGGTCGGCAAGAAGGCCGAGGAGAAAAAGGCCACCCGCCGGCGGCCCGGAACGGTTCCGGCCCACAAACTCGACGAGTACGCGGGCGATTACCGCCATCCCGGCTACGGCGACCTCAAGGTCACGCTCAAGGGGACCCAACTCGGCTTCGTCTACAACGGCATCGCGACCCCGCTCAGCCATTGGCACTACGAGACGTTCAACGGCGGCAAGGCCGAGGACCCGACATTCGAGGACATGAAGCTGACCTTCCGGACCGACGTCAACGGGAACGTGGTCGGCATAGCCATACCGTTCGAGCCGTCGCTCGACGATATTTATTTCGATAAAAAGCCGGACGCCCGCCTGTCCGATCCGGCCTACCTCAAGAGCCTGGTTGGGTCGTACTCGCTGGCTTCCCGGATCGTGACAGTCAGTCTGAAGGGCGACGTTCTGACCCTCTTCATCCCTGGGCAGCCGGTCTACGACCTCGTCCCGGAAGTCGGCGGGGAATTTTCACTCAAGGCGGCCAAGGTCGTCCGGGTCAGGTTCCTGGAGGACGCCAAGGGGCAGGTGACCGGCATCGAGGTCAGCCAGCCGGGCGGCGTCTTCGAATACAAGCGGTCGAAGGGGTGATTGCGAAGGTGACGAGCGGATCTTGACGGCCGATTCGGTTTCGACCGTGAAGAACTTGTAGTCTTTGTAGACGACGCTCGTCCTGGCCCGAACGAAAGGCTTCCCGTTGGCGCCGCGATAGCCCTCTTCCGTGAAATCGACGCTTGGGAACCTGAGCCCGTTTTTCTCGAAGCCGAACTCCGAATAGGAGCGGATCTCGGGTGTGGCCTTGTAGCTTTCGGCCCTCTTCTGGATATTCTCATAGTGGCCGAACGTTGAGGGGTCCCATTCGATCCGGAGCACGCTCGAATCGTCGGTTTTGAGCCAGATCTTGCCTCCCAGATACCGGGAGACGCCGGTGAGCCTCGGCGCGACCTCCAGGATCCATGCCTCCGTATCGCCGATCTTGTCCCTGCCCAGGAGCTTGTAGGAGTAATATTCCCGGAAGCGCTCGTCCAAGAGTTGGACGGGCGCGAGAAGGATATCGGCATAAGTGAAGGCTCTCATTTGGGGGAGGGGGGTTTTGGTGTCCGCCTTTTTGCCGTTCTTTTCGAGCAGGGCGCGTTTCTCCTCGACCTTTCCCTCTCGGCGGACGAACTGGTAGTCATAAAGGTAAGCATTGTCATGCTTAGCGCCCGGACGGATCTTGAAGCCGAGCCTGTCCGGACCGAAGATGGTCGGGTTTTGCTTGACCGGTCCCTCCCTGCTGTCTCGGCTAAGGTCGAGCTTCTCCTTAACCTCTTCCAGGCAGATGAAATCGAGGGCTGCCCGCTCCAGCCGCGCGCAGTATTCCCGGGCGGATTTCAGGACGAGGCCCAGCTGGAACGTGTCGGGCTGGGGCTGTGGGATTTCCAGCCGGGCGAGGCCGGCGCCGATGAGGTCGCCGCTAACCCAGAGGATGATCAATAAAGCCGGTGGCAGCGTCAAGACCGTTTTCCTCATCGAATCTTCCCCGGCACTCCAATGATAGGCCGCCAGTTCAACCGCGTCAAGAAAAGAAGGGGTCAAACCTATTTTTTACGCATTTTTGCGTAAAAAATAGGTTTGACCCCTTCTTGAACCCCTTCGCAAATTGACAGGCAGCTCCCCCGTGGCATATATAGTAGTGCCGCCGGCAATGGCATGGAACCGGAGCGGCCACCGCGACGTTAGAAAGGGCGAGACCGGTGACGAAAGGGCTGAAACATGACCCCTGAGGCACCCGCGAACGGGCTTGAACGAAAACTCGGGCTCTTCCCGCTGACCAACATCGTCATCGCCAATATGATCGGCGCCGGCATCTTCACGACGTCGGGGCTCCTGATGAAAGATCTCCACCATCCGGTGGTCATGCTGGGCCTCTGGGTCGTCGGCGGCTTGGTCGCCCTCTGCGGCGCCCTGAGCTACGGCGAGCTCGGCGCCGCCTTTCCCCACGCCGGCGGGGAATATGCCTTCCTGTCGCGGCTCTACCACCCCATTCTCGGCTTCCTCTCCGGCTGGGTCTCCTTCTTCGTCGGTTTCTCGGCGCCCATCGCCGCCTCGGCCATCGGCTTCAGCGAATACCTGACCCGGGCCTTCCCCGGCCTCCTCCATCCGGGGATCTTCGGCGGGACCGCGGAAGCGGCCATCATGAAGAAACTCTATGCCATCCTCATCATCGCCGCCTTCACCTTCCTTCACACCCGCGGCCTCGAGACCGGCGCCCGGGTCCAGAACGCGCTGACCGGGCTGAAGATCCTACTCATCGTCGGCTTGGTCGCCGCGGGGTTTGCCGTCGGGAAGGGGAGCCTGGGCCATTTCGCGGCCGCCGCGCCGTTCCGGTTCGACTTCGGCGGCTGGAAAACCCTCGGCCTATCCCTGATGTGGATCATGTTCGCCTACAGCGGCTGGAACGCCTCCGCCTATATCGGATCCGAGGTCAAGGAGCCGTCCCGCAACTTGCCGCGTTCGCTCTTGCTCGGGACGGGCATCGTCATGCTCCTCTACGCCGCCCTGAACCTGTTCTACATCTACGCCATCCCGCCGGCCCAGATGGAGGGCGTGATCTCCGTCGGCGGCCTGGCCGCGGGCAATCTCTTCGGGAGATCCGCGGAAACGGTCCTCTCGGTCCTCATCTCCTTCGCCCTTTTTTCCTCGCTCAGTGCCTACCTCATCCTCGGGCCGCGGGTCTACTACTCCATGGCCCGGGACGGCATCTTCTTCAAATCCATCGCCTACGTCGACCCGAAATGCTCGGTCCCGACGCGCTCGATCGTCCTCCAGGGGGCGATCGCCTCGGTCATGGTCCTCTTCGGGACCTTCGAGCAGCTCCTGACCTATATGGGCTTCTCCCTGGGCATCTTCCCCCTCCTAGCCGTGTTGGGAGTGTTCAAGCTGAGGCGTACCGGCCGGAGCGCCGTGAAACTGCCCGGCTACCCGGTGGCCTCGTCCGTCTATATCCTCGTCGGTGTGACAATCCTCGTCCTTTCTTTCCTCGAGCGGCCGGTCGAATCGTTCGTCGCCGTGGCCACGGCCCTGGCCGGCATCCCCGTGTATTTTTTCTTCAAGCGGAGCGCAGGGAAAACGTCCTGACGCGGCCCGAGTTCGCGGCCCGCGATTTGACTAAAACCGTGCTGGGGACTATTCTGAATGTCGTAGGAAGGGGTAGATTCGGGGAGTATTTTAAGAGCGGAGGAATACTTGCGGGGCTCTTCGAAGACAGCCGGAAAAGTTAACGCGGCAGCGGCCGGGATCGGACTCGTCGCGCTGCTCTCTCTGGGTTCATGCTCCCTGGAAAAGATGGCCATGAAGAAGGTGGCCGGGATGCTCTCCGGCTCCTCCTCGGCCGATGTCTTCAGCACGGACAACGACCCGGATTTCGTCGGGGACGCCCTGCCCTTCGCCGTCAAGCTTTATGAATCCCTGCTCGCCTCCATGCCCGACCACGCGGGCCTCCGGCTCCGCACGGGGAGCCTCTATGTCATGTACGCGAACGCCTTCGTCCAGACGCCCGCCGACATGACGCCCCGCCGGGAGCTCGAAACGAAGGAGTTCCTCCTGGCCCGGGCCAAGAATCTCTACCTGCGCGGCCGGGACATCCTCTTTGTGGGGCTGGAGAAGAAGAACCCCCTCATCCGGAAACAGCTCAAGGAGCGGAAATACAAGGAGGCCATGGCCCCGTTCAAGAAGGAGGACGTCTCGCTTCTCTATTGGACGGCGGTCGGCTGGGTCGCCGCCTTCGCCGTCAACCCCTTTGACATGGAGCTCGGCCAAACCTTGCCCCAGACCGCGACTATGATGGAACGGATCGCGGAGCTCGAACCCAGCTACGGCCGGGGCGCCCTCCACACGTTCTACGTCACCTATTACGGGTCGCTGCCCGGATACCTGGGCGGCGATACGGCCAAGGCCCGGGAGCATTTCGCGAAGGCGCAGGCCATCGCCGGGGCGTCCGACACGTCCCCGCTGATGGCCCTGGCTACGACCGTTTGCGTGCAGGAACAGAAGGGGGCGGAGTTCAAGAAACTCCTCGGTCAGGTCCTCGAATTCGACGCGGACAAGAGTCCGGAGAACCGTCTGGTCAACATCCTCAACCAGCGGAAAGCGCGCTGGCTCCTCGGACATATCGAAGATTTCTTCATCGAACTGGAACGCCCATGATAAAGAAAATCGCCGCCGCCCTCGCCGTCCTCGCCCTCGCGGCTTCGGCCGCGCCGGCTGCCGGGACGGTCGTCATCAAGATCGGCAGCATCGCTCCCGAACGGTCACCCTGGGGCAAGGCTCTGGAGAAGGTCGCCCGGGACTGGGAGCGGATCTCGAACGGGACTGTCCAGGTCAAGATCTACCCCGGCAGCATCGCCGGGGGCGAGCAGGACATGATCCGCAAGATGCGCCTGGGGGTCCTCCAGGGCGGTGTGTTCTCGACGATGGGGCTGGCCAAGATCGACCACGCCCTCACGGTTCTATGCATTCCTTTCTTGTTCCATTCCCAGGAGGAGTTCAACGCCGTCTTCGACCGGATGAAACCCGTCTTCGAGAAGGCGATCGAGGATAAAGGCTTCAAGACGATGCTATGGACGCTTGCCGGCTGGGTCAATTTCTTCACCAAGACCCCGGTCGTCGACCCCGACGACCTGAAAAAACTCAAGGTCAGCGTGACCGCGGACTTTCCGGAGATCGAACAGGTCTGGAAGAGAATGGGCTATGAAGTCGTCGCGGGAGACACCAACGGACTGATGATCCAGCTCCAGAGCGGCGCGGCCACGGCCGCCTACATGCCGGCCCTCGTGGCCGGGGCGGGCCAGTTCTTCGCCCTCGTCCCCCACATGCTCTCGCCGTCCCTGGCCCCGCTCGTCGGCGGGCTCCTATTGAGCGACAAAGCCTGGGCGGCGATCCCCGCCGACATGCGCCAGCCGTTCGTCGACGCCGTGGGCGCCGCGGCCCGGGGACTTTACGAAGAGACGATGGACCTCGAGGCCGACGCCGTGAAGATGATGAAGGATAACGGGCTTGTCGTTCACGATCCTCCGGCCGGCGCGCTGGCCAAGTGGCAGGAGGCCGCCGGGCGGGCCGTCGAAGGCCTCATTGGGTCGGTTTTCTCCAAAGACATCTACGACCAGATCCTCGGATACATCCAGGAGTACCGGAAGATCCGTGGCCAATAGGCTTGTCCGCGCCGTCCACGCCGTCGAGGACTCGCTGGCCTTTTTCTCCATTTTCCTCCTCGCCGCGGTCCTGCTGTTCGAGGCCGTTGCCCGCAAGGTTTTCCATACGGGGATCCGGGATTCGGGCGCTTACGTCGAGCACCTGGTGCTCGTGGCCACGTTCATCGCCGGGGCCGTCACCTCCCGGGAGAAGAAGCACCTCGCGCTGGCCACCGGTCTTTTCCTGCCCGGATCCTTGAAAGCGTTCGCCGGGACTCTTACGGCTATCCTGTCGGCGGCGCTGACCCTGGCCTTCGGCCTGAGCGCGCTGTCCTTCGCCTGGAACGCCTTTGCTTCGACGGACAGGGTTGGTTTTTTCCCGAAGCGTCTCGTGGTGGTGATCATGGCCGCCGGTTTCTTGGCCATGAGCGTGCGGTTCATCACCGCTCTCGAAAAGAAGAGGGCGCGGCTCGCGGCGGCGGCCGCGGCCGTGATCCTTGGGCTTATCCTCGGCTTCGAGCCGCTCGTCCGGTTGCTGGCCGACGGAGGGACCGTCTCTCTGCCGGCCCTCGCGTCGGTCCAGGACCTCCTGCGGCCCGTTCTCACGGGGCTGGCCGGGCCGATGATCGTCGTCCTCATCGGCGCGGCTTTTCTCGGACTGCCCATCTTCATCGTCCTCGGAGGGATAGCGTTCCTCCTCTTCGCCAAGGGCGGCCAGCCGCTCGAGATCATCCCCAACCAGGCTTACGCGGTGCTCACGGGCAACGCCATCCCGGCCATCCCGCTCTTCGCCGCGGTCGGCTTTTTCCTCTCCGAAAGCAAGGCGGGGGAGAGGTTGGTCCGGTTTTTCCAAGCCGTATTCGGCTGGTTCCCGGGCGGGCTGACGGTCATGGCGGTCATCGTTTGCGCCTTTTTCACCACGTTTACCGGCGCCTCGGGCGTAACCATCTTGGCCCTCGGGGGTTTGCTGGCCGTCATCTTGGAGAAGGCCGGCTACCCCAAGAGGTTCACTGTGGGGCTCCTGACGGCCTCCGGGAGCATCGGACTGCTTTTTCCGCCGAGCCTGCCCGTCATCATCTACGGCGTGACGGCCCAGACGAACATCAAGGACATGTTCGTGGGCGGCCTCGTGCCCGGCCTGTTCCTGGTCGTCTCGGTCATGGCCATCGGGATTTTCTATTCCTGGAAGCGCCGCATGCCCCGGCACTCCCTGAGGGTCCGGGAAGCCCTGGCGGCTCTCGTGGAGTCCTTTTGGGAGCTCCTCCTGCCGCTCATCGTTTTCGGTCTTTACTTCGGGGGGATTACTAGCCTACAGGAAAGCGCCGCGGCCGCCCTGCTCTACGTCTGGGTCGTCGAGACCTTCATCAACAAGGACATGAAGATCCGCGACCTGCCCCGGATCTTCCTTCGTTCCGTGCCCATCATCGGGGGCGTCCTGATCATCCTCGCCCTGGCCAACGGCCTTTCCTATTATATTATCGACGCCCAGATCCCCCAGAAGCTCAGCGCCTGGGTCGCGGCGACGATCTCGTCGAAGTACGTCTTCCTGCTCATCCTCAACCTGGCCCTGCTCGTTGTCGGCAGCTTCATGGACATCTACTCGGCCATTCTTGTCGTCGTCCCCCTCATCATCCCCCTCGGCAACATCTTCCACATCCACCCCGTCCACCTCGGCATCATCTTCTTGGCCAACCTGGAGCTGGGCTATCTCACGCCGCCCGTCGGGCTGAACCTGTACTTGGCGTCCTACCGGTTCAACGAGCCGATCCAGCGGGTGTACAGGGACGTGCTGATGTTCCTATTGCTGGGGCTTGTGGCGGTCCTGCTCATCACCTACGTGCCCCTGCTGACCACCGCCCTGCTCTAAGAAGGGGTCAAACCTATTTTTTACGCAAAAATGCGTAAAAAATAGGTTTGTCCCCTTCTTGTTTGCCCCCCTCTTAATCGCGGTTGAAGTGGAGCATGTTCGAGGGGATCTCGAGGGACAGTTCGACGAATCCGGCGTAGAGCCCGTTCCGATACCAGGGCGCCTGGTAGATGAGCTTCTTTCTCCCGTTCTTCTGGATGGTGTAGACGTTCGTCCGGCGCTCATCCATCATGTTTTTGAGTTTGGACCGGGATGGCTCGGGGTGGCAGTCGAGGACCTTGGTCCCGATGAGCTTTGCTCCGCCGTCGGCCGAGAACACATCGGCCGACTGGCCGTTCATCTCGACGATCCGTCCCTCGGTGTCGCAGACCGTCACCGCCCCCGAAAATTCCTCGACCCAAGAGTTTTCGCTCATGACCTCTCCTGTCTTCCGGCCTTCTTGAACAACCCTCTGAGAGCGTAACCCGCGTATCCGGAGACACCCGCGGCGACGGCTGCGATGAGGCCAGAGATAAAAATCATCAGCCAGGATTTCCCCAGGCCGAACATCCGGGCCATTCGCGTCGCGATGAGCCCACTTCCCGTGAGATAGAGGAAGAAGCTTGTCCCGAGCCAGAGCAGGCCGGCCGCGAAAAAGCCCGTCTGGAAGGCCTTCTTGCCCGAATGCGCCGCGGCCGCGCCGTAAGCGAAGGGTACGATCATGACCCACCACCAATAGGGAGTCAGGAGGTGGAGGCCCAGCATGATCAGCAGGCAAACGAGGATCACGGTCATTTTTCACCTCTCATCAATGTCCGGGCGACGACGGCCGGATCCGGATCGTCCGCCGATTTGAGGAAGATGAGCTCGTAGGGCTTCCCGGCGGCCCAGTCGTCGACGAAGTCGTCGTAGAACTTCGAGCCGGGATTGCCCGATTGCCCGCCCGGGTAGTTCCCCCAGGCCCTGACCTTGGGTCCGAGCTCGACGACCATTCGCCAGGACGGCGCCCAGGTCGTGTCGATGGCGTTGATGACATGGCCGACGCCGTCGGCCTCGGGAAGCTTCCGGCCGAATCCCGGGATCTGGCCGAGATGCTTGAGCTCGGTCCCTTTGACCTTGCCCCATTGCCAGGCTTCGCCTTCAGGGCCCAGCCGTTTCTCCAAGTTCTCGATGGCCGTGCGGAAGGCCCGTTCGGCGATCTCCGGCAGTCCTTCCTTTTCCACGGTCGTCCTGTCGTCGAAATACTCCGCGCCGGGATTGTTCGCGATGAGGTCGATCAGGACTTGGCTCCCCGGCCAAGGCATCCTCTCCATGTCGCCTTTTTTCTCGTCTTCCCAGGTCCGCCGGTTGAGCTCGTTCCAGAACTCCCGGAAGACCGTCGGAGCGGCCAGGGCCGCCCGGGACTCGAAATTCCAGGCCCGGAGCTCTTCGAAGCCCTTTTTCTCCGCCTCTGTCATCGGTTTCTTCCGGACTATCTCGAGCAGGTGCGGCAGAACGGCCCTCGCCCGGATGTCGAGGACGTCGGCCTGCATCCGGACCATGTCCTCCGGTGTGACGTCGTGCGCGGCCGCGAGGAGCTCGTTGATCCGCGCCCCCCGTTCGAAGGAGGCGAAATCCCATCCGATGTAATAAGGATACGCCGCGCCGGCGGGAAGCTGGTTCGCCGAGCTGACGAAGCCCCTCTCCGGGTTCTTGACATGGGGGACGTGGCCGCGCGGTATCCACTCCCGCCAATCGTCCGCCGGGTTGGCGCCGTCGAGGACGTAACGCCCCTGGCCCTTCCGCCGGAGAGGGAATTTTCCGTTGTGCCAGATGGCGATCGTCCCCTCGCGGTCGGCGTAGACGATGTTTTGGGACGGGCAGGCCCAGGCTTTGAGGGCCTCAACGTAGTCAGCGTATGTCCTGGCTCGGTTGAGGGCGTAGAGCGTCATGAATTCGTTCGACGGATCATGGGCGAGCCAGCGCAGGGCCGCCCCCGGCGGGACGTTCATGTTGGAGAAGGGCGGCTCGTCCTTCCAGCGGACGACCGGACCGTAGTGGGTGTAGGCGACCCGGTCGACGACCGTCGCGCCGCCCCTGACCTTGATCCTCTCCTCGCGGAAGGCCGTTTTTCGCCACTCGCCGCCGTAGAGATACTCGGCGCGCGCCTCGTCCTTGAACGTGACGTCGTACCAATCGATGATATCGGTGGCTCCGTTCGTGAAGCCCCAAGCGACGGCCTCGTTATATCCGGCCACGACCAGCGGGGCGCCGGGAAAAGCGACGCCGCGGACGTTGACGCCGGGGGCCGAGAGCTGGATTTCGTACCAGATCGCCGGGAGCGAGAGCTCGAGGTGCATGTCGTTCGACAGGATGGGAAAGCCGTTCCGGGTGAGCTTGCCCGAGACGGCCCAGTTGTTGCTGCCGATGCCGGGGCCCGTCCGGAAGCCCGGCGCCTCGAACCCGCGGGATTCGGGCGGGTCCGGGAAATCGAAGGCCGCCGGGGCCGGGGTCGTGCGGGCCTTCCCGCCGCCGGTCTCTCCCGTTGTGCCAAGGGACAGGACCGGAAGCGGCGTGAAGTCGAGGGGTGTTTCCGGCGGAATGACTGGCTCGACCAAGGGGGGGGTATCGGGATACAGCGCCTCGACGGTCTTCTCTCCCAACGCCTTCTTGATCTTCGACATCGCGGCGTCCTGGTTGTAAGAGGCGAGTGTGTAGGACATCGCCTTAAGAAGCAGGGCGCACTTATCATCCGTCCACAGCTCGGGCCGGTAATCGAGGATTTTGTATTCGACCGGCAGGCCTTTTCGGCCAAGGCTCCTGATGTAGGCGTTGACCCCGGCGGAAAAAGCGTCTATAACTTCCCTAGCCTTGGGGTTGCTGCGGAAGGCGCGGACGGCGTTTTCCGCTGCCCAGGGCATCCCGAAGCGTCGGTTGAACAGGTCCTGCCTCAGGCCGATCGGACCGACGACTTCGGAGATGCGGCCGGCCGTGAACAGGGCCTGGAATTCCATCTGCCAGAGCCTGAGCGAGGCGGCGACGTAGCCCTGGGCCAGGTACAGGTCATGGTCGTTTTGGGCGAAGATGTGGGGGACGCGCCGCGAGTCCCAGACGACGCGGACCTCGTCGCGCAGGCCGGGGACGACGAGCTTTTCGGGGACGGAGTCGGACCGGCTGCCGTTCTGCCAGAAGCCGGCGAAAGGATTGAGGAGCTTGCCGAGCGCCGGGAACGTGCCGTGACGGTTGTCGAGGCCCCAGAATACCGCGGTCGCGAGGACGAGGGAAACGATCGCCCGGATCCATCTCATGGGCGCCTCCTTGCGGATCGTTGGGATCCCGGATTTATTGTCCGAAGTTATACCATAGCGCCTCCGCCGGTGGCAATTCGCGGCGCTTGCCGATCCCGATAAATTTTCCAGATCCTTTTACTATCGGGGAAGTCCGTCGTGAGGCGGCGATGGATATCGCCCTGATGACCCCCGTAGCGGAGGGGGACCCATCGGCTCGCCGATGGGGGAACCGCCGGGACTGGTTCCCTGGGGGCCGGGGGGCAAAGGGTGATATCCTTCGCCAGGCCGAATAGAGGACTTCCCCGAAATCAGGAGAAGTACCAAATGATATGGGCGCGGACTGGCCGTTCTGATAAAATACCTGGCGGGAGGCAACCATGGCCGCCGCCGCCGTATTTTCTGGATTCACGAAGGAGACCGTCCGCTTTTTCACGGCCCTCCGCAGGAACAACAACAAAGAATGGTTCGACAAGAACCGGGAGACCTACGACCGGCACGTCATGGCTCCGGCCAAGCTCTTCGTCACGGCCATGGGGGAGAGGCTGAAATCGATCGCGCCGCGGGTCGTCGCCGTGCCCAAGGTCAACAAGTCCATCTTCCGGATCAACCGTGACACACGCTTCAGCCTGGATCCGTCGCCCTACAAGACGAACCTCGGCATCTTATTTTGGGATGGCGTCCGCCCGAAGATGGAATCCTCGGGGTTCTATTTCCACCTCGAACCGCCCGACCTGTGGCTCGGGGTGGGTATGTACATGATCCCGGACCCGCTTCTCGGCCGCTTCCGCAAGGCCGTCGTCGACGCCAAGAGCGGCGCGGAGATCCGGAAAATAAGCACCGCGATTTCGGCGATGGCGGGCTTTTCGATCGGCGGCGAGCACTACAAGCGCGTCCCGGCGGGTTTCGACCCCACCCACCCGAACGCCTCACTCCTCAAGCACAAGGGTCTTTACGCAGGCGTCGAGACGAAGATCCCCGAGGAGTTCTTTTCGGCGCGGCTTGTCGACTACTGCTTCGAGCGATTCGAGCCGCTGCTGCCCCTCCACCGCTGGCTGATGAAGCTTTTTGGATGACCCTGATTCAGTTCTTCACCACGGCGTAGCGGATGACCTTTGGGAAACCCTCTTCTCCAAGCAGGCCCCCGAAAGGGCCCCCTTCCTGTTCGGCAAAGTAGACCATGCCTTGGGGGCCAGCGATCATGGGCGTCCCTGGGAGGTCAATCGACCCGATTTGCCGACCGGCTTGAAAAATGTCGGCGGACTTCTTGGCCCTCGGATTCATCTTCACGAGAGCAACGAAGACGAGGTCGCCGATTGAAACGATGTCCGCTGCCGTGGACACAAAGCCGTTGCCCATTTTCTGGATGGGCTTGAACGCGTCATTCCGGCCCTCGATAACGCGCTCCAGCTTCCGGTCCTTGAACACCGAGACCTCATACTTATGTGGGTTCAGGACGAAAATGCGTCCGTCCTTTGCGCAATTGAACCGAGCAGGAGCACCGAACATCGGCATCTCCTTCATCGGCTCGAGCTTTCCGGGTGGCGTAAATGTGTCGCCGAAAGCGGCGACGAGCTTCCCTTGGGCGTCGAAAACATGCAGGATCTTTCCCTCGTGCGGACCGATGCCGACCAGTTCTTCCGTGCCGGGACAGCCGATCGAAGAAATCATGAAACCGACCAGAAAGGTCCGAACATATCTGCCGTCCGGCCCATAGACGATCACTTTTTGCATATCGTTGATGAATAGAGTCCCGCCGGGGGTCACTGCAATGCCGCTCAAGTCCGTCGCTTCCTGCGGACCCTGCCCCTCCGGAACGGCGATCTGCCTCAAGAGGTCTCCTCGGCTATCGAATACGCTAACTCGCCGGAACTTGTAGTCGAGGACATAGATGTTCCCCCGGCCATCGACATCGACGCGGACAATCCAGCCGAACATCAGTTTCTCATCCCCTTCATCGACGCCGATGGTCAGGTCGGGTTTCAAGCTGACTGTCGGAGCCTGTCCAGCCGCCGGGGACAGCCTTGCGGTTGGCGCCGCGATTGCCGAAAGGACCATGAGGTATGCCGCGCCTAGCGCGAATTTTGTTCTTTTCAAGATCCCCTCCATTGGCCGGAATCCGGACTATGTACTATTTATTCGGATCACGCCCCGCCGCCTCGTTGCGTTTCGAGCCGGGCATCGAAGGGAACAAGTCGGCGTCGACGATCCGGTACTTGCCGACGCTGATGAGACCGTCCTTTTCCTCTTCGGGGATGATGAAGAACCCGTCGTCGGTGAGCACCGTCCACCTGGCGCGGTGGTTCCGCCCCCCAGCCGGGAATCGCAAAATGACATTGTCAATGAAGCGGCCGGCTTCGTCGAATACGTCAACCTGCTGGTCATCCCCGCCGGATCCTATGGTGGACGTAAACACAAACACCTTCCCCGCGGCCGCGTGGATCCTGGCGATGTCCCAAACGTAGGGATCATCGGGGAATTCGATCCCCCTCGTTTCCGGGTCGGGGTCCGCCGGCTTCTGGCTGCTGCTCTTCACCCGGTCGTATTTCCTGGCGATGACGTGCTTCACTCTGCCGGAGCGAAGGTCGAAGGCGACCACTTGATATTCGGCCGTATGGAGGATAAAGAGCGTCGATCCGTGGATATCCGCGTCGATCGGGTCCAGGCGAAATGCGTTCGCCCTCTTGATCACCATGCGAACCGGAAATTCATAGAGCTTCTTCCAGGACCTGAAGTCGGGCGATATCTCATAAACGGAATTCGGGACGGAGAAGATACCCGAACTCCTGAACGCCGCCGAACTGAAGACCTCATCCCGGATGCCATAGATCTTGCCTTCAGCGATGCCGAGGAACCACAGGCCGTGGGTATCCTCCGCCACCCTCGACTCCCTGAGGTAACGGCCGTCCAAACTGAAATCCATGATCTTCGGCGGGATCCAAGACAGCACCCGGATCCGGTCCTCCATGACCAGAAAACCCGATGGGTACTGGACTTCACCGGGCCCTTGCCCTGTCTTCAAGAGCTTGGAGATGAGTTTGCCTTCGGGGCTGAAGCGGTAGAGCCGGGGCCCTTCACCATAATCGAAGAAATATAGGGATTTATCCGGACCGAGAGCGAGCTCCCGAGGAGATTTGAATATCGCTTTCGCCCCGTCATCCCGGATACGCAGGACCTCTTCGAGCTTGACGACGCGCCCGGCGTTTTTCGCCAGGGCCCGGCTCGGATTGTCGACCCGCGTTTGGCCGGGGCCGAGGGCTACCAGGCTGAAGACAAGCATAAGGAAGATGACGGCAGCTCGGAGCTTGACGGGATCGTGCATCTCTTTCACCCCGAATCCATCTTAGGCCTCCGGAGGGGCGAACGCAAGCGCGCCCCCGATTCTATTGACAATGCTTTTCGTCGTGCCTAGAGTATGCTCATATGTGGCCAGCCTAAATCGCCCACAAAGGGGACAGCATGAGAAAAATATCGACTATCCTTTTAGCCCTGATCGTCGTCGTTATTCTGACGGCCTGCCGGACAAAAGAAGAAGCGGCCGAGGCCGCCGCCTACCCTGTCAAGATCGAGACCGTCGAGGGGGTCAAGACCGTCCTAAACCCGGCCTTCCCGAAAGACGGGGTGATCCGGTACTCTCTCCAGGACGACTTGACCCTAGGCGGAGAAGGCGGAGGGGCCGAATCGGTTCTCAACCGGCCGCAGGACCTCAAGGTCGACTCGCAAGGCAACATCTATGTCATGGATTGGGGCGACGTCGACATCAAGGTCTTCTCTCCGGACGGCCGGCTCGTCCGGAAGATCGGCAAGAAGGGCCAGGGGCCGGGGGAGTTCGATGTCCCGGCCTATTTCGTCCTGTCCGCCGACGGCCGGATCTTCCTCCTCTCCGGGCGCCAGTCCCAGATCGTCGTCCTAGGCGATACCGGGACCTATCTTTCCAGTTTCAAGGTGGATGGTTTCTGCCAGGGGCTGGCGGTCGATGGTCAAAACCGCGTTTATTACAGCCGGCTCATATATCCGGAGCCCAGCGGCGGCGAGGCGTTCCAAATGATCCAGAACAGGATGGCCCTCTTCAGGACGGACGAGAAAGGCCAGGGCCGGTCCGATCTGGGCGAATACCTGGACGTCACCATGCTTATGAAAGTCCAACGAGTCGGCGAGGGAGGCACCGTCACGAGCATAACCTCGCCTGAATCGTACAAAACTTCTTGGCTCGTCGGTCCTGATGACCGGGTTTATCTGGGCTACAACAAGGATTACCGTCTTGACGTTCGCGACCCGAACTGGAAGCTCCTCTTCCGCTTTGGCCGGGAATTCATGCCTATCCGCCATCCTAGGTACAAGTCGGATGGCGAGAATCCGGAGTTCTATCCCGCTTTCTCCGATTGGCGAAAGTTCTTCGACGACCAAGGGAACCTGTGGCTGGAACAGTACGTCGAGGAGGGGGTCAAGGACCACGTCTTCGACGTCTTCTCGCCCGACGGGGTCTACCTGAGGCAAGTACGCGTGCCCGAGGCGCTGACCCTCGTCCGGGGCGATAAAGCATATAGCATCATCCGCACCGAAGATGAGCTCCTTGTCGTCAAGCGCTTCCGGATGGTCCGAGAACCGGAAAAGCCGATTTAGCGGAGGACTAACAGCCAGCCCGTGCCGGGCTCGACGCGGATTGGGTCGCCCGGGAAGGGGAGAATGTCCTATCGGAGCCGCAACGGCGAGCGGAAGTCACGCGTTTCATAGCTTGGATCGTCCTTGCGGCTCGAGGAGGCCTGCACATGAAGCTTTGTTGCAGCTTGAGAACCACCGGGTTTTTGCTCGCGGTCCTGATCGCGACCTTCGTTTCATGCCAGCCGAAACACCGTCAGTTCTCCGGGCATGAGCTCGCAGTATTGGAAGCGAGCGAAGCCGTGATCCAGCTTTTCAAGCGGAATCCGGGCGTTGTCTGGCCTGGGTACGACCTCTCGCGCCAGCCCTTCATCGTCTATATCCCCGATAAATGGGCCCTCCTGCTCAACGTGCCCGAGGGAAAGGCCGTCGAGGGATTCTCCAACCTCCCGCCCGGCTGGCCGAACCTTGGGACTCCGGCGCTCTGTCATGAAGGACAATACAAAGACCTTGTCGGACAGTTGGCGTTCGCCTTCCCCGTGGCGGACATCGAACTCGCCGCCGTCGGGATTCCCGAGGGGCTGACGAAAGAGCCGGCCTTTCCGAATTCCGGCCTCATGGATTTCATCATCCACGAGAACTTCCACGAGTTCCAGGACAAAAACTTCGGCGAAATCCCGTGGGAGCGGGAGGAACGATACCCGATCCTGGACGCCGGGAATACGGCCCTGGCCTACCTCGAAATGGCCCTCCTTAAAGATGCGCTCGAACCCGCGGTTGCCCGGGATCGAATGGCGATCGAGGAGTTGGCCCGCCTCTTCATGGCCGTCAGGACGGAACGTTGGGAAAAGGGCCCGTCCTTTGTCGCGAGATACGAGCAGGGACAGGAGATCCGGGAGGGGACCGCCCAATACGTCCAGATGAAATGCGTCGACCTGCTCAAGGACCTGGATTATCGGTCCTCCGTCAGCTCCCGGAACGTGCGGGACGTCCTCAAGGATTTTTCGCCCCTGGCGACCAGGCTGAAAGACTTCGAAACGAGGATGAAGCGGAATACCATCGAGCCGGACGACATGATCCGCAACCGGATCTATCCCGTCGGGGCGACCCTCGGGCTTCTGGCGGATACTTTGGGTGTCCCCTGGAAAGAAGCGGCCCAACAAGCGGGGCCGGATTTTGCTTTCCATAAAATTCTGGCGACCGTATTGCCCCCGGACGGGCGCTCCTTTTCGGCCCTCCTCGAAGAGGTCAAACGCCGCTACGGGTACGAGGCGATCCTGGCGGCGACGAACGACGCCATCTCCAATTATAAAGAGGGTTTCGAGCAAGCCCTCAAAGCGTTTGAATCCCAGCCCGGCATCCGCGTCGAGATCGGCTTTTCTTATAAAAGCCTGTCCCGGTCGAGAGTGGGCGCCGGCCGGAAATGGGTCGTGGACGACGGGGCCATGACGCTCGGGCAAACATTTCGCGTCTTCACTCTGAAGAACGCCGACCTGACCGTCGAAACCAGAGAGAACGGCGTCCTGGAGAACGACGATTGGAGCGGCAAGAAAAAGCGGGCGGCTTTCTACGTGCCGAAGATCATATCCCTGCT
>Ga0214473_10001562_pt1 | contig 29921 bp, 16 predicted proteins | sample RVTome_7_FD_203509 | JGI IMG/M metagenome (GOLD analysis project Ga0214473, IMG submission 203509) | Soil microbial communities from uranium-contaminated site in the Upper Colorado River Basin, Wyoming, United States - RVT98D197 | ecosystem: Environmental > Terrestrial > Soil > Contaminated >...
CTTCTTTTCCAATCCTTCCTTCTGTCCTGCATAATCGACGCTATATGCCGTTATGAGCAAATAGCACCCGTTCAGACTTTCGAGAATCACTACAAAGTCCCAATTCCTTAGCCATAAGTAAGTTCTTAGAATCCCTTGACCCTCAAAATAATCGAAATCCAGAATATCTTTGTCCGCATGATTTGTGATGATGGGCCTTATCCATGGCAGCCTCTCTGCTCGCCGTACGTCACGAATTTTCCTCCTTCCCCACCTTTTGCCTTTCTCTGTCCTGTGAGTTAAGTGCCAGAAGGTCTTTTCTTTGCCGCGTTCCAATTCGGAGTTGATGATCACTGGGGCCGATCGGTAAGATAGGGTATCCCCTTCGAGAAAATCACGCTTGAAAATTCGGTAGACTTCTTCGAGGAATTTGTCCCAGTCAGCGTATTCCGAGTTATCTATGATCGGGGGCAACCATCTGGCAGTCGTGCTCATTGGTCTCTCCGACTGGCGCCCCGCCAAACGAAAATATTGACTTTTCTCTCCATTAACAATGTTGACTGTTTTAGGCTATAGCCCGACAGTTTTTTTATTCTGTTCACCACGCTTACTTTGGCAGGGTTACTTCTGAGATTTCTGTTAGCATAGGAAATTGCTCCGATCATCAAATCTGTCAACTGCATCTGCTCAATTTCATATGATTGAACTGCTTGGACTTTACGGATAATTTCTTTGTTGAAATCATACTGACTTGCGCACAAGACGTCGTGCAGCATGTGGTTCTTGCGCATACTGCGCGTATCTTTGACATCCAAGTATATGTGATATTGACTGTCCGGGCGAAAGATGGTCTTCAGCATGTCGAAGTACATCTTATAGTACCACGTATCGTGGTCTTGGTTGAAATCCTCATGACTGAGGATCGACTTATCAGGGACTACTAGCGCGCGAAAATGCAGAGCGCTCTCCTGGAAGAAATAGTCTATCAGATCCAAATAGAAACTCTCTTTTCCTTTGGAGACCTTGGTCCATTTGACCTCGAAATCCGTTGATAAGCGGTGGCTTTTCTTGATCTCTCTGATTCTTACTGCTATGTCCCGACGTTTTCTTTGTGGACACCAAAGTGCTCCCAATACCATCACTGGCTGTTTGTCGTTCTCCAGATGGCAGCTCTCATCGCAGTATATATTATATACCCGTTTCATGAGTGCAACTCCTCTTGAATTTTCTCCTGCCAAAGGTCAACAGACTGCGGTGTCCGCCCTTGAGCAATTGGGCTACAATTCGGCAACATTCGCCATCGATCTTTGTATCTTCGCCCAAGTGTCTTTCAACGTCACGGTTCGATTGAATATCAGCCTCGAACCGGTCGAATCCGGATCGACACGGAAGTACCCTTGCCGCTCGAATTGGTACCTCTCGCCCGGTTTGGCATTTGCCAGACTGGGCTCCAGTTTGCACGTGGTCAAGGTTTCCAGCGAATTTGGATTGATATTGTCCAGCCAGGTCTTGCCTTCTTCCGCTTCGTTGGGGTCTTCTTTGATGAAGAGGTGGTTGTATAGCCGGACTTCGGCATCAAGTGCATGCTCGGCGGAGACCCAATGTAACGTGGCTTTGACCTTCCGACCGTCGGGAGCATCGCCGCCTCTCGTCGCAGGATCGTACGTGCAATGCACTTCCGTGATCTCGTCGGTCGTCTCGTCTTTGACCACACCGACACAAGTCACGAAATATGCCCACCGCAACCGGACTTCCCGACCCAGCGCCAATCGGTAATACTTGGGCGGTGGCTCTTCTCGAAAATCGTCCTGTTCGATGTACAGCACCTTCGAAAATGGGACCTTTCGGGTGCCCGCGTTAGGATCCTCCGGATTGTTGATTGCGTCCAATTGCTCGACCTGTCCTTCCGGATAGTTGTCGATGACCACTCTTAGAGGTCGCAGCACTCCCATAACTCGCGGTGCTGTCTTGTTCAATTGTTCCCGAAGGCAATGCTCCAGCAATGCGATGTCAACCACACTTTCTCGTTTCGCCACTCCGATCCGATCGCAGAAATCCCGAATCGACTCCGGCGTGTAGCCTCTGCGGCGAAGCCCGGACAATGTCGGCATCCGAGGATCGTCCCAACCGGCGACGCAGCCGTCTCTGACCAATTGCAGGAGCTTCCTCTTGCTCAGGACGGTGTAGTTGACATTCAACCGTGCGAATTCGATTTGCCGAGGATGGTGGATTTCCAGCTCGTCCAGATACCAGTCGTATAACGGGCGGTGGTCTTCGAATTCCAGGCTGCACAGCGAATGCGTGATGCCTTCGATGGAATCCGATTGCCCATGCGTGAAGTCATAAGTAGGGTAGATGCACCATTTGTCGCCGGTGCGATGGTGGGTTGCGTGCAGGATCCGGTACATCACGGGATCGCGCATATTGATGTTACCGGATGCCATGTCGATCTTGGCACGAAGCACCTTGGCGCCGTCAGGGAATTCCCCATTCCGCATCCGGTCGAAGAGCTCCAGATTCTCTTCCACCGACCGATTGCGGTATGGGCTGTCCTTGCCTGGTTCCGTCAAGGTGCCCCGATATTCCCGAATCTGATCCGCACTCAAATCGCAGACAAAGGCTCTCCCTTTCTTGATCAGCTTGATCGCATATTCGTACAGCATGTCGAAATAATCGGAGGCGTGATACTCCCGGTCGCCCCAGTCGAATCCCAGCCAACGGATGTCTTTCTTGATCGATTCGACGTACTTGGTTTCTTCCTTGGTGGGATTCGTATCGTCGAATCGCAGGTTGTACAGTCCACCGAATTCTTCCGCGATGCCGTAGGTGATGCAGATAGCTTTGGCATGTCCGATGTGGAGATATCCGTTGGGTTCCGGTGGAAATCTCGTGTGGACTTTGCCCCCGTATCTGCTCGACTTGATGTCCTCGATCACAATGGTGCGGATGAAGTCGTAGGTCGGTTCCGACCCGGATTCCGACTTGCCGCTTCCTATGCCGGAATCTTCGAACTCGTCGGATCCCGAATTGCGTGGTTCTACCGTCATGTATCCCTCGTCCGGATGATGAGCAAGGTGTCTGGTCGTGGTGATGTTCGAAAGGTACAATATAACGTACTGAAGCGTCAAATTCAACTATTTTCGACAACAAAAGTCCCGCAAGGCTGCCTCGCGAGTAGGAAAAAGGGAGAAAATGGATTGATATTGACGGATAAATTTGCTATATTAAACCCTTTAATGTGGTTCCGGCATACCGTTCGCTCGATTTGGACTCTGACTACTTTTCGCGAACAAAGCAACGATCACCTGTTGTCCGGGAGGAATTACTTATGAGGCTGATGATCGTATTGTCGCTGCTGGCGGTGCCTCTTGTCCTCAGCGCGCAATATGCCGAGGAGTGGCACGTGAGCCAGAATTACTTTGAGATGGGAACCTCGCGATGGGACTTGAACCATGATGGAACCCGGGAATTGACCAAGTTCCTGCTCAATACCGTCACCGCGTATGACGGAGCCCATAATTATGAAGTGCTCTGGTCGGTAACCAACAGCAGCCACGATGAGTTGTTCCTGTGGGATATCTATCCGACCTATGATGGCGGCGACACCATGGCGATTTTCCTGGCGGATAACGTGGTGGGCGACGTCATAACCCGGATCCTGGGATACCACATCCTGGGTAACTACCCTATTTGGGAGACCGGCGATTTTTCCGGATACGTCTCCAACCTTGATGCCATGGATATCGATCGCGACGGGCAGAAGGAAGTCGTTTTCGGACTGAACGATTATCAAGGGTCGCCCGGACATTACGCCTCCAAGTTCTATGTGATTGACTGCCTGACGGGCTCGCTTGAATTCCAGAGTTCGCTCTATCAAGGGTATATGGTGGGTCCCACCTTAGGAAACCTGGAAGGCGACAGCACGCCGGAAATCCTCTTCAATATCTACCTTCCCGACAGTACATCCATCCTGTACCTCTTCGCTTATCAAGGCTCGTATCTTGGTCAGGGCTCGCCGCCGCCTCTTGATTTTTCCGTTCTTCAGAATTTCCCCAATCCGTTCAATTCGTCCACCGCGATCCCACTGCAACTGACCCAGCAGTCGGATGTCGAGGTGTCAGTGGTCAATATACAGGGGAGAAGCGTTGCCGGAATTCTCACCGGAAACATGGCGCCGGGTTCCCACTTTCTGCATTGGAACGGGCAAGACGGGTCAGGAACTCCTGTCGCCAGCGGCATGTATTTCTACGAAGTCCGTATTGGCGATAATAGAATCAGAAGACCGATGGTGCTGCTGCGATGATCGGCGAAGGAGCGCTTCTGTTTCTCTCTCTGTATCCGTGGAACCTGGGGATCAGCGGAATCTATACCCTGGGCGACTATTCCATGGATCGGTTCTATAGATCCGAGAAGGTCTTCGTTTCTATGGATCGCCGACGTCACGACATGATAGTGGCGGGCTACGAGCATCTGACCATAGCGGATGACCTTGGCATCTACCGGCAGGACAATCTGTTATTTCGGGGAGTCTTCTGGCTTCGACCCGAATTCCGGTTGGGCAGTGTTGCCGGCGTTTCGCAGAGCAATTCGGTCAACGAAGGTTGGCTGATCGGGGCTCAGGCAGAAGGCGATTTGCCGTGGTTTGGCTATTCGGCGGACTACACGTTTTTGGAATTCCAGGGCTGGCAACCCCAGCAGAATGATTGGATTGTCTCGGAGTTCCCGATCACTCAATGGACGTTTGGGATCAGCCAAGCATACGGACCAATCCTGCTGCGAGAGGTCGTGTCCGCTCAAAGCACGAGGGGGAACGACTACCTGAAGGTGACGGGAAAGATCGCGTGCCGTATTGGAGATCGCCTCGTGGGGACTCTCTACGGCGAATCAGGGGAAAGTCGCTATGCTTTGGACCCGTATCTGTTGGTACTGGACAACAATCCGGACATATTGAATCTGTCGTTCGGGCTGCATGTATCGTACCAAGTCGTTCGCAACCTGTCCGTTTCGTGCGAAGCGTTGCGAAAGGAATACACTCCCGTCTTCCGATTTGACGGAAGTACTGATTATCATGTGCGCTATCTTGCATTTGGCTTGCTGCTCAGGGTATAACAAGGGTTGGCTCATGCACTGGAAATCGATTGTCATCCTCACGCTCGTCCTGGGGTTGGTTTTGCCTGCGCTGGCGCAAGAAAAATCGGAGCTCACGGTCGAAATCGTGGTCAATGCAGACACTGGACTGCCCACTCGGATCGTCGTCACGGGAACCTGCGCCATGCCCAAAGCCTGGCTGGGTATCTCACTCTACCCGTACGGAATCGTCGATCCGGTCGTGAATGGTCGGCACAGCTTCGTCGAATTGAGTCAAGGTAATTTCCGACAGGAGATCCAGGTGGACCCTGGACTTCTGGGCGGCAGTTTCGAAGTCGCCATCTGGGGGAAGAGGATTGACAAATTAGATTGCACCCTGGAATACTGCTACTGGTGCAAGAGATACGGATTCCACCTGGAGGACATGCTGGCATACAAGACCGGACTCCTGACCCGATTGGGAGGATATCAATGATTACCACCGTGTCATTCCCGCTGCTTGTCCGACGAGGCGAAAAGCGGTAGTCCAGATCTCATGACTTGCGGGACAGTAACTATGCAAAGCAGGCTGTTGAAAACTGAAGTTACCCTGACAGAAAGCGGGTTCCTGTTCGATCATACCACCGGATTGACCTACTCGTTGAATTCGACCGGACAATTTGTCTTCCGACGAATGCAGGAGGAAAAGGACGCAGAAGACACACTGAGAGGAATCTTGAGCGAATTCGCCATTGACGAGGACACTGCCAGAAAAGACCTGGACGATTATTTCCGGCAATTGAAAGAACTGGGGTTGATCGACTGATGGGTATCAACGTCGCAGTAACGGGTCTGCATGCCACCGACAATCCTGCCCCGGGTATCGGTGTGATTCGCTGCCTGCATCACCCCAGGAAATGGAACGGAGAGATTATCGGATTGGCGTACGACGTCTATGATACAGGTGTGTACGACCGGGATCTCTTAGATCACACCTATCTTGTTCCGTATCCCAATCAAGGCAGCGAACAAATCTTCCAGCGCTTGATGTATGTCCATGAGCAGGTGCGCATCGATGTGTTGATCCCCACGCTGGACAGCGAATTGCTTCTGTACCAGAAGCTTGAGCCACGATTGAAAGCCGCCGGTATCTCTGCCTATCTCCCTCCCGAAGATGTCGTCAAGAAACGAGCCAAAACCAGGTTGGTCGAATTCTGTCACATCCATGGCATCCCGACTCCTGCTACAATCATCATCAACGATCCTTCCAACCTGGACAAGGCGTTAGCTGATATCGGTTACCCGCTGTTCGTGAAAGGCATGTTCTACGAAGCGTACCGGTGCCAGACTCGCGACGAGGCGTTAAAGTCATTCGAGAAGCTCCGGCTGCAATGGGGATTGCCGGTACTGATCCAGCAGTCAATCACTGGGGAGGAATTCGATGTGTGCGCGCTGGGCGACCGCGATGGAGAATTGCTGGGAGCTGTGCCTATCCGAAAGCTCCGACTAACCGACAAGGGGAAAGCTTGGGCTGCAATTACTCTGCGAAATCCCAGGCTCGATGAGCTGACCAAGAAGACCTTGAAGGCGCTGAGTTGGTCGGGACCGTGCGAATTGGAGATCATGCAGGATTCCCGAAGCAAGGAATTGTTGTTAATTGAGATCAATCCCAGATTCCCCTCCTGGATTTTCCTCGGAACCGGCGCCAGCCAGAATCTGCCAAAGGCGGTTGTCAATCTGGCATTGGGCAAGAGAGTCAAACCGCTGCCTCCTGCCAAATCAGGAGTCACATTCGTTCGGCATGCTACCGACCTTGTTTGTCCGCTGGAGTACATTGAAAACCTGACAGTGCAAGGCGAGTTGCACTACCCACATTTGTGATGAGTGAAAGCCCGATCTCAGAATGGAAAAGAAGCCTTACGTCAAACCGACCATCGTCCACCACAGTGTCGGAGTACTGAACAAATTCGGACGTCCGCCTGCCGCGGTTCCCATGAATCGTCTGGAAGGTTACGACGTGAGGGAATTGGTGACTACCTATGGCTCGCCCTTGTTCGTCCTTTCGGTCCGCGACCTTCGCGAACGGTACCGAGACCTGGATCGGGCATTCCGAACTCGCTACCCGAAATTCCAGATCGCCTATTCTTACAAGACGAATTATTTGAAAGCGGTCTGCTCCATCTTGCACCAGGAAGGCGCGTGGGCGGAAGTGGTGTCCGGCTTTGAGTACGACATCGCCAGAGATCTGGGCGTGCCGGGACATCAGATCGTATTCAACGGTCCCTATAAGTCTAAGGAAGAACTTCGCCGGGCTTTCCACGACAAAGCCATGGTCAACATCGATAACTACGACGAATTGCAGGTCATCGAGGAAATCGCCACGGAGATGGGGAGGACGCTTGAGGTCGGACTGCGGGTCAATATGAATGTGAACGACCCGCCGTGGGTCAAATTCGGCTTCAACGTGGAGAGCGGTCAGGCGTTCGAGGCAGTCAAACGAGCGGAAGCCGGTGGGAAGTTGAAGGTCGTGGGGCTGCAAAACCACAACGGCACCTACGTGGATGACACGACGATCTACTACAACGCCGCCCGAGGTCTCGTCGGCTTCTATTCCTATATCAAAGAGAATCTCGGCGTGACGTTGAAATACTGGGACATGGGCGGCGGATTCGCATCTCGAAACACTCTGCATTGGGCGTACTTGCCGGGCGAACAGACCTGCCCGACGTTCGACCAGTACGCAGAAGCGATCTGCCCCATGCTGCTGAACGGACCGTTTGCTCCCGATCAGGCGCCTCGACTCTTGATTGAGCCCGGAAGATGTCTGGTGGACGAACCGTTCTCGCTCATAACCACCATTGTGGCGCAGAAACGTCTGCCCCTCGGAAATCGCGCGATTGTGCTCGATACTGGAAGCAACATGTTGTCTTCCGCCCGATGGTATCGCTACACCATGCAGACCGCTCAGGATGCGGGCACCATGCTGGAGAATACTGTGGTGTACGGCGGGCTGTGCATGAACATCGACGTCATCAACGAAAACGTGTCACTGCCACCGGTGCGGCGAGGTGACCTGTTGGTCATCCCGCATGTCGGTGCTTACAATCTGAGTCAGAGCCTGCAATTCATATTCCTCCGACCAGCCGTGGTCGCAGTGGAGAACGGCAAGATCTTCGTCATAAAGAAGGCAGAAACCCGGGAGTATGTCCAGGATTTCGAGACCCTGCCCGATGATTTCGCGCTGAAGAAATCTTGATCGCCCTGCGAGAAATAGTCCAAAGAGGCGGGCTGACTCCTTGAGAAGTTCCGAGAGAACCCCTCACATTCTTGCCATCATAAGCCAGTTCCTTCGCGCGTCTCTAATGACGTATGGGGCACTGGCTTTTTCCGCTCACCCCATTCCTGCGGCGCTGGTGCTGCTTGCCTCCTTCTTCCATCCGATTGTCGGACTCATGGGATTGATCGGAAATCTGGTTTCGAACCTGGTCGCCCGCTGGATGCATGCAGATCGGCAGATCTGGAACATCGGTATCTTCGGCATCAGCGGCACCCTGGTCGGTTTGGCGCTCGGGATGTTCGCGGTACACACCGCAAGATTGTGGGTCTTCCTATTGCTTGGATCCGCCGCCGCCGGCGTGATATCGATGCTACTGGTGGCATATCTGGCGAAATCGGACATGCCGATTCTGAGCCTGCCGTTCATGATGGTGATCTTGCCGGTTCTGCTCACGGTCGGGGTTGCTCGTGCCGATGCATCGCTTTTTCCTTCGATCGCGTTCTTGCGGGTCCTCGACCTATGGGTATTCCAACATTTGCCTCTGGAGATGTTCCAATTCGTCAAAACTTTCGGGAACATCCTCTTTCAGGATAACTTGATCTCAGGTATCCTGGTGTTGGTCGCAATTGGGCTGTATTCCAGAATATCGCTGCTCTATGGAATCTGGGCAACGATTCTTGGCATCGCGACCTACGAATTCCTGCACGGCTCTCTGGATGGTTTCCATGGGTTGAATTTCGTGCTGACCGGACTGGCGCTGGGTGGCTTCTTTGTCGTGACCAACCTCCACTGCTGGGTCTTCGCATCTCTTGCCGTGATGTTCGTAGGGATAGTAGATCTCGCCGCGGTGGAGGTGTTGGAGTCGCTTTCCGGTGACCAGACTCAAGCGCTTCCGTCCTTGGTGCTGGGATTCAACGTTGTCACTATCGCATTCTTGTATCCGTTGAAGAAGTCGGATTCCTCTGTGCAGGGAAGCAGGTTGGTTCCGGTGCCACTGGCGGTCATCAAGAGTCCGGAAGCTAATTTGAGGTGGATGAAAAGGTGGATGGGGCGCCGATACACGCAACGAACAGTATTGACGTTTCCCTTCATGGGGACGTGGTCGGTCCTGCAGGGAAACAACGGTGAATGGACGCACAAGGGTAACGGCAGGTACGCCTGGGATTTCGTCATCCGGGATTCCGCCGGAAAACAAGCCCGGGACTTCGGCTTAAAGCCGACTGATTATTACGCTTATGGATTGCCGGTGCTGGCTCCGGCGCCCGGCATTGTGTCTGCCGTGGAAAATGCAGTGGAAGACAATCCCCCGCGTGAGGCAACCACAGAAAGAAGCTGGGGGAATTTCGTAGTGCTGGATCACGGGAACGGTGAATTCAGCGAACTCAGTCATTTGAAGCAGGGCAGTATCATTGTTGCTCTTGGACAGCGGGTGGAACGCAGTCAGATCCTGGGGTACTGCGGGAATTCCGGTCGATCTCCGGTTCCGCACATCCATCACCAACTGCAAGCCAGTTCTGTTCTGGGCGCGCCTACTCTGCCGGCAAAATTCTCGGAAGGCGCCGTCAACGGAGAAATCAGTGTCAATGTTGCGCCGTCGACCGGTGCTGACGTGTCGCCGGTCGAGTACGAGTCCGAGGCTGGCTGGACGTTGCTAGGGAAAGAATCGGAACAGTGGGTGTATCAGTGCTCGATGGGCATGCTGCGTTGCAAAGAAACCTTGAATTTCGGCACTGACGCCTATGGATATCCTGCCATCACCTCGAGGCAGCAGTTCCTGTGGTATATCATCGACAGACCGAATTTCGTGGAAATCGTCCCGGATTTCAAGACGTTTCCCTCGATGATCACGCCCTCCGGATGGATGAAGATCGTGGGGGAGTCGTTGGTCCTGCCCAAGAAGCTGAGGCGAGATTTGGTGTGGAACGGTGGACGAGTCAAGGAATCGGTGGCGAGCTTGTGGATCATAGAATCTCAAGGTCGCGAGATCGCAATCGACACTGACGCGCAGATTATCAAACAGGTCAAGATACTTACCGAGCCGCGATTTTCCTTTGTCCTGGCGTCCGCCTCGAGGACATCCACATAGTTCTTCCCCCCGCTATTGCAGGGGGGAATATGAAGGGGGGGGTCCTTGGCATGATTGTCAGCCAATTATGTCCGGTCAGCGCAGCTCCTCAGACGCCTTCCGTCTTATATAATGTGTTTTCAAAAATTATCCCACTTCATGGATTCTCGATTGATCTGACTGCCATTGGCAGGAATCATGCGATAATTGTTAGGGAAACTGAAGAAATCAAAAAACTCTTGACAATGTGAGCAAAATGCATTAAATTGCAGCATTTTGAAATCAGAAAGCGACGATAATCCAAATAGTTAACAATCAGAGGCTTACGATGGCTGACAAGAAAGCTGACCTGGCTGGACCCGGCATCGGCAGTTACGATGAGCTGGTGCACATCCTGCCGGACGACTACAACTCCCTCCTGAGTGCCAAAGAAACCCAGCAGGCGATAACTGCAGTCAAGAGTTACATCGAGGAAGGACTGTGCCGCGAATTGAACTTGATTCGCGTCGAATGCCCCTTGATCGTGGATCGGGAAAGCGGCGTCAATGACTACCTGGATCGTGACGGTTCCCGTACGCCTATCGAATTCCACATTTCCAACGATTACAATAAGCATCCCATCGATGCCCAGGTCGTGCAGGCTGCGACCAAATGGAAACGGGTCGCACTGAAAACCTTCGGTATGAAGGTCGGTGAAGGGCTGTACACCGATATGCGTGCGGTGCGGAAGGACTATTTCCTCGATCATGACCACAGCTCTTATGTGGATCAATGGGATTGGGAGAAAGTCATTACCGCCGATCAGCGGAATCTGGACTTGTTGAAGGACGTGGTTCGGAGGCTCTGGAAAGTGTTGGTCGGAGCCGGCAGGCAGGCTCAGGAGATGTTCCCGCAACTCAGGAGTAAGAAGTATCCAGATTTTCCGGAAGAGTTGACTTTCCTGCACGCCGAGGAAATCCTGGGTATGTTCCCCGATTTGCCCCGCAAGCAGCGCGAAACGCAAGTTCTGCAGAAATATCCCGCAGTCTTCATCATCGGCATCGGTTGGACGTTGGAGGATGGCTACCCGCACGAAATGCGTGCCGCGGACTATGATGATTGGGTAACGCCCTCTATCGTCAAGAACGGCAAGCAGATGCACGGTTTGAATGGTGATATCCTGGTATGGAATCCAGTGACCAAACGCCGACATGAGCTGACGTCAATGGGTATCCGGGTCACCAAGGAGACTCTTAAAGATCAGTTGAAGAGAACCGGTCAGCTTGATTTCTTGAAGCTGCCCTATCATCAGGCGATCATGAACGATGAGATTCCGTTGAGCATCGGCGGTGGAATTGGTCAGTCCCGAACCTACATGTACCTGCTTCGGAAAGCACATCTTGGGGAATGCAGCGTCACAGTTTGGCCCAAGATTCTCCGCGATATGTGCGCCCAGAAGAAGATATTCGTTCTTCAATAACGGATCTCATCTTACTGGTTTTTAGAATTCTGAACCGGAGGCGGCTTTTCCGCCTCCGGTTTCTTGCGTTAGCCTTACTCGGAGAGGGCAATAATCTGGAGGTACCTGAAGCAGTCCGTCGTGTGGTCGTTGACCAAACCGGCGGCTTGCATGAAGGCGTAACATATCGTGGTTCCCACGAAAGAGAAGCCTCGCCTCTTCAAATCCTTGCTCATGGCATCGGATTCCGGTGTGCTGGCAGGGATTTCTTTTATGGTTGTCCACGAATTGATTTTTGGTTTTCCACCGACGAACTGCCAGATATAGGCAGCGAAGCTGCCGAATTCGTTTCGGATTTCGAGAAACACCTTGGCATTCTTGAGTGCACTTTCTATCTTCCGTCGGTTCCGAATGATGCCAGCGTCCTGCAACACGCTCTCGACCTTATTCCCATCATATTTCGCTATCTTCTCCGGATCGAAATTGTCGAACGCCTTTCGGTAGTTGTCGCGTTTCTTCAAGATTGTCTCCCAACTTAAGCCCGCCTGAGCGCTGTCGAGCACCATGAATTCGAACAGTTTCCTATCGTCATGCACCGGCACTCCCCATTCCTCGTCATGATATTTGATCATCAATTCGCTGGTGGTTGACCAATTGCAACGTGTCATAGGGCTTCCTTTCGTCCGTGATTAGTGCGATTTGCAATCTACCCATCAAACGCCGCATCACATCCGCAGTTCCCGTATTTGACTCGTGGTGATGATTTCGCTTGATTCGGAACTATTTGCAAATTATCTTATGGGCTGGTGTTCGACATTCTTGTGATATGACTCATAAGGGTGACAGGATGAGACTACCGTTTCAATTCCCCAGAGGGTGCTACCTTCTTAGCCTGGCGGCATTGGCTCTATTGAGCTCGCTTGCTGCTTACGCCGATCCTGAGCCCTTGCCGGCGGATTCGATGATCTTGAGCTGGGTCGAAGAGGTTAGTGCTGACTCGCTATATGCGGATGTATCTTCGCTGGTAGGATTCTACACTCGACACACTTACTCCGATACAGTGTCCAATACCACCGGCATCGGAGCCACCCGCCGTTGGATGCGGTCGAAGTTCCAGCAATCGGGAGCGTTGGCGGAATTCTTCCCCTGGATGGGATACTGGAGCGGCAATCCGTATCAGTGCTACAACGTCAACGGGGCAATTTCCGGCTCAAGTGGTGGTAATCCCTTGATCGTGGTCGGAGCTCATCTGGATTCTCGGACCGTGTCCTCCAATGACATCACAGGATTCGCACCAGGCGCCGATGACGATGGCAGCGGAACCGCAGCTTTGCTGGAATTGGGGCGGCTACTGTCCAATCAAGCTTTTCAACACTCGGTATCGTTGTCAGCATTCTCCGGTGAGGAACAGGGACTGCTGGGATCGGCTGCCTATGCCCAATCGCTCTGGAATGCCGGAACCAGGATCACCGGCATGGTCAATCTCGATATGATCGGGCACATCGTCCATCCCGGGGGCGCCGTGGATTCGACCACGGTCCGGTGCTTTTCCGGTCCGCCGCAGGAATCGTCCTCCCGCCAGTTGGCGCGTTATGTCAAATGGGTAGGCGAAGCGTATTCCGACGGATTGACCGTCACGCTCATCAACGCATTGGATCGCCCGGGACGAAGCGGCGATCATGTATCGTTCTACAATCTGGGATATCCCTCAGTCCGTGTGATGGAGACTGCCGAGGACGTGGCATATCAACATGGTCCCAGCGACGTTCCGGGCAACATGTCATTCTCCTACGCACGAAGGGTCACCAGATTAGTCTTGGGAGCCGTGGGTGTCCTGACAGTAGCCGATCCGGCTCCATTGGCTCCCTCCGTGGTCAATGGAGGCGATGGAGAGAGCCTGATCGTGAGTTGGGCGGACAGTTTGAATCCACCGGTCGGGGGTGTGGTATATATTGCGGTTCGTCGATCAACTGACCTGAATTGGCAGGATGTTGTCGTGACGCCAGACCCCTCGCCATATACCCTGACTGGACTTGTTGAGAATCAGCCCTACCAAATTAGCATGTCGGTGGGAAATCAAGAAGGGCTCCCATCTCCATTCAGCCTGGAGACTTCTGGAACTCCGCAGTCTGCTATGCCTCCGGAAAATTTCGAAACAACGTCAACGCCGATTGGAGTTCGATTGGATTGGACACCGAGACCCGAGCCAAATATTCTGGAATATATCGTCGAACGCAGTGTTCCAGCAGGAGAATTCGCTGTGGCAACGGTGGTGCTGCATCCGAATTCGAGCTGGGTCGACAACAGTCCGGAGCTGGGTCAATTATATTGGTATCGCATCAAATCCCGTACCCAGCATATGATTGTTGGACCACCTACCGAAGTGCAGGAAGGGCAATTAGCCTCCCATCATCTTGGGATCATCGTCGTCGATGCCACGCCGGACGGCTCAGGAGCGCCGGGTGCGCCTGACGATCAAGAGGTTGATCAGTTCTACGACACGATCCTGGAGCCATTTGATGTCGCAGCCAGATGGGATCGACATGACAGCCTGACGGTCGGAGTGACTACTTCCGATGCCGACCTGGCGCTGTATTCCGTGGTCTTTGTGCACATGGATGCCTTAAATGCTTCGATAGGATCCGATACCACCGCGCTTCGGAAATATCTTCAAAATGGGGGATCGCTATTCGCATGCGGCTGGCGCATGTCATACTCCATCGAAGGGCGATCAGGTTATGATCATGGTTTCGCCCCCGGCGATTTCCTCTTCGATCTGGCAGGCATTGATTCCATCCGAGTCCAGCCGCCGCCGTTGATGGAATTCGTGGGAGCCATCGGCACGTCGGGATATCCTGATGTCGATTTCGATTCCGTCCGATTCCCGGTTTGGAGCAACGGGCTTCCGTTGTGTGATGCCATCTGGACAGAATCGTTTCCTCCGAGTGTGTCCGAAATTGCCGCATTCGATGCCTCCACCGGTGGTTCCTCGGCATACCATGGTAGGACGGTTGCTCTGCGAGGCGGTGATCCCTTCGCATCCTGGATCCTGGTTGACGTGCCATTGTACTGCATGACCGCGGCGTCAGCCACTGCTTTCATCCAACATGCGATGGGCGACTTGAATGCTCCCCCGGCTGGTATTCCGCATTCAGACGTCAACATCAATCCTCGTGATTTCGGTCTCGACCCGCCATTTCCCAATCCGTTCAACTCCCGTGTGATCATCGGATATTCCCTTCCGACTGCCGGGTATTCGACATTGCTGATGTACGACGTCCTCGGCAGACAGGTCGCCGTGCTCTTCGACGAATGGCGACCGACGGGAACGTATCAGGCGACCTTTGATGGCTCGCAGTTGAGTAGCGGACTGTATTTTGCAGTCCTTCGATCCGGCGGCAGAGAGCGGATTCGGAAAATCGTGCTGCTGAGATAACAATCCAAGCCGAATGTGTTATTCGGATCCCCGCCGGACCAAGTGTCCTTCCCACAAATTGTGCTTGCCTTTTTGACTTAAGGAACGTATATTACGTTCCGAGGGGCGCCACCTACACCATCACGCCTTTCAACCAGCATTCGCTATACCTCGTCAAACGGAGACGGCATAGGAGTGGTGTTCGAGCGGACATATGCCTGACCTGATTCCAATTTGCCGCACCTCGATTACTGATTTTCCGAAATTCGCCTCGTCCAAACCATCACAGGGGTGAGCCATGACTAATGTCCGAAAATGCGCGCTGTCACTGCTGCTCATGTCGGCGATGATGCTCTGGGTTGCCGGGCTGCACTTGTCCTGCGTGTCCGGCAGGAAATCCGTCTTGATTTCCGAGTTTTCTCCCGCCGGAGAATCCCAGAAAAGCACCAACATCACGGTGGTATTTTCCACTAACATTGTGCCGTCCGACAGCGTCGAAGTGCTGATGGATCAGGCACCGGTGCGGATCCAACCTCCTGTCCCCGGTCGTTTCAAATGGGTGGATACTCGAACCCTCAGATTCTTACCCACCGAATTATTGAATCCCGCCACTCAGTACCATGTCGAAGTACTACCATCCATCGTCCAGGGGTCGGATCAATACCTCAAAGGCAGGCGGAATTTCGAATTCTCGACCTCTTCGGTTCGTGTGGAGCGCCTGTCGCACCAGATCCTTAGCAGCGAGACACGACCTGCTGCCGGCAGATTCTCGCTAACCTTCGATTTTTCGGAAGTTGTTGATCCGAGCGTCTTCGAAGGTAAGTTGGATCTGGTGTGGATCTCGGGGGACGCCAGACAATCAGTCGGGTATTCAACCATCACTGTAACTCCCGCTAAACAGATCGCCATCGAGTCCAATGAGCTTCCCAATCTGGATAAGCGTGGTACCCTGCAGATAATACTGAAGCCTGGCTGGACTTGCGTCAACGGGAATTTGCCAGTGGCAAAAGAATTCGAGCAATCGATCACCATAGGTGGAAAGCCCCGGTTGGTCGTCGAGAACATCGCTGCCGGACGCGAAGCCGGCGAACGATTCTGGGTCAGGATTCGATTCTCATCGCCCATCGACATGTCCTCGGTGCGGGACTTCGTTGAATTCGATCCGTCGTTGGAATTCCAATCCTCGTCGGAAGAGGCGGGATCTTCCTTGCGACTGACAGGCAGCATTCAACCAAACCTGGAGATCCACGTCAAGGTGCTTGAAGGGCTGAGGGCTGCGGACGGAACCAGGTTGGAGAACACCTTCAGCCAACGTGTCGTCCTTGAAGACTTGCAACCGTCGGTCACCTTCGCTTCTCCAGGAATATACTTGTCTTCCCAGGGCTTGAAAAACGTCGAGATCAATGTCGTGAACGTGGACAAGATCCACATTGAAGTGGAGAAGATATATCCCAACAACCTGTTGTATTACCTTGGACTCAACGAGTGGGAAGGCACTCGCAATCTGGGCTACAGAATCCACGAAGAGGACATCGATGTCAATCCGGTTAAGAATCAGACCACTTCGGTCACGGTCAATTTCCAGCAGTTTCTACACCAGCATCCGACGGGGCTTTTCCGCCTCATCATCCGTCGTGATGAGTACTATTGGATGAACGATGTCAAAACCGTGCTCCTGACCGACGTGGGATTGATTGCAAAACGTACCGACCAGGAACTGTCTGCCTGGGCGATCTCCACGTCAACGCTGGAACCTCTGAGTGGGGTAGAGGTTATCCTGTACAGCGGCAACAACCAGGAAATGGCTCGTGGCAGTACTGATGCTGGTGGTGCAGTCAAATTTCCGTTGACTGCGAGCGACGAATTCCAGCCGTATCTGATCACAGGAACCTCCGGAGAAAACGTTTCCTATCTCCTGTTCGATCAGTGCCGGATATCGACCTCTGATTTCGATGTGACCGGACGACCGACTCTGATGACCGGCTACGAAGCATTCTTATATACCGATCGCGGCGTGTATCGTCCCGGTGACACCGTGCATGCCGCCGGTGTCGTTCGTGGAGTCGGTGCCGAAGTCCCGAAATCATTCCCACTGCGGTTGGAAATCCTGGGTCCCGATGGGCGGGTCTTTCTGGATCAGACTCTTCGAGAACAAGACGAAGGGATGGTCGAAGTCTCCATCGAGATTCCGAATTATGCCAAAACCGGTGGGTATGTCGCCAATCTGTACGGTGCAGGCAAGCAGCCTATCGGCAGGACCAGATTCAGCGTCGAAGAATTCATGCCCGACCGGATCAAGGTCATCGTCACCACCGACAAAGCTGGTTATAGGACGGGGGACAGCTTGAGGATAGACGTCACAGGGACCATGCTGTTTGGTCCGCCCGCCGCGGGACGGAAATCAAGCATCTCGTATCAGATTGAGTCGGTGCCGTTCGTTCCCCCGAAGTGGAATTCCTACGTCTTCGGAAACAGCCGAAGGGAACGAATTTCCTCCAAGAGCGAAGAGATTGAGCGGACGCTGGATTCGGGCGGCAGAACTTCGGTGTCGTTTCCGATAGCGAAGAATTTGATGCCTCCGGCGGCGATGCGAATCACCGTTCGCGGCGAAGTCCGTGAGGAGGGCGGAAGAGCGGTCACCGGATATGCCACCGCTGACCTCCATGCCTATCCAATGTATATCGGTCTGAGGCGGGTGACGGAAGGCTATTCCGATCCGGAGCAGGAAGAAGCCTTTCGCTTCATAACGGTCGATACCGAGGGGAATGCGATACCCTTCCCGAGTCTCACTGCGAAGTTGTTCCGGGTGCAATGGCAGTCGGTATTGAAACGGGACCGGCGCGGAGTAATGCGCTACCAGTCAGAGCAGTGGGACGAATTCATCGATGCCAAGGACCTCGTCAGTACGGGCGAACCAGGGACATTTGCCTTCACTCCTCCGGAATGGGGCAGTTATCGCGTCGTAGTTTCCGACCCTGCCTCCGGTTCTTCTACGGCGGTCTTGTTCTACGTCTCAGGGTGGGGATATGCTCCGTGGTCCATGGAGAATCCGGATCGGATCGACATTGAATTGGACAAGGAGTTATACCGCCCGGGCGATATCGCGCAGGCTGTGATCAAAGCCCCCTTTTCCGGGAAATTGCTGCTGACCGTGGAGCGGGAAAAGATGCATTATTCCAGGATGTTGACTCTGGAAGGCAACACGGTTACTGTCCCGATCCAGGTCAAACCAGAGTACCTTCCCAACGCTTACGTGACTGCCATCTTGATTCGTGCGCCGGAATCTGCGGAGAAATTCGCCCCATCACGGGCATATGGGACTGCGCCACTGAAGGTTGTCACAGACGGCAGCAAATTGACGGTGCAAGTGGAAATGCCCGAGGAATCCAGACCCCTCAAGCCTCTGGAAATCTCAGTACATGTCGATGACAACTCGGGAAGATCGACATCTTCCGCGCAAGTCACCGTAGCGCTGGTTGACGAAGGTATCCTGCAGTTGACCGGCTTTGATTCTCCGGATCCCATGGATTTCTTCTATGGCAAGAAAAAACTCGAAGTGGACACTTATGACATCTTTGCTTGGTTATTGCCGGAAGTCGCCACGTCCGAAGTGCATTCCTCGCCTTCAGGCGATAGGGCGGAGGCAGCTCGATTGGGGCACTTGATACCCGTAACGGTGCGTCGTGTCAAACCGGTGGCGTTGTGGTCTGGAATAGTCAGAACCAATGCCAGTGGCGATGCCACGATCACGTTCGACTTGCCCCAGTTCGATGGCAAGTTGAGAGCCATGGTGGTGGCAGCTTCCAAAGACAAATTCGGTTCGACGGAAGCGAATGTCACGGTTCGCAACCCTATAGTGCTGACTCCGACCATCCCGCGATTCGTGTCGTCGAATGATGACTTCTTGATTCCAGTTACAGTCTTCAACGGAACCGGTAGTCAGGCTGACATTCGCTTGACATTGGAGCAGACCACAAATCTGGACTTGGAAATCCTCCAGCCCAGCCTGACAATTGCCGTCCCTGACGGCGGAGAAGAGTCCGTGTCATTCCGTGTCAGGACTGGCAGAGGCATGGGAAAGATCACGTTCGTCTTGACCGCGGAATCGAAAGGTACAAAGGTCCTCCATACCGTAGATTTGCCCTTCCGCCCGCCCGCACCTCCGATTTCGGAGACCGGATCTGGATCAGTTACTGAAGGCTACGACGCAGTCCTGACCATGCCTGCCAATTGGGTAGAGGGAACCGCGAAGTACTCCCTTAAACTGTCGTCGCTGCCCATGATGAAGTTCGCGAACAGCCTGCAATACTTGCTCCGTTATCCCTATGGATGCGCGGAGCAAACCACCTCCAGTGCGTTTCCGCTTCTCTACTTCAAAGACCTTGCGCAGGCGGTGGAGCCAGCTCTGTTTGAAGGTAACGCTCCGGAGTACTACGTGAGCGAAGCGATACGGCGGCTGGTTTCGATGGCGCTGCCCGAAGGCGCCTTTGGCTTCTGGCCCGGAGGTCATACCTGGCATGTGTGGGCATCAATATACGCTCTGCATTTTCTGGCGGAAGCCGACCACGCCGGCTATCCCGTCCCGGACCAGATATTGCGTGACGGTCGAAAGTTCCTTCGGCGAGTAGTTCGCGACCGAGAACGGCGGTCAGATTACTACAGAGGCTGGGGCTTCTTCGAGCCATTCCAAGGCAGATACGATGCCGAAATGGAGAGACGGTGGATCATCCAGCAGCTCCGATCCCAAGCCTACGCCGCATACGTGCTGGCTTTGATGGGCGATCCCGACCAGGGTTCGATGCATTACTTCTTCGACAGCATGCAAGAGTATCTGCAGGATGACAGCAGGACATTCCTGGCAGGCGCTTTCGCTCTGACCGGCGACCTGATTACGGCGTACAGACTGTTGCCGGTGTCTTATAAGCCGCAATCGGACGAAAGGGAAAGCGGCGGGAATTTCAACTCTGGAACTCGGATGGAGGGGATCATCCTGTCGATTCTTGCCGACGTGGCGCCCGACAATCCCGCAGTGCCTGACCTGATCACCAGCCTCTCGGAGAAAGCGTCCAGGAATCAGTTGTACAACACTCAGGAAACCGCTTGGACGCTGATGGCGTTAGGCAAGTTGCTGCATGCCACCGGAAAAGCGGATTACACAGGCGTGCTGACCATCGACGGCATTGCTCGGGCAGACTTCACTACCGCCGAATTTGCGCTGACCGACAGCGCTCTGGGAGGCAGGCAAATTCGCATCGCAATTCGAGGGGAGGGCACCTGCTACTATTACTGGGAAGCCAGAGGAATCCCCATCGATCAACAATTCCGTGAGGAAAGCAATGGCTTGACGGTTCGGCGGACATACTTGGACGCGAACGGTCAACCGATCAACCTGGAGCAGTTCCGTCACGGTGAGCTGTACGTGACGCGGATTGAAATCGAGGCTCCAAATCAGAGAGTAGAAAACGTGATTATTGACGACATGTTACCTGCGGGCTTAGAGATCGAGAATCCCAGATTGTCGTCGCGAACCAGGGGAGCAGCGGTGTCCTGGCTGCCGAAAGAATTCGATCAGTCCGACTACATGGACATACGGGACGACCGGATGCTGCTCTTCACCAATCTCGAACTGAAGACCAAGAAACGGTTCTACTATTCCGTGCGAGCTGTGACGGAAGGCACCTTCACCCTGCCTCCGGTATCAGCGGAATGCATGTACGATCCGGCCTTGAAGAGTGTTAGTTCCAGCGGATTCATAGCGATCAAACCGTGATGCGATTTCCTTCAGCTATAGTGTGGCGAAAGCCATTGATCCGTGCGCTCGCTTTCAGTGCGATAGTCCCGGTCCTGCTATTCGTAGTGCTCTATATAGCGTATCCCCTTCGGATTGAGAAGCTGACGCCGCATGCATCGTTGTGGGTGACGGACTGCAAGAATCGGCTCCTGCGCGTGTATGTGTCTTCTCAAGGCGAGTATCAGCTTCCGTGCAAATTGGGCGAGGTCTCGCCATATATCGTCTCGTCAACACTCTGTTTCGAGGACCGGTGGTTCTTCTGGCATCCTGGATTGAATCCGGTCTCCACCCTGCGTGCACTGTGGATTAACCTCCGAGCCGGAAAAGTGCTGACTGGCGGCTCCACCATTACTCAGCAGGTCGCCAGACTGATGGAGCCTCGCTCCAGAACCGTCACGTCCAAGGTCATCGAAGCCTTCCGCGCTTTCCAACTGGAGCTGCGTTTTTCCAAGCGGGAAATCCTCGAAGCGTATTTCAACCTGGCGACGTATGGAGGGAATATCCGCGGTGTGGTGGCGGCTTCACACAGCTATTTCGGAAAATCGCCGCGGGAATTGGGACCGGGAGAGGCGGCGCTGCTTGCCGTCCTGCCGAATTCTCCAACTCAGCTTCGACCGGATCGACATCGGGAAGCTGCCGAAGCGCGTCGAAACGAGTTGTTGCGCCGCATGCTTGATAACGGGGCAATCACACAGGAAATGTACCGACTGGCTTTGATGGAGCGCGTGCCCGAAGCTCGCCAACCATTCCCAATCCATGCGCCGCATTTCTGCGATCGACTGTATTCGAAATATGGCGATACCGGAGGTCGAATCGCGGGGACAGTGGATCTGGATTTGCAGACGCAAACCGAGGACCTGCTGCGCCGCCATCTGAGCCCCTTGATTGACCAGAATATCAGCAACGGCGCAGTGGTGATTATCGAAAACGCTTCCGGCGCAGTGCGGGCGTTAGTCGGATCTGCCGCTTACTTCGATGAGAGGATCGACGGTCAGGTGGACGGCACTTTTTCCCCTCGTAGCCCCGGATCGACCTTGAAGCCCTTTGCGTACGGCATCGCTCTTGATGCGGGCAGGATCTCGCCCTTGTCCCTCCTGTATGATGTTCCGCACGATTACTCCGGGTATCGTCCCCTAAACTACGACGAATCCTACTCAGGAATGGTCACCGTCACTCACGCCCTGACCCATTCCCTCAATGTGCCGGCGGTGAGACTGGTCTCCGACATCGGATACGGGAAATTCTATGATCTCCTCAAATCCGGAGGGATTACAACTCTCGATCAGTCTTGCGAATACTATGGATTGACGCTGGTGCTGGGAGGCGCCGGCATCAACCTCCTGGAACTGACTGACCTGTATTCGGCTCTTGCCAACCAGGGCAAATACCGCCCGTATCGGATCCTGGAGAGTGATCCGGTGCGAAGGGGCGATTCGCTTTTGTCCTCGGCGGCATGCTATATTCTGACCGATATTCTCTCTCAGTTGCAACGCCCGGATTTTCCTTCCGCCTGGGACGCGACCCTGCATTTGCCCAGGATAGCGTGGAAAACCGGTACTTCTCACGGGCGCCGGGACGCCTGGAGTGTCGGCTACAATCCTCGCTATAGCGTCGGGGTCTGGCTGGGGAATTTCTCCGGAGTGGGCAGCCGGGCTCTGGTCGGCGCTGATGCGGCAACTCCGTTGTTGTTCGACCTGATGTCGGCTCTGGAATCGGAGGGCGGTTCCTGGTTCGAAATGCCTGATGAGGTTTGCGAAAGGCAGGTCTGCGCCGTTTCGGGAATGATCCCCGGTCCCGACTGTCCCTCCACCAGAAAGGAGTTGTGCCTCCGAGGACGTTCGCCGAGGCTGCCGTGTTCCATGCACGTCACGTATGCCATTGACAACAGATCCGGTTATAGGCTATGCAGCCAGTGCCGGGTAGGTCGATCGCATCACCTCAAGACTTTTGTGCAATTTCCTGCGGAACTTGCGACCTGGGTTTCCGAGAATGGTCGTTCCCCGGAGTCGATTCCAAAGCACAATCCGGAATGCCGCCAGAGCTGTGCCGGGACAGGTCCGGTCATCAATTCGCCTGCCGATGATTGTCAGTACGTCTTACGGCGCGGCGTCCCGTTGCGAGATCAGCAGATACGGTTAGAAGCTTCCGTGCCCAGCGGGATCGAGACAATCTTCTGGTTCGTCGACGGAGAATTGCTGTACAAAGGAAATCCTGGAAAACCAATCTATTACTCTCCCATGGTGGGACGCCACGAAGTAGTCTGTATGGACGACGAAGGGCGGCAATCGCAGCGAATCCTGGTGATTATCTAACCGGATACCCTGCGGCATTGGATTCCGTCGTCCTATGCAGGGCAAGGATTGGTCGGGGAAAATTTGAAAAAGACTACATTCTCTCTTGCAATTGTCCCTTTTGATTATTATTATATTAAATAACCTTTTTCGGCAACTTTTCCACAAGGACGAGATCATGGCAAAGTCGATTGGAAGCATTGTGGGAGCGGGGTTTCTGGGACTCTTGATTGCAGCGGCGACAGCACTCGCGAATGACCGATATCACGAGCCTAACCTCTCTGGTGGTGACATATCTGTGTTGACCACCTCTCCGGAACGCGGTGTCACCCGGATGCAATTCGCCGATCCTGAAGTCACCCGTGAGGTCGTCACGGTTGACGACCAGCAATTCGCCGACGTCTGGATCGAAGGCGAGAGCCTGACCGCGGAACCCGGCTTGCCGTCCCTGCCGATCGTCAATCGGCTGATCGGAATACCGGATCAGGGCGCAGTAGCATTGCGCATATTGAACGCCGAGTACACCGAGCTCACCGGAATCAGGGTATTTCCCTTCCAGACCATGGAAGAACCGACGGAGCCCTCGAGTCCAGGACTCCAGGAAGGTTTCCGCTGGGATCAGTTGTTCTATAGAACAGATACGTGGTATCCTTCGGAGATTGCCACGCTGGGCGAGCCTGCCGTGCTTCGAGATGTTCGACTGGTTTCCGTGTCGATTTGCCCGGTCCAATACAATCCTTCCACCAGCACATTAAGGATATACAGCAATATCGACGTCCAGGTGGAGCCGGCGCCGGGTTCGAGTGTCAACGAGAAGGTGAGGGCGTTTCCGCATCCCAGCAGTCTGTTCTTGAATATGTACCGGCAGTTGGAGAACTACCAGTATTTGGGATTGGATGAAGAACCGACGCCTCCCGGTACTTACCTCATTATCTGTGCCAATAATGCAACCGTGCTCGGGTACGCCAACGAGATTGCGCAATGGAGACAACGGATGGGCATTCCCACCCGAATCGCTACTCGTTCTGAGACCGGCGACACGTATGCCCAAATTCGCTCCTACATCCAGAATGCTTACAACACCTGGGATCCGCCTTTGGAGCACGTGCTTCTGGTTGGCGATGACACCGGGAATTCCAGTGACCCGTATCATGTGCCCAGCTCCGGCGGGTATGGCGGATCCGACCATCCTTACACCGAAGTCGCAGGCGGTGACATACTCGGTGACATTGCCATTGGACGGCTGTCCGCTGAAAACTCAAGTTCCATGGACTTGCTCGTGACAAAGTCCCTCAGATACGAGCAAAATCCGTACACGTCAGGTCCGGATTGGTTCAGCCACGCTTATCTGCTGGCTGGGATTTCCGGCAACTTGACTTCCAACGTCCAGACCATGCAGTACATTCGCCATCATATGCTGCAGGAAGGCATGACGGACGTACTGCTCCAGACTCACAGCGGGACCGTCAATCCTTCGCAGATGCAACCACCGTTAAATCAGGGGCGGTCGTTTTTCCTATGGCGAGGCGCCTGGATTGGAGAGATGAGCAGCAGTGTCATTAATGGGCTTTCCAACGGTTGGATGATGCCATTCGTATTCGTCATCACCTGCGGCACGGGCAGTTTCGCTGGTTCCACTGCTTTGTCGGAATCCTGGGTGCGCTACGGGTCCGTCAATAATGGCGGCGGCGCGGTGGTCTGCGTGGGCACTGCGACGTCTGGTACTCACACCCGATACAACAATATCATCGCCTCTGGAATCGGACACGGCTTTTTTGTGATGCACGACGTGGAAGCCGGCGTGGCGCTTATGGATGCCAAATTCCAACTGTATCGCAGCTACTACCCGCATCACTCTTCTGAAGTGCAATGGTTCTCCGAGTGGAACAATTTGCTGGGGGATCCCGCATTGAGAATCTGGACATCGACCCCTTCCGAATTTACAGTTAACTATCCGTCGCAGATCGCATTGGGAGCCAACCGTGTACCCATCCTCGTGACAGACGACCAGGGCAATGCTATCGAAGGAGCTTTGGTGTGTCTGATGAAGAGCGATGAGACCTGGATCCGCATGATCACTGACACCACCGGCTATCTGGAGATGCCGATTACCCCTGAGACTGCCGGAACCTTGTGGTTAACTGTTTCCAAGGTCAATTATCTCACCTACACGGCGAACATTAGCATTGCGCAGCAAGACTTATGGGTCGCGGTGTCGGATGTCGCCGTCGATGACGATAACATTGGCGGGACCTCCGGCAATGGAGACGGCGTGGTCAATCCGGGCGAGACTATTGATCTGACTATCACCGCCCGTAACTTCGGATCTTCTGTCACCGCCACGAATCTGGTGGGTACCCTGTCGAGCTACCAGCCCTCGCTGGCGCAGGTTCTGGTCAATCAGCAGCCATTCCCCAACCTGTCTCCTGGTTCGGAAGCAAACGCTGCCGGGGCGTTCCGGGTGGCGATTTCGATCACCGCCCAGGACGAAGATCTGACGCCGCTGATGCTCACAATTGCCGGATCGCAGGAGACGGATACATCGCTTGTGTCGTTGACGGTTGTGTCCGGGCAGGCGAATTATTTGTCTCATCAATTCCTGCTTTCGAACAATCGCCTGGATCCTGGCGAAACCGAGAATCTCCGGCTCTCGATCCGCAACACCGGTCATCGCACTGTTACCAATGTCCAGGGCACTCTGATTTCGTCCGATCCGTTGATCACCGTCCCAGGACCCAACGCCAGTTTTGGAACCATCACTATGGGCGGTACCGGAACCAACTCCGCCACTCCCTTCATCGTAACTGCCAATCCCATGACGTTTCCCGGGCATCCCGTCACACTTGGTGCCGCCTTCTCCGGCAACGACGGCTTCCGGGACACGACCTATTTCCAGATCTCAGTGGGCGTGCCTGCTCAATCCGATCCCACCGGTCCTGATGGGTATGGCTACTACTGCTTCGACAATCTCGACGTCAATTACGAGATGGTCCCAACTTACGAGTGGATTGAAGTTGACCCGGGCCATGGCGGATCAGGAATCAACCTGCCAATCTACGACAATAGTGAAGGAGGCGACGACAACACGGTTCGTGCCCTCCCGTTCACCTTCAAGATGTATGGAATAGAATACGACAGCATCACCGTGTGCTCCAATGGCTGGGCGGCGATGGGCAATCAACCGGAATTCGTGGATTTTCGAAACCACGCCATCCCGGGAGCGCAGGGACCGGATGCCATGCTGGCAGCTTTCTGGGACGACCTGGTTGTCGGATCCGGTCATGTCTGCTGGGGCTATTTGCAGAGCGAAGGCATCCTGGTCATCGAATGGTCAGGGGTCAGAACCTATTCCGGCAGCAACACCGAAACCTTCGAAATCATCCTGTACGATCCATCGGAATATCCGACCCAGACCCGCGACGGCATGTTCAAATTCCAGTACCAGACCGTGTATAATACCACCGGCGCCTATGACGACAACGATTACGCCACGGTCGGAATTGAAGATCCCGATCAAACCGATGGTCTGCAATTGAGCTACTGGAACAGCTACGGCCCGGGCGTTGCTACCCTGGCAACCGGACGCGCCTATCTCTTCACTAATATGGTAACTCTGGAAGTTGGAAGCTTCATGGGTCAGGTTACTGACGCCGAAAACGGGCAGCCTATCGCTGGAGCTCTGGTCTCAGTGGAAAACGCCTACTGGGACACGACCGACGCCCAGGGACAATTCTTCATGCCTGACATGATCGTTAACGATTATGACGTCACCTGTTCCAGGTACGGCTACAACGATGCCACTGCCCACATCCAACTCATTTCGGAAGACACCCTGGAGTACAACTTCTCCCTGACTCATCCGGAATTCCAATTGGAGATCGACGAAATCTCGGAACAACTGTACCAGGGGGACACCTTGGCGGTCGTTTTCCACGTCGATAACAATGGCAATGGCGAACTCACCTACGAGATCGAACTCGACTACATGGTGTTGGACAACCTCTCCGCCGGGAATCCATCCTCCAAAGCAGCAGGACCGGTACGACCTACTGATGACTTGGACAGTCCCTGGGACCAACTCCTGCTGGTTGATGTGTCCGATACGACAAATGACATCTTGGTGCAGGGTGTCGGTTATGCCTGGGGGCAATTCTGGGTCACGGGCGGCGGTGAGGACGTAGGCGCGCCGAATTACTTCTACCGGTTCGATTCCCAGGGGAATTATCTCGGCTCGATCCCACAAAACACCGCCACTGAGTTCGGATATCGTGATTTGGCTTGGGATGGACAGTATCTGTGGGGCAGCGAAAACGAATATATCGTTGCCGTTGATTCCAATGGAAGTCATGTCGATTCCATCATGGGTCCCTTGTCGTTGCACCGAGCCATAGCCTACGACCCCGGCGAGGACGTTTTCTACACCGGCTCTGTGACAGCCGCGATTAAGGTCCTGGATCGTGAGGGAAACATGTTGCGGGAATATCCAACCGGCGGTCACACCGTATACGGCTTGGCATGGTATCCCGACGATCCAGACGGGTGTATGCTGTACCTGTTCTGTCGCGACGGCAACGATCCCAGACTCCAGGTCAATAAGCTGGATCCTGCTTCCGGGGATATCATACTGGCTGGGGAGCTGGACGGACGCCCCAGCGACCGGGCAGGTGGCGCCATGATCACTGGAAGCTGGAATCCTCTGGTATGGATATTCGTCGGTTTGATCGAGGGGCAGGAGTCGGATCAGTTCGCTGTCTGGGAGCTGGGCACTAACACTGCCTGGTTAAATTATTCGCCGCATGAAGGCGTGGTTTCAGCGGGGGAGCAGGAAACCTTCCAGGTGCTGCTGGATGCCAGGGAAGTGCTGCCCTACACCTATCATGTGAATTTGGTGTTCCATCATAACGCGGTCGGATCGCAGGATACACTGCCGGTGACCTTGACTGTATCGCCCACCGGCGTCGAGAACGATGGAAAGCTGGTGCCGTTCGAATACTCGTTGGGACAGAACTACCCCAATCCGTTCAATCCAATCACAGTGATCCCCTACAGCCTGAGGGAACCGTCCTTCGCGACCCTGACTCTCTACAATGTCCTGGGTCAGAAGGTTGCGACTCTGGTGGAAGAGCGCCAGGAGGCAGGACCGCATCGCGCGTCCTTTGACGCCTCCAGCCTGGCGTCCGGAATATACTTCTACCGGCTGCAATCTGGTTCCTTCACCATGTCTCGGAAAATGGTCTTGCTGAAATAGATTGTGCTGCGGGGTGTTCCCACCCCGCAGCCTGTGTCGCTTCGCCATCTCACTGCGACCCTATGTGGAAGTTCGCGCTCTGACAAAAGAACGCTTGACTTTGGTTGGAGAGATCCTTATATTGTCTTCCGGCGGCTCACATCTCATCTGAGTCCCACGCTCATCCCTTTCCTTCCAGCGGGGCGTCAATATGTTGCGATTGTCAACAAGTGGAGGCTGTCATGTTCGAGTTCCCCATTCCCTGGGACGATGTTTCCAACACCATCACCAATTTAAGCTTCCTCAATTCACCTATCCTCAATGAAAATGGGTTCGTAGGAATCGCTGAGGATGGCCACTTCACTTACAATGGGGTAAGAATTCGATTTTTTGGCGCCAATCTTGGTATGGGAGCTAACTTCCCTACCCACGCTGAATCTGAAGTGGCTGCAGGACGGCACTCCAAATTGGGATGTAATGTCGTTCGGTTGACCCATATGGATCTCCATTTCTCCAGTTACTATGGAGAGGGTATCTGGCTTGAGACCGACATGGGAGACAAGAGACATATCGATCCCATTCAGTTGGAGAAGCTCGATTATCTCCTTTATCAATTGAAATCGCATGGGATATTTGTCAATTTGAATCTGCACGTGTCGCGCGAGTTGACTGCGGCTGACGGTATCCAATCTGACCCGAACATGCCGGTGTTCAATAAAGGAGTTGATATATTCGATGCTACCATGATAGATCGGCATAAAGAGTACGCCCATAAACTTCTCAATCACACGAATCAGTACACCGAACTTGCCTACTACAATGACCCGGTGATTGCTATGGTGGAGGTTACCAATGAGGATTCTCTGTTGGCGGTATGGAAAGGCTGGCAGGGCAAGGATATTGATGGCTTGGGTGAATTTTACCAGGAGGAGCTGGACGAACTCTGGTTAGTTTGGTGGGCGGAGCATGTAGGGGGCGACCGCCCGCCAAGACCCAGAAGGGAGGAGATAACATCAGGAGAATGTTCGCAAGAAAAAGCTCAACAATACATCGACTTCCTCTTAAGTCTTGAAGAGAAATACCATGAAGATATGGTGGACTTCTTGAAAAATCTGGAAGGACCAGGAGTAGGGGTGAAAGTTCCCATCAGCGGGACACAAGCCGGGACCTTGGATGGGGTCGTATCATCGTCATTCCATGACCAACATGGAAGCTACGCGACGTGGGACAACTTGAACCGTTTCTTCATGGATTCGATCACCAAGTATCCTTTCAAACAATGGCATCGTCCCATTCCGGGAATAACATCGGGGAAAGTCACTGGTAAACCTTACATCGCAACTGAGGTAAGCAGCCCCTGGCCCAATTATC
>Ga0214473_10001563_pt1 | contig 29911 bp, 25 predicted proteins | sample RVTome_7_FD_203509 | JGI IMG/M metagenome (GOLD analysis project Ga0214473, IMG submission 203509) | Soil microbial communities from uranium-contaminated site in the Upper Colorado River Basin, Wyoming, United States - RVT98D197 | ecosystem: Environmental > Terrestrial > Soil > Contaminated >...
GGCCCGACCGGGACGCGGTCCGTACGCAGCTGGCCAACCTGCACGCCGGCTGCCTGGCCTGCCACGAGGCGTTCCGGGAGCGGCTGCTCGGCGCAGCGCCGCCGCCGCTGCCGTGAGCGGTTAGCGGCGCCGCAGGTCAAATGGAGCTCACTGGTGCGCTGCCGCGGGGCGGCGTAAGCTGGAGCTGTGGGTCCGCCGAGCGCCGGCACGCCGCCGTGTGCCGCTGGGCGCTCACGCGCGGCGGCGGCCCAGCGCGCCGGCCGCCGACCGTGCGCCGGCTACCTCATATGCGCCGCCGCGCCCGATCCTTCCGCACCCTGAATCGTCCATGAAGCGTCCGTTGCCTTCGCCACGACTCTCGCTCCTCTGCCTGTTTCTGGCCGCCACCGGGTGCGGCACGGCGGACCGGGACCCAGCCTTCATCGAGCGTGACAGCGCCGGTGTCACCATCGCGGAAAGTACGGCACCGGCATGGCTCAAAGGGGAGGGCTGGCAGGTGGCGGACGAGCCGTTGCTGGAACTGGGCGGGAAGGAGCACCAATCCGGCCACCTCTTCGACCGCGTGCTGGGTGCACGCCGGTTGCCCGATGGCCGCATCGTGGTGGTGGATGGAGGGAGCGCCACGCTGCGCTGGTTCTCAGCGGAGGGCCGGTTCCTGTTCCAGCGCGGCGGCTGGGGCGGCGGCCCGAGCGAATTCGAACTCCTGTCGCCGCCGCTCAGCAGCCCCGGGCCCGACGCGGTCGTAGTGCTCTCGGGCCGCGGCCGCTATGCGCTCTTCGACACCGAGGGAAGGCGCTCCGATGTTCGGGTGCCGCCGTCCCTGCCGTACCTGGAGAACCCGGCGCGACTTCCGGACGGCGCATGGGTGGCCTGGCCGCTCGGGCGGCTGTCGGCAGCCACGGTCCCCGAACGCTACCCGCGTGCCCTCGTGCGCATCGACCCGGACGGATCCGCAGTGGATACGCTGGCTGTCCTGCAGGGAATCGGCGCCACGGGCGGCACGTTCCAGATCCCGGTGGGCATGCAGTATCTGTCGCTGCCGCACTACGTCTTCGGCGGCCAGACCAGCATGACGGTGGTGGGTGAGGCGCTGGTGCTGGCTACCGCCGCCGATTATCAGGTGAACTTCCACGACGGCCGCGCCGAGGTCCGCCGGATTGTCCGCTGGGCGGGCCCCGACCTGACGGTCAGCGCCCAGGATCGGAGCGCGTACGTGGCCTTCCGCGAAAAGCAGCTCCGCGATGCCGGCGTGACCGATCCGGCGCGTCTGGCGGCGGCGCGTTCCGAGGCCGAGCGTGGGCCATACGCCAGCCACCACGCCGCCTATGGCCGGATGCATGCCGATCCCGCGGGGCGCCTGTGGCTTCGCGACGTGAATCCGCCGGGCGTGCACCAGGAGACCTACAGCGTGCTGGATACCAACGGCCGCCTGCTCGGCGACGTGGCCATGCCGGAGGGTTTCCGCACCTTCCAGATCGGGCCGGACTGGGTCCTCGGGCTGTGGCGCGATGCGCTGGACGTGGAGCACGTGCGGCTGCACGCGCTGCTCAGGTAGTCGGCCCAGGTCCCCGACGCGAAACGTGCGCCGGTGCCACGCTGGACCCTGCCGCGGTCGATAGCATCGCGCGCCCGCGCCTCCACACCGTCGCCCAGCCGCTAGCACGGGTTGACCAGCTCCCGCGCTTAGCGTCTCCGCCCGCGAGCACCGGACGGCGCCGGATCGCCCGCCGTGTCCCATTCTGACATCTCGGCCGAAACGTTCCCGGACTCGAATCCGCTCACATTCGCCGAGGCTCCGTTCGCCGGGCCGCTGTCCCATTCCGACGTTTCGGCCGAAACGTTTTCGGGCGCGTCAGTGGCCTTCGACCCGACCGGCACTATTCTCCCCGACACCGCGACCTCCGGCGCCCAACCCTCCGGCGCCGCGCCACGACGGTCACCGCCCACGCCCCAGCCCTCACCACTCCGATCGTGCAGCGCATGACCGGATCGCGGCGCGGCCGACCCCGCTGTTCGTGCTGTCAAAGCCGCACGCGCAGCGCCTCATTTACACCGTTGCTGCGCTGGTCGCAATAATTGTCGTCAACGCCGAACGCACGCGCCGCCGCTTCGCGCGTGTGCGCCTGGCCTGAATAATCGCGGCTATTGCCGCACCGGCGCGCAAAACCTCCGTCCCGTGCGCGTTTGATGACACACTCCCCCGCACTCAGCGCGCCTTATGCAGCCAGATACGAGCGCCGGCGGCGCAAGTCCGCCCACCGGTGGCTCGATTCCCGCCCGCCGGCGGCTCAAATCCGCCCACCGGTGGCTCGATTGCCGCCCGCCGGCGGCTCGATTCCCGCCCCCCTACGACGGCAGCCGCAGCGCCAGCAGACCGGCCGGCAGCGGCACCGCCAGGTACTGCACGCCCTCGTGCATGTAGGACATCATGCCGTAGGTGCTGAGGGAAGGCAGCTCCACCTGGCCGAGCCGCTCGCCGGTGCGCTTGTCGTGCGCGTACAGGTAGGGCGTGCCGTCGCTGCCCACGCCCGACACCAGGAGCAGCGTGGACGTCACCATCATGGAGGCGCCGCCGCCCCTGCCCGTATTGCCCACGTCCACGCCCTCGAGCGCGGGGTTGTTCAGGATGTTCGCCGGCGTCTCGCCACGCGGGATCCACCAGAGGTGCTCACCGGTGTTCAGGTCGATGGCCGTGACGCGGCCGTAGGGCGGCTTGAAGAGGGGGATGCCTCCGACCGAGCTCGTGCCCACGCGCGGGCCTCCGTAGACGGAGAAGTCGGACAGCGTGGTGCCCGTGGTGTTCTCCTGGTTGGCGTCGGCCTCCGCGCCCGGGATCAGCGCGCGGGCGGTGCAGCCCTTCTGGGAGATGATGTAGATGATGCCCGTCTCGGGGTCGGCGGCCGGCGGGCCGGTGATGTTCGTGCCACCGCTGTCGCCGGGGCACCACATGGCGCCCTCCAGGCCGAAGTCATTGTCCCGGTGCAGCGGCGGCAGGAAGAGCTCGCCGATGCGCACGCTCTCCAGCGCCGCCAGCGCCCGCTGCCGCAGCTCGGGGGTGAAGTCCACCAGGTCATCCTCGGTGAGGCCCTGCAGGTCGTAGGGCGCTGGCCGGGTGGGGAACGGCTGCGTGGGCGAGAGCTGCTCGCCCGGCACGTCGGACGCCGGCACGGGCCGCTCCTCGATCGGCCAGATCGGCTCCCCCGTCTCGCGGTTGAAGGCGTACAGGAAGGACTGCTTCGTGGCCTGGAAGATCCCGGGCACCTGCTGGCCGTCCACCGTCACGTCGAGCAGGATCGGCGCGGTGGGCGTGTCGTAGTTCCAGATGTCGTGATGGACCAGCTGATAGTGCCACGCACGCTCGCCCGTTTGCACGTCCAGCGCGATCAGGCTGGTACTGAACAGGTTGTCCCCGGGGCGGAAGCCGCCGTAGAAATCGATGGTGGCGCCGTTCGTGGGGATGTAGACCAGGCCGCGCTCGGGGTCCGCCGACATCGGCGCCCAGGAGGAGACGTCACCGGTGTACTGCCAGGCGTCATTCTCCCACGTGTCGTGCCCGAACTCGCCGGGGCGGGGGATGACGTTGAACTTCCACGTGTGCTCACCGGTGCGGGCGTCGTACCCCAGGATGTCCCCGGGCACCATCTCGACGCGGGACTGGTTGTAGCCCTGCTCGGCGGAGTTGCCCACGATGACCACGCCGTTCACCACGATGGGCGGCGAGGAGCTGGTGATGTAGCCCAGCTCCAGCGGAATGCCCTGCGCGGGATCGTAGGGCTGACCGTGGTCCAGCCACGGCTGCCAGTCCGCGATGAGGTCCTCGACCAGGTCCACCACGCCGGTCTGGGGGAAGCCATCGATGGCCACCGGGCGGCCCCAGTCCTCGAGCGGTTGTCCGGTCTCGGCGTCCAGGGCAAAGAGGAAGAAGCCCGGCGTCACGATGTAGACCACGCCGCGGCCATCCACCTGGCCGTAGGCCACGCCCTTGCCGTACGGCGCACGCATGGAATACTCCGAGCGGAACGTCTCGGGCTCCACGAAGGTCCACAGCGTCTCCCCCGTGGCCGGGTCGATGGAGACCACGTGGCGGCGCGGCCCCGCCACGCTGATGAGCTTACCGTCCACGTAGATGGGCGTGGCGCGGGCGGTCATCGAGCCGACGGCGGGGTCCTCGAAGGTCCACGCCTCCACGAGCCCGCCGAAGTTGGCCGCGTCCACCTGCGCCAGTGGCGAGAAGCGCGTGTGGTGCGCGTCACCGCCGATGAAGCTCCACTCGGCGTCGCTGGTCCGGACGGGCGTGCGCTCCCCGGCATTCTGGGCGCCTTCCGCGCAGCCGGCCAGCAGGACGAGGGCCAGCACCGCGCCCGGGAAGGTGGCGCTGCACGAACGGTTGCTCATGATGCGGCTCCTGATCGAGTGGAGGACTCGTACTCCGCGGCAAGAAAGGCAGGATACGGCCTGAGCGCCGGCGCAGCAACGCAGCGCCGCGCGCGCCACGGCCGGGGGGCTGCCCCGGACCCCGCCGCGCACCGCGCGTGCGCCCGCACCGTGGCACCGTTGCCCCCCACGCAATGAGCCCGGATATTTGGGGCATGCACCCATCCCACGCTCGCACCCGGATCCGACTGGCAGCGCCGCTCAAGGCCGCCCCGCTCATGGCCGCCCCGCTCATGGCGGCTCCGTTCATGGCCGCCGCGCTTCTGGCCGCCGCGCTCCTCACACCCGCCTCGCGCGCCAGCGCCCAGACGCCCGACCCGCAAGCCGGCGACCTGGTCGTCACCGGCGGCATGCTCTGGGACGGCACCGCCGATCAGGCGCGGCCGAACCCGGGCATCCTCATCCGCAACGGGACGATCCTGGGCGTGGGAGCCGTGGATCCCGCGGGGAGCGGTGCGCGCGTCGTCGCTTTGAACGATGGGCACTTCATCATGCCCGGCCTCTTCGACCTGCACGCGCACTACGCGGTGGACCTCTTCGGCGAGGGGCGGATCGACGAGTACACGGTCAACCCGGTGCTCTTCCTGGCCAACGGCGTGACCTCCACCTTCCCGGCCGGGGAGGTGGATCCGGCCGAGGCGCGGCGCGGGCGCGAGCGCATTGCCGCGGGGGAGATTCCGGGGCCGCGCATCTACAGCTCGGGGCCGTACTGGGGGAGCGCCCGGCCTGGCTGGCGCCACGACGCCATGACGCCCGACTCCATCCGGCGCGAGGCCGCCTACTGGGCGCTCAGCGGCGCGCGCGGCTTCAAGGCCAAGGGCATCCGTCCCGAGCAGCTCGAGGCGCTCATCGAGGTGGCGCACGAGCACGGCCTCACCGTCACTGGCCACCTGGACTCCGGCTTCCGCGGCAGCGTGAATCCGCGGACGGCCATCCTGATGGGCATCGACCGCATCGAGCACTTCCTGGGCGGGGCGGCCGTGCCGGAGACGCGCTCCGCGTACGCCTCGCTCGAGGAACTGGATGTAAGCCGCCCGGCCACCGCCGCCGCCATTCGCGAACAGGCACGCCTCTTCGCCGAGCAGGGTGCGTTCTTCGACGCCACGCTCACGGCCTACGGCTACTACGCGGACCGGGAGCCGGTGGTCTTCGATCAGTGGGCCGACGAGATGGGGTTCCTGACGCCGTACGCGCGCGGCATCGTGGAAGCGGCGCTGCCGCGCCGGCCGAGCGCACAGTTTGAGCGCATCTACTACGTGAAGCGGAACACGCTCCGCCTCTTCCACGAGGCGGGCGCAACGGACCAGCTCACGCTCGGCACCGACCACCCCACCTGGGGGGAGTACCTGAACGGCTTCGGCGCGCACCGCGAGCTGCACGCCATGGTGCTGGGCGGCATCCCGAATGCCGCGGCGCTCCGCGCGGGCACCATCAACAGCGCGCGCGCCATGGGCGTGGACGCCCGCCTGGGCACCATCCAGCCGGGCAAGTACGCCGACCTGCTCATCGTGCGCGGCGATCCGCTGACCGACATCACGGCCACCCGGAACGCGGTGCACGTGATCAAGGCGGGGGAGGTCTACGACCCCGCGGCGCTGCTGGCGTCCGTGCGGGGGAGGATGGGGCCGGGCAGCGCGGCGGAGGCGGACTGGTGGAAGGGGAACGTGCGGCTGGGGCGGTGAGCGGCGAGACGTTCACCTGCCGCGACCGCCTCCTCCAGCACCTGCTCCTTCCCGTACGGCCCGCGCCGCTGGCGGCCGCGCTGAAATCCCTGCTGCGCGTCCGCCGCCGCGTGCGCGCCACCCCGCATGGCCGCTTCCTCGTGGACCCCGCCACCATCTTCGCGCTCCAGCTGGCCCGCGGCGGCGTCTACGAGCCGGCCCTGGTGCGCGTGCTCGAGGAACGCCTGCCCGCGGGCGGCACCTTCGTGGACCTGGGCGCCAACGAGGGCTACTTCGCGGTGCTGGGGGCGCGGCGCGTGGGGCCGACCGGCCGGGTGGTGGCCGTGGAGCCGCAGGCGCGCCTGGCGCCGCTCATCCGCGCCAACCTGGAGCTGAACGGCGTCACCTGGGCGCGGGTCGTTGAGGCCGCCGTGGCGGAGAGTGCCGGGACGCGGCCGCTCTTCCTGACGGCCAGCACCAACACCGGCGCCAGCAGCTTCTTCCGCGGCACGCGCTACCACCTGCCGACCGTGGAGGTGCGCACGCTCACCCTGGGCGCGCTGCTCGAGGAGAGCGGGGTGGAGGAGGTGGACCTGCTCAAGGTGGACGTGGAAGGGGCGGAGCTCAGCATCCTGGAGGGGGCCCGGCAGCTCCTGGCCAGCGGCCGCATCCGGGCGCTGACGCTGGACGTTCACGCGACCACGCTGGCGGCGCGCGAGTTGGATCCGGAGCGGCCGCGGCGCTTGCTGCGGGAGGCGGGCTACCGGGTGGAGCGGGGCGGAGGGGTGGATGTCTGGGTGCGCGGAGCCTGAGGGGCGGACCGGCTCAGGGAAACGGCGGCGTGTAGCGCAGCCCCGGCAGCACCCGCTCGATCAGCTCGAAGTCCCGCGTGTTGTGGGTGACCAGGATGTAGCCATGCTCCCGGGCGCCCGCGGCGAGCAGGCAGTCATGGAAGAGCCCGCGCGCCACGGGTGTCCTGCTGATGTGGCCACCCGCCACCAGCCGGACCAGGATGCGCGCCGCCTCCTGCCAGGTGCCGTAGCCCGGTGCGATGACGCGCGCCACGCGCTCGAACGGCGCCACCCACCGCTCGTGCCAGCGCGCTAGCGCCGCCTCGTCCGCCGCACCGGCCAGCAGCTCGGCTACCACCACGGCGTGCTGATGAAGGTGCGGCGCGCGCAAGCGCTGAAAGGCTGCTAGCTCCTGGCGCGCCGCCGCGCTGCGGATGGCGTGAATGTAGATGTTCGTGTCCAGCACCAGCTTCTCCACTCAGTCCTGCCCGCCGGGTGCCTCGTCCGCTACGCCGAGGACGTCCACATACGTCTCTCCGGCCATGGCCTCGGTGCCCTGGGCCAGGGTCTCCGCGTGGATCACCAGGTCGAGCGCCAGATCGATGGCATCGGTTTCCGTCCGCACGCCCAGGATCTCCCGGGCCAGATCCAGCTTGGCCTGGTTGAGGTAGTGATTCTTGCGCGTGGGACGCGCCCCCGCCGCCACGGCTTCGTAGACGCGCTCGGCTTCCCTCACGACCCCGCCGCGCGACGAGGGAGATTTGCCGTGCATGCCACTCATGACTGCCTCCGACTCTTGGTTTACGTATAGAATGGGATCAATATACGTAAAGGCCGGTTAATCTGCCAGCCTCGTCATCCGGTCCCGCCCGGATGCGGCGCGGAGCGCGCTCGTATACTAGATTGGCGGGATACGCCAACTCTCCCTCCCGGAGGATCTCATGCGCACCACCCGCATCCCGACAGGCACCACCGTCCTGGCCCTGCTGCTGGCGCTGGCCGCCTGCGGCACCGACGCACCGCCCGCGGACGACACGGCGGACACCATGGACGCGCCGGCGGAAACCAGCGCTCCGGCGGACGTGGGAGCCGCGACCGACCAGCCCATCACCGCCGACATGGTGGCGCTCGATGAGTCCGGCATGGGCGGCACCGTGAGCGTGGACGTGAGCGGCGCCCAGCCCATGCTCACCGTGGCGCTCACGGGCGCGCCCGCGGCGGGCGTGCACCAGGGGCACATCCACGGCGGCACGTGCGCGGACCGCACGGGCGCCATCGAGCCGCTCGAGCCCGTCACCACCGCCGCGGACGGCGCCGGCCAGGCCACCAGCACCGTGGAGCTGGACGCCGCCACGCTACTCGACGGCAACCACATCGTGGTCTACCATGAGGCCGGCGGCTCCCCGGGCGCTTCACTCGTGTGCGCGGATCTGCCGGCGCGCTAGCGGCTCGCCCTCAACGAAAGGCAGGCCCCCCGTGGGCACGAATCGCAGGCAGTTCATCCGCACCACGGCCGCGGCGGGCGGCGCGTTCGTGCTCGGCGCCGGCGGCGCCGCCGCGGAGCCGGCCGGGCAGGATGGTGGACGCGCGCCGGCGGGCACGGCGGCGGGGACGTCGCTTGAAAGGGCGCCGCGGGCCATCCGCCTGCTCATCCTGGGCGGCACCGGCTTCATCGGTCCGCACCAGGTGCGCTACGCGGTGGAGCGTGGCCACGAGGTCACGATCTTCAATCGCGGGCGCAGTGCGCCGGGGATGTTCCCGGGGGTGGAGGAGCTGATCGGCGACCGCGATGTGAACGACTACGCCTCACTCCGTGGCCGCACGTGGGACGCGGTGATCGACAACTCGGCGTCCCGGTCGAGCGCGCCGCAGTGGGTGCGGGAGGCCAGCGCCGTGCTGCGCGAGTCGGTGGGTCAGTATCTGTTCATCTCCACGCGCTCCGTCTACGCCGATCTCTCCATGGTGCCCGCCACGGTGGACGTGCCCTTGCTCACGCCGGAGAACACGCGCAACTGGCAGGAGGGGCGGCCCTACCCGTACGGGCTGGCCAAGGCGCTGGCCGAGGGTGAGGCGCAGCAGGCGTTCGGCGCGCGCACCACCATCGTCCGGCCCGGGCTGATCGTGGGCCCCGGCGACGACACGGACCGCTTCACCTACTGGCCGGTGCGCATCGCGCGCGGCGGCGAGGTGCTGGCGCCCGGCAGCGGTGAGGACCGGGTGCAGGTCATCGACGTCCGCGACCTGTGCGAGTGGTGCATCCGCCTCTGCGAGGAGCGGACCTTCGGCCGCTTCATGGGCATCGGGCCGCTGCACGGCCGCTCGATGGCGGAGATGCTGTACGGCATTGCCGCCGTCACGAGTGAGCCGCTCACCTGGACGTGGGTCCCGGCGGAATTCCTGGCCGAGCATCGCGTGCGGGCGTATGCGGAGATGCCGGTGTGGCGGCCGGGCACGGGAGCCTACGCCGGCTTCGCGCGCTTCGACCTGTCGCGTGAGGTGGCGGCGGGCTTGACCTTCCGCACCCTGGCGGATACGGCGCTGGCCACGCTGGAATTCCACCGCTCACGACTGGCGGAGCGTCAGGCGGATCTGGGCTCGGGTCTGAGCGCGGAGCGCGAGGCGGAGGTGCTGCGGGCCTGGCACGCTTCCTAGGGCGTGAAGTACATGGGCGCTGGGTCCGCACCTCCCGTGACGGGGGTGGCGGGACAGCTTCCCTGCTGCTCTGGGTTTTGAACACCAAAGCGTTGGGGGAGAGGCGTAATACTGCATACTGTGCACAGTATACAAGAAATCGCTTCTCTCCCAACAGGGCCCGGCTTCAAACGTAGAGCGCTCCAGCTGGCTACCCAGGGCCGGGCGCTGAGTCGGGATCCGGCGCGCTGCGCCTTGCGGCCCGCCGCGCGCCGTTACATCGTAGGAGGCCCACCACACCCCCCCGTGCGCCCGGCACCATGCCGCCGGGAGCTTCGGCGGCGGGTCCTGCAGGCTCACAACATCCGGGAGACGTGCATCGTGTCCCTGTGGCGTCACTTGGTACTGGAAGCGCATCGGCGGTCCCTCTGGCAGGTGCTCGGCATCTACCTGCTGGGCTCGTGGGTGGGCTACCAGGTCATCCTGGGTCTGTTCGAGGGGCTGGGCCTGCCGGCCTGGGTGCCGCCCCTGGCCGTGGTGCTCTTCATCATCGGGCTGCCCATCGTGCTGGCCACGGCCTTCGTCCAGGAGGGCGCCCCCGGACTGGGCGAGCCGCGCGCCCCGGCTGCGGCCACCAGCGCCGACGAGGGCGCCGGTACAGGCGCGGAGGCCGGCCCACCGCCGATCCCGCTGCCGCTGCGCTTCCTTACCTGGCGACGGTCCCTCATCGCGGGCGCGGCGGCCTTCACCCTCCTGGCCGTGGCCGCCACCGGCTTCATGACCGTCCGGCACCAGAACACGCTCATGGCGCAGGGGCTCATCGCCGAGGATGACATCATCCTGCTGGCGGACTTCGCCAGCACCGGCGCGGACCCCACCCTGGGCAGCGTGGTCACGGCGGCCCTGCGCATGGACCTCATGCAGTCCGCCACGGTCAAGCTGGCCCAGCCCGCGCGCGTGGAGGCCACGCTCGTGCGCATGCAGCGCGGCGCCGCGGAGGGCCTGCCCCTCGAGGTGGCGCGGGAGGTGGCGGTGCGCGAGGGTCTCAAGGCCGTGCTCGCCGGGGAGATCGGCTCCCTCGGCGCCAGCTACGTGCTCTCGGCGGAGCTGGTGGGCACGGACGGCAGCGTGCTGGCCGCCTTCCGCGCCACGGCCCGCGACTCGACCCAACTGATCGACGCGGTGGATGACCTCTCCCGCCAGGTCCGCGACAAGATCGGCGAGGGGCTGCCCTCGATCCGCGCGAGCGCGCCGCTGGCCAGCGTGTCCACCGCCTCGCTGCCCGCGCTCCGCAAGTACGCTGAGGGGGAGACCGCCACGCACGTCCGGGGGGATCCGGTGCTGGGCGTGGCGCTGCACGAGGAGGCCGTGGCGCTGGACAGCACCTTTGCCATGGCCTGGCGCAAGATCGGCGTCTACCTGGGCAACCTCGGCATCCGTCAGGCGGACCGGCGGCACGCCATCACGCGCGCCTACGAGCTGCGTGAGCGCCTTCCCGAGCTGGAGCGCTACCTGGCCACGGCCGTCTACGAGAGCGGGGTGCTGAGTGACCGCGACGCGGCCATGGCCACCTATCGACGCGCCCTGGATAGCTATCCGGACGATGTCACGTCCCTCAACAACCTGGCGCTCGGCCTCATGGCCGAAGATCGCCACGCGGAGGCCAGACCGCTGCTGGAGCGCGTCGTAGTCCTGGAGCCCGGCGTGTCGGTGGCATGGAACAACCTGATCTCGGCCACCTTCGCCGTGGCGGGGCTCGAGGACGCGCGCGCCGTCTACGAGCGCGCCCGGGAGGCACTCCCCGAGCACGGCGGCATCGTGCGGCGGGCAGCGTACCTGGCGTCGGCCGCGCGGGACTGGGAGGCGGTGGATACGCTCGCGGTCGCACGCATGGCCCGCTTCCCCGACAACGTGGTCATCACCGCCAACGGGCTCTCGGACCGGATGAACATGGCGCTGCTGCGCGGCCACCTGGCGGACCAGGCACGGCTCGCGCGGGACTTCTCCCGGCTGGTGGCCACCGACGACCTCGAGCCGCAGCGGCTGGCGCTGGCGCTGAACGCCGCCGAGGTCTCCCTCCGCGTACGCGGGGACCCGGCGCGCGGTCTTCGGGAGATCGAGGCGGCGCTGGCACTCGTTCCGCTGGACAGCCTCCTGCCCGGCGAGCGGCCCTACGGCAGGCTTGCCACGCTCTACGCGGACGCCGGGCAGTTCGAGCGCGCGGACGGGCTGCTGGAGGAGGGCCGCCGGGTGCTGCCGGCGGCGCCGCCCACCGACCCGGACGGCATCCGCTTCACGGGCAACGAGGCGTACATCGGCCTGCGCCGCGGCGATCCCACGCTCGGCCTGACGTACTACCGCGAGGCCACCTCCCGGCCCTCCGCCAGCGAGTGCCGCATCTGTGACCTCCAGTACCTGGGTCAGGCGTACGAGCTGGCCGGCCAGCCGGACTCCGCCCGCGCCGTCTACGACCGCTTCCTGACGGAGCGCCACTACAACCGCCTGGCCACCGATCCGCTCTGGCGCCCCATCGTGCTGCTGCGCGCCGGCGAGCTGCACGAGGCCGCGGGTGACACCGCCCGTGCCGTGGAGCGCTACGGTGAATTCGTGCGGCTCTGGGAGGATGCGGACGCCGAACTGCAGCCCCGCGTCGAGGCCATCCGGCGCCGGCTGCTCGCGCTGCAGGGGCGGGGCTGAGCCCCGGAGGCTCGATCGGGCGGCTCAGCGATCCTCGAACATGCGTCGGATGAGCCGGATCTGCCCGGCGTGGTAGATGTCGTGCGCAGCCGCGCCGGTGATTAGCTCCGCGCAGGTGAATTCTCCGGCTGTTTCAGAGAGGCGGGCGGGCGGCAGCGCCCCCACTACCTCCGCCAGACGCCCGTGCCAGTCCCGCAGGAGCGCGAGGTCCGCCCGCCACCCCTCCGCCGTCGGCCACGACGGCCGCTCGAAGAAGTCCGAGCCGGGCAGACTGAACGCCCGCGGTGGCTCGGTCGCGATGAGTCGCACTACCCGGTACTTCCAGTAGGCCGCATGCACCACCAGTTCGCCGATGTTGTGCCGTGCCGGCTGCGGCCGCCAACCCGCCATCTCCAGTGACACTCCGCGCAGCGAACCCAAGAGGTTCGGCCCGTGCCAGGAGCGCCGGTCGAAGGCCTGGTGGAGCTGGTGGAGGAGCAGACCGATGCGTGGATCCGTCACCGGCCCCCCGCGGCCTGCTGCCGCGTAACGAGCTGACACTCGTACTGGAGCCACTCCCAGAACAGCCCGCAGCTCCCCTCCATGCGGTACTCCACTGATTCGATGCCGTCCACGCTGAACACCGCCCCGTTCAGATCCTTCATCAGCAGTGCGCTGCCCGCCGAGGTGGACGCATTGCCGATGAGCGGCCGGAGATCGTGGAAGTCCACCGTGGCGTGTCCGGACGCATCCACCGCCACCGAGTCCAGGACGCCAGCCGTAGCGGCCGAGAACCAGCTGTGCTCGTCCTCCGCGGACGGCGGCGTCTCGGGTCCCCGCACGAGGCGCTGCAGGGCTGCGCGGAGTTCCGTGGCGGGTGCGGGTGGCGGATCCGCCGGTTCGGATCGTTCGCAGCCTGCCAGCGTCAGCACCCCTGCCAGGAAGCACACCGTCCATGCGGTTCTGGTCCCCATTCTCCTGCTGTCAGCACCGCCCCGGCGGGCGCGCTCCTCAGTCACTGGCGCACTCCAACTGCACGCGACTCGACTCCTTCCACGGCTGCGTATCATGGGCGATCGTGAGCTTGACGTACACCCGCGGATCGCTCTCGCCGCTGCTGCCCTCCGGGCCCACGACATGGCACGCGGTGTCGCAGTAGAGCGAGCTGTTCGTGTGGGTGAGTGTCCAGTTCCACAGGCCCCCCGGATTCTGCTGGCCAATCGTTATGCCAATGGCGCCAGCTCCTGGCTTGGGATCATGGTCCAGGTGGTCCGGGAACGCCTCATCGTCGTAGAAGTCGATGCCGACGTTTCTGGCGATCCCGTCGGCCGACCATCCGTTGGCTGTTACGGTGCAGACGAACTTGGTCGCTCCGTCACACGGCACCGACGCCGGAGCCACGGCAAGGCTCACATTGGAGATGCCGATGTTGTTGCTGGCATTGCCGGACGTGCCAGCCGCGACCGGTCGCGCCAGCCGTCCTCTGAAAAAGAAGAACAACAGGATCGCCACGATGAGCAGGATGATGAGCCACCAGATTGGCGACATGGGACCTCCAGGGTGGAAGGATTCGGGCAGCGTTGCCCTGAGCATGACACGCCACGGGATTCAGGAGGGTCTAGCCTACAACGACCGTAGCCACGACAACAGGAGCAGCACGAGGATCAGGGTGGACTTTCCCCGGTCAGGTGGAGACCGCACCCTTACCATCGTTGCACTTCAAACTTGATCGTGGGCGGCCATTTTGTGCGCTCGGACGGCTCCTATACCACGTTGGATGAGCCAATCTGATGCCGTGAATGCGGCGCGGTTCCGACAGTGTCCGCCGCGGAGAACCCTGCGCTTAGGCAACCCCGTACTTCGTTGGATCGAGAGGGCTCCGCCGATTACGCTGGCGCAGCCAACGCAACCTGGGACCCCATGCTGCCTTATCCATCTCCCATCGGTCTCCTATCTCAGTTCTGACGATCTGCTTGACCTCATCTACTGTCATCAGCAATTCGTCGGTTGACGTTTGGGGGTGGCCGGCGCGGCGCCCAACAGGCGCCGTGATTCACCTAAGTGAGAGTCAGCGGACGGAGGCCGCAACACTATTGTTAGGTGCTCAACTTTCGGAGCGGATAACCCGATGACGCCGAACATGCTGGACTCCGAGATCATCGGTCCAGTACCCGTAGACAAACTCCTCCGTTGCGGCCGTCAATTGGAACCGGTCAGGGAGTGTCACGGACCCAACGAAGGTACCATCCGCGAGAAAGACGTCCCACGGCTGGCCGCCGGGCGATCCGGCATCGAAGCGGTAGGCCCACGTTGAACCGTCTCTCCCCTGGACGACGAACCGGTAGGCAGGAGCGAGCTCAGGAAGATCAGGATGATCGAGCGCATCGAGCGCCGCTTCGCGGCGGCCAGGCGGAACCGCATTCTCCACAAAGGTCCGGTAGGCTCCTCGAGAGGACGCGTCCACGGGGCTCGGCTCCCGCTCTACCCGCGCAATCCGGATCAGGGCACCGCCGCTGTCAAAGCGGCGGACCTCGAAGTCAGGCCCTGCTACAACGTCGATGTGCTTCTCCGCGTCCAGCTGCGCCGTCGAGGTAAAAGGCATAGCCATCGTCACCCTCAGCTCACTCCAGATGAATACCGCGGTCGGCTCCGACGTGAACACGGACGGCGGGCTCTGGGGCGAGACCCAGATGGAGAACGGCACAGTTCCACCGTACGTCTTGCCGGCCTCGAAGTCGGCCTCGGTGAGCGTTTGGGACTCGACTCCCACCAAGCGCCCATCCCAGGTCACATCGTACAGGAGGGGATTCGTGCCACCCGTTAACGCCACCTGGACGCCTCCCAACCGTGCGCCACTCAGGGCATACCAGTTGATTTGCCGCGACCTGGCGTCCTGAATCGCGACCGAATCCCTTGCGGATCCCAACAGACGGACGACTCTGAACTCCCCAGGCCCGCTTCCGCGGCCACCTACGGTCGCGCGGTGAGACCCATCTGGATTGAACACCTGCACATCTGCCGCTTGGCGGTCCGAAACCCAGATCGAATCGTCCGGACCGACGATCACGTTCTCAATTTGGCCGAACGCCGCGGGCCTCTCGGCCTCCGCGCCGCCGATCGACAAGTCTGGGACGGAGTCGACGTACAACAATGGCGACTGCCGGTCGGGCGACGTAACGATCGAAATGCCTGCCGAATCGACCGCAGATGCAGTGTGCGCTGATCGCGCCTGAGTCTCGCAGCCTGCGAGAACCAGCACCCCTGACAAGAGGCCTACGCATCCGAAGCGTATCATAAGTTGAGATCCTAACTGGCAGTTGTCGGTAGGCTCAATAACGATGGCCGTATAACATCCTGCGTTTCAAATGCACGCCCCGCCTCGCGCGTGTGAACCATTGGAGGTCCTTACGGCGCCATGCTCAGGCTACGTAAGTTCTCGTCTGCGTGACTATTGCGAACGCTTGTTATGCCTCAAGTGTAGTTCCTGGTGAGACCTGCCTTACAAAGAGATTGGCAATTTGCGGAAGAGAACAGGTAGCTGAGCTATGCACTCGGTTCCCGGGCCGCGCGAAGTGGCCCGGCTTCCAGTTCAGTCTGACACGCTGAGGATTGATTGAACCTGATTGCGAACCGCTGGTACGCGATTCTTCACAACGTCCCAAACCAGTTCGTAGTCCACACCAAAGTACTCATGAATCAGCTTGTTCCTGGTGGCCGTCATCAGGCGCCACTCCAATTCAGGGTGAGCGGCTCGAAACTCAGCAGGAACCTTGCTTGCTGCCTCACCTATTACCTCCAGGCTTCGCACGAACGCCCGCCGCAAGGTCTCGTCAGCCAGGAACTCGTCGGAGGTCAATGCTTCACTGGTCTGGATGAGGTAATCTGCCTCGTCCAGGATATGGCGGAGGTAATCAAGCGACTCGAACGACATCCTCTGCCTCTGCCAGAATTCGGGGACCCAAGTACGGAGACAAGGCCTCCGTCGTCACCACCTCGACGTTCCTGCCCAGCAGTCGTTCGAGCAACTCGCTCAAGTCCATGAACCGTTCGAAGGATTTCGCGCCAGCAGCGAAGCGGACGAGCACGTCCACATCGCTGTCCGGCCGGGCCTGATTCCGGACCACCGAACCGAACAACGCCAGGCGTTCAACACCCAGGCCACGGATCTCCAACTCCGCCGCCGCAAGGCGCTTCACCGCCTCTTCCCGAGTCAAGGCATCTCCATTCATAGGTTCAAAGCTAATCTACCAGACGCTTCTGGGCCATCGCCCAGTCTCGAGGCATAACGCTTCACTTGTTCTGCTGCGTGCTTGTCATGGCGCAACAACATCATTACTTTCGATGCACTTCCCTGCGCATTATCATCAGTAATTACCTGCACGTCAGCAGCAACAAATCGTTAGGACGCTGGTCCGGAATACGTCTAGTCCGAAGTTCCGTCTCGTGATCTATGCCTTCGGCGCTGTAAGTACGTGTAGTTCTTCCACTTAAGCGGCGCATCCCGTCGGCAAAGTGCGCCCATGTAAAGCAGGACCCCAAAGGCTTGACATGGCGTAGGCGTGTTATTATATTGCGCCCATGTATATCGACATCGTGCCCAACCGGAATTCGCCGCCGGCGATTCTGCTGCGCGAGTCCTGGCGCGAGGGCAAGAGGACCCGCAAGCGAACCATTGCTAATCTCTCCGAGCTGCCGGATGAGGCCGTAGACGCCCTCCGCAGAGTCCTGGCCGGGGAGACGCTGGTCAGTGCGGACGAAGCCCTGGACATCGAGCGCAGCCTCCATCACGGCGCTGTCGCGGCGGTCGTGGGCACGATCAAGAGACTCGGACTCGATTCCCTTATCGCCTCCCGCCGCAGCCCGGAACGGGACCGAGTGGTGGCGATGGTGGCGGCCCGGGTGCTCGAGCCCACTTCTCGCCTGGCGCTGGCTCGAATGCTCGACCCGGACACCGCAACCAGCACGCTCGGGAAAGTGCTGGGCGTTGGGGGGGTCACGGCCGATCAGCTGTACGCTGCACTGGATTGGCTACGGCCGCGCCAGGAGAGGATCGAAGCCAAGCTCGCGGCGCTGCACCTGAGCGAGGGAACGCTGGTGCTCTACGACGTGACCTCGACCTACTTCGAGGGGCAGACGTGTCCGCTGGCGAAGCTGGGCCACAACCGCGACGACAAGAAGAACAAGCTGCAAATCGTGGTGGGGCTCTTGTGCGCAGCCGACGGCTGCCCGGTAGCGGTGGAAGTCTATCCGGGCAACACCGCCGATCCTGCCACGCTGGCCTCGCAGATCCTGAAGGTCCGGGAGCGTTGGGGGCTCAGAAACGTGGTCTGGGTGGCGGACCGGGGCCTTCTCACAGACAAGCGCGTCGAGGAGGAGCTGCGGCCGGTGGAGGGGCTGGATTGGATCACGGCACTGCGCTCCCCCGCGATTGCGGCATTGGTCAACGACGAGGTGCTCCAGCTCTCGCTCTTCGACGAGCAGGACCTCTTCGAATTCAGCTCCCCGGACTACGCGGGCGAGCGCCTGGTGGCGTGCAGGAATCCTCTGCTCGCGCAGAAGCGAGCGCGCAAGCGAGAGGCACTGCTCCAGGCCACGGAGCGCGAGCTGGACAAGATTGCCGAGGCGACACGCCGGGAGAAGCGGCGGCTGATGGGCAAGGACATGATCGGAGTTCGCGTAGGACGGGTGCTCGGCAAATACAAAGTCGGAAAGCACTTCGAGCTCGATATCGAGGAGAATGGTTTTGCCTACCGAAGGAACGAAGAGCGCATCCGCGACGAAGCTCGCCTCGACGGCGTGTATGTGATCCGGACCAGCGTGTCGGCGGCCGATCTGGAGGCCGAGGCCGTGGTGCGGAGCTATAAGCAGCTCTCGGATGTGGAGCGGGCGTTTCTCAACCTGAAGACGGTGCACATCGAGGTGCGCCCGATCCATCACCGTCTCCCTCAGCGGGTGGAGGCCCACGTGTTCGTCTGCATGCTGGCCTACTATGTCGTCTGGCACATGCGGCAGGCTCTCGCTCCGCTCCTCTTCCAGGACACCGACCCCGCAGGTTCGGCCGCCGAGCGGGACTCGGTGGTGGCGCCGGCCCAGCGCTCTCCCTCGGCACAGCAGAAGGCTCGCACTCTCCGTACGGAAGACGGCTTCCCCGTGCACAGTATGGAGACGCTCCTCAAAGACCTGGGCACGCTGACCAAAAACCGTATGCGGTTCGGGGACTCCACCTTCGATCAACTGGCCTCCCCGACGCCGCTCCAGACGCGGGCCTTCGAGCTCCTGGGGGTGTCCTCGCGGGCGTAGTGTGTCCAGTAACGTGCACGCCTGATGCGGGCAACATCCGTTGCCGCACAAGGCCTTCCATATTCACCCAGTGATGGAACTTCGGTCTAGTTTAGCGCCGAAGCAGAGTTACGATTGCCACCGTAACTCCCAGCCAGGCCGCAGTCCCGACGAGTAGCGCTGCTAGCGCACCACCAGCCGCAAGAAGCGGCCGCCGCTCGAAGATCTGGCTGTAACCCCACGTAAAGTATGCGGCGCTCAGCACTAGAGACGCTGCGGCAAACCATCCAACAATGGCCTGAGGAGCCAACAATGCGCCGCAGTACAGCAAAGCCAGAAGCAGCAGAGCCTGCGCCCCCAGATATGTCACGGCGATAAGGTGCTCTGCGTAATGGAACGACTCTCGCCAGAACAGAAGACGGCACGCCGCGGCCACTATAGGAATCACCAAAAGCGCGAAGAGCCGCTCGGCCTCGCCGGCACCCGTGGCCCCGCCGGGCGCGCTGCTGACCAGCGCGAACACCGCAGCCGCGAGCACCAGGTACGTTGCCGGATGCACGTAACGAACGGTACCGCCGGCCAGGTAGTCGCGGATCATAACCCCCGGCCGAACGGCGAGCTGCTTGACGGTAACGAGCGCACCCTCCTCACCCACCGTACGTCGGATTACACCAGCGGCGAATCCACGCAGCGTCTGACGACCCGGTACGTGCCGCTGGCCGCATTGGCTACAGAATGGGCCCGAACGAACCGCGCCGCACGTGACGCAAGGAGCGCCGATGCGTGGTTCGGAGTCGGTACGCAGTGTGGCGTATTGGTTGGTAGTCAGAGTTTCACGACTTTGGAAGATGCGTGATTGATTCACAGCGTCCTAACGTATCCAAGGTAAGCTGCGAACAGTGCACTCCAGTAATGTCGGATGAGCGGGCTCAACTTGCGTTCACCGCAGAGCAATCCGAAGGCGGTTGCACTGTTCGTCGGCTTCACCGTGTCGTTAGGCCGAACTTGCGTGCGCGTTACTTGGTGTTTGTACTGCCGCCTTCGAAACTCAGCCTTTCGGCGCCGGTGCGGAAACTGTCAATGCAACTTCGGGATCCTGTCGCCGAGATACATAATCGCGATTTCACGCCCGACAGCACCTGGATTAACGGCGGTCGCCACGTTGCTCAGCACGATCAACCTGAAACGCTCGCTCGGGATACGCATGATGTAGGCGCGGAATCCTGCCCACGCCCCGCCGTGGGACAACACGCGCCGGCCATTAATGGTTCCGATGAGCCAACCGAACCCATACGTCGTGGACGAACCGTTGTTGAGCGTTCCTGGTGTGAACGCTTCCTCCAGAGCGTTGTGCTTCACCAGCCGTTCCGTATACAGCACCTGAGCCCACTTCACCATGTCGTCCAGCGATGAGTTCACGTTGCCACCGCCATAGATGCGATTCAGCGGTGAGTAATCGGCGTTCCGAAAAGTCCCATTTGCAGGTTCATAGCTGATCGCACGCATCACGGCCGGTGCCATGATCTGATCCGAGACGATCGTGCTGCCCATACCGAGCGGCTCGAACACGGTGCTTTTGAGGAACTGCGGAAACGAAAGACCGGCTGCTTTCTCCACGATCTGCGCGAGCACCACGTAACCGGAATTGCTGTACTCGTATCGCTCACCAGGCACGAAGCGCAGTGCTCCGGCCCGAGCCAGCAGGGCGATGATTTCCTGCGACGACGGCTCCGCACCGATACCGGCCGGGTTACGCTCGAATAGCGACCGATAATCAGGCAGCCCTGACGTGTGGTTCAGCAGATGCCTGACGGTGATCTTCGCGCCGTGAGTAGCGAAATTAGGGAAGAATTTCGTGAGCGGGTCTTCGTACGAAAGGGTACCGCTCTCAGCGAGCATCATGATCGCCATAGCCGTGAACTGCTTCGAGACGGACCCAATATCAAACGTCGTCGCCGACGCAATCGGCAGGCTTCGTTCAACGTCGGCTAGGCCGTAGCTTTTCTGATGCACCACTCGACCGTCCAGGATCACGGCTACCGCGGCGCCGGGACCGCGTTCGAGGAAGAATGTCGCCATGAGCGAGTCGACCTTCGAGGACGGATTGGACTGCGCAGCAAGGGGCAGCGCGCTGAGAGCCGCAAACGAGGCGATGGTGACAATGCGACACACAGTGAGTCCTCCGGATGACCTGTCGAAATGATAACAGCACGCACGCACCGGGCGTTCACCGTGCAACGTATTATAGCGCGGTTCACAGCAGGGCAGAAACGGCAGCGTGCAGCGGTGCTTAAGACGATCGAGGACGAGTGGAATCAGAGTTACCATGGACAAGACGGCTGTTCACCGCCCGAAAGGACGAGTCAAGTGTCGTTCGGCCTAACGCTCAAACGGTAAGTTGCGCGGCCGATGCTGCTCTCGATAGATCCCCGCGCAAATTGCCGCGTCAGCTTCACCCCGATGTTAGACGTGCGATCGAAGCCTGGGACACGACAGCGGCAACCGGTGACCGCGTACCACGATGCTGATGATCTCGCGGCGCGATTCACAAAGCGGTCACCGTAATCCCCCCAAACACGGGCGCGTGGTGCAGCGCGAATCGGTGACCACTGCGGCGTCTGAGGACCACGCCACCACGAGCTGACCATCCCGAATCACCGGTATCCCTGGCGGCGTAGAAGGAGCGCACAACCACGAGCGCGAGAATCCTGAGGCAATCGGTTTAACAACTCCACATTCCACACGGACTTGTTCCGCGAACGCGACGTAGCCGTACAGCAAAGCGAGAGAAAGTGTTTCTCGTGCGGCTAACATCCCCTGATTTCAGCTGCGCGCCCCGCCAGCCCGCTTCCCTTGATCGTGGCGGAGCTCCAAGCCAGCGCCCGATACTGCCGAGGCGAATCTGCGTGTCTGCTGCAAATCATTGTTAGAAAGCGATTTATCTCCCGTATCAGCATTAACGGCCGTCAAGTCTTGCAATTCCAGCGAAATGCTGCTACTGTTGACATAGTTCGGACGGCGTGCAGGCAGTTGGCTCGAGGCGGTGCGCAGTTTCGTTCAGCTTGACGTTGTTGTTTTCGCTGTCGTTACCGGCGCAAAAGTAGTGGTAGCAATGCAGGTTCCCGCTCTCGCCCGGGAGGTGCTTATGTATGGACTCATTGATTTCATCGCGCACCGCCTGCTTCAACTGCTTAGCCGCGTGCAAGGCCCCCGTAAGGGGGGTTTGCCGTTCTTGGGTTTTCTGCACGTCCTGGGTTTGCTTCCGGTTGGACGGACAAGCGCCGATCACGCACAATTTGAACCGCAACATCTACCTTAGTTTCCGCCACACCGACTCCACATAGGCGGCTTCACCGCTCAACATTGCTTCGATTCCAAGGACCGGACCGCTCGGAATTATCAGCCTTCCACCTTGAATATCATGGACGGCCATGACCGCGCCTGGCGCGTCAGCTCTTAACGTATCCTCCATCAAGTGCAGAATCACATCCACCCGATTTTTCGTCAGCTTTTCGGCCTTGAAGTAGAGCTTGATTACGAGGCGCTGATCGTCCAGGACAAGGCCCAACTCCGGGTTAACGCCGACTGACACCGCTCCAGCACGCCACGTTCCGCCCGGCGGGTCGAACCAGTGGTAGTCCTTTCGGCCCCACCATTTCGAGTAGGCCTTAATCAGAGGCGGGTATGCCGTCCTCTTCTTCTTGTCGGCAAGGCCTTTGACTACCTCCCCAACATGGCTTCTTCCACGGCCACTTTGATGAGCCTCGACGATCTGCTGCCGGAGCGGACGCCAGAAGTCCGTTGCTGGATTGTACGGTGGTCGGTCCTTGATCTGACGTATTTTCGTGAGCTTCGGCGTTCCAGCCTTCATTACTACATCGACGAAATCGGTCAAGGACAGATGTGGCATTTGCCTCCTCTATCAGACACAGGTTTTCACTCCGCTTCCTTGTTACCGGTCAAACCGTGAATTCCGCTCGATCTCTACCGACAAGATCTGTTATCGCTTTCTAACGTCTAGGATTGTTTCCAGACTCCCCCTGGACGGTGACGCATGTGCCACGTTGGCGTCAAGTCTGGAAACAATGCGTTGTACGAAACCGTCTTGTGCGATGACGGTGGCTATGGGGTTCGGTTCAGGGACCCGGTCGGGATCGGAGGCCCGAGGGCTGGTGCATGAGCCAGAGTCGGGCCCGCCTGCTGCTGGTCAGCGCATCCGCTAGGCGCACTTTCGGGTCGCGATGTGGCTTGATGCTGGTCATGAGCACACGTCTGCGAGGGAGCAGCCGCTCCATGTGCTCAGCAGGTCCTCGGCGTCGCGCGCGCATGATCATGACGAGTCGAGGCAAGCGACCGGCCGGCTATAAACCAGCCTGCCCCCCTGGCAGAGGGGGCAGATGGCCCGGGCGTCAGCTTCCTCTCGGCCCTCTCCCTCCGCTCCGCTCCCGACCGGTTCGTCGGCCGTGGCGACGGTGCCCGTCTGCTCTGCGAGTAGAGCGCGTGACCGCTGCAGGCACACGGCCCGCTGGGACTGGGCGAGCAAGCCGTAGTAGCGAATTTTCACGAAGCGATCGGGCAGGACGTGCAGCAGAAAGCGGCGCGCGAATTCGGCGATCTCGAGCTGCATGACCCGACTGCGATTGGCCTTCCGGTAGTCCTTCCAGGTGAAGCTGACGTGCTCCTCGTCCGCCTCGATCAGCCGATGATTGCTGATGGCGATCCGATGCGTGTAGCGGGCCAGATACTTGAGCACTGTCTCGGGTCCTCCGAAGGGCGGCTTGGCGTAGACCACCCACTCCAGAGATCGAGCCTCGTCCAGCAGCGCACGGAAGGCACGCGGGTTCTTGAGGTCGCTGAGACGGCCGTGAAACTGAAGCTCACCGCGCTGATACGCCTCCTGCAGGAGAGCCAGGAACTTGCCGCGGTAGAGCCGGCTGAGCACCCGAACCGGAAGGAAGAAACCGGGTCGGCAGCGGACCCATCGGGACCCATCGAGAGCAAGGCCACCCGCCGGCACGACGCAGTGCACGTGGGGGTGATGCATGAGCGTCTGTCCCCAGGTGTGCAGGATGGCCAGGAATCCGATCCGCGCCCCAAGGTGCTTCGGCGTTGCCGCCACCTGCAGCAGCGTCTGGCTCACCGCACGGAACAGGAGCCCGTAGACCACCCGGGGATTCTGCAGGGCCAGGGGCGAGAACTGGTCGGGCAGCGTGAACACCACGTGCACATAGGGCACGGGGAGCAGCACCCGCTGCTGCGCCTCCAGCCATGTGGCCGTTGCAGCGCCCTGGCACTTCGGGCAGTGGCGGTTGCGGCACGAGTTGTAGGAGACGGCCTCATGGCCGCACTCCGTGCACACATCCACATGGCCGCCGAGCGCAGCCGCGCGACAGGCGAGGAGTGCGCGCACCACCTTCCTCTGCGCGGTGGCGAAGACAGGAAGGCGCCCCTGCCGCTGCAGGATGCGCAGCAGGTCGGCCACCTCCAGTGCCGGTCTCGGCACGTGAGGCTACAGCGTGCTCACCTCCAGGCGGTCCAGTGGACTCGGCGTGGCGTGCAGCCGCTGCGCCGAGACATGGGTGTAGATGGTCGTGGTCCGCACGCTCCTGTGCCCGAGCAGCTCCTGAATCACGCGCAGATCCGTGCCACCCTCGAGCAGGTGGGTGGCGAAGGAGTGCCGGAGCGTGTGGACCGTCGCATGCTTCGTGATGCCCGCCGCTTCGCGGGCGCGGACACAGGCGCGTTGCACTGTGCTCGGGCAGAGCGGGCCCTCGCCGCGCCGACCCGGAAACAGCCACACGCGAGGACGCTCCTGCCGCGCGTAACGGCGCAGCACCTCCAGCAGGTGGGGCGAGAGCATCACGGTCCGGTCGCGCCGGCCCTTGGCCTGCCGGATGGTGATCACCATCCGCGCGCTGTCGATGTCGCTCACCTTCAGGGCGAGCGCCTCCGAGATCCGCAGACCACCCGCGTAGATTGTGGTCAGGACGGCGCGATGCTTCTTGTTGCGAACCGCCTGAAGCAGCCGGGAGACTTCCTCCTGGCTCAGGACCGCCGGCAGCTTCGTCGAGCCGCGCGGAAAGGGGATGTGGGGGACCATGTCGCCCCGATTCAGCGTCACCCGATAGAGGAAGCGGAGTGCGCACGCCGTCTGGATGAACGCGCTCCAAGAGACGCGCTCCTCCTCGACCAGATGGACGAGATACGTCCGGATGTCTTCGGTCGTGAGCTGGTCCGGGGAACGGCCGAAGTGGCGAGCGAACAGCGCCACCCGGTGAACGTACGTGGCCTGCGTCTTCTTGGCGTAGTTACGGACGCGGAGATCCTCCAGCATCCGCTGGCGTAGAGGGCTCATGATGGCTCCTTGCGAGAGGGCTGTGAACACCTCTCGCACTTCCCCGCCAACCACGGGCCAGTCTCGCTGCGCCTACCCTACCGCGAAGCGGTTTCGTTCAACATCCCTTGATTTCAGCTGCGCGCCCCGCCAGCGCCTGCTTCCCCCGATCGCGGCGGAGCTTCAAGCCAGCGCCCGATACTGTCGAGGCAAATCTGCGTGTCTGCTGCAAATCATTGTTAGCCAGAGCCCGGCAGCGGTAGCCTCAACACAGGCCGAATCACCCGGTAGCCTTCGGCGCCTTCCGGTTCCCCGCCGCAGGGAGTCCAGCTACCGAAACAGCCTGCAACCTCCCATCAAAAATTCTTCGAGCCGCTGTCCGGCCGGCGCGAGATGCGTCACTACTCCGATTTGTCAATCGCCGTCCATCCTCGGCCCGGCGGGTCCCGCAGGACGTCGTAAGCGCACGCAAACTGGAAGACATGACTACGCCGGAAGCGGTCAAGTTCTGGCTCAAATCCGCGAAGAAATTCCGATTCGGCTGGTGTAAGTGTTGGACTACTACCCTGAGGCAGAATTGCATCTTTATAGTCCCGGACACAAAAGCTGTCTGGGCTATGGGTGAAACCGCAGTTCCCGAACAGAACTTCCACTGGGGCTCCGTTCGAGTGGACGATACTGACCGTCCGTCCCTTTTGACCATACCAAGCGGCGAACAGGCGGAGGCCGTCATCTACGTTGCTAGGAAAGCCCACGTTATCATATGTGTCCAGGGCTCGAAATAGCATATACACGTCACTCATAGCAAACAGTTGCTTGAGCGGAAAATACACGATCCGCTGATCCTCGACTTCCGTGATTAGGAATATCTCTCTAAACACACTGTCCAGCACTCTGTCATTAAAGCCGTTGCTACCGAGACTCCGATAAAGACTACTGCCATCGCCGATCTTGAGTCTGCCTCCGTGATCAAGAACGACCAAGTTGCTGTGGGTGAGGTCTTCTCGAGCGTAGCTATGGGCGGAGCGCTCCTTTCCCAACACGCACTCCTGTAAGCTTGTAACATATTTTTCAAGCGGTGCCACCTCTGAAATGACCGCAGGCACGCCTGCTTGAACCAGCTTTCCGTCCTTGTCTTGGATACTGACCTGAGCGGTCCGAAGCGCCTCGACATCATCTCTGTGAAGATGTGGCTTCCCTTCCAGTAGACGTCCTACATACTTACTTACGCGAACGCCCCGGGCGTGGGACTCAGTCTGGAAATGTTCGGTGATCTCGACGCCAAATTGGTTAGGTGTGCCGGGCGCTCGCATGATGAAATCTGGGCGCTCGGATGGATCGTAGGAAAACTGCACCAGATCATATACGGATCCGAGTATCGCTAGCTCTAATCTCTTCTTGTCGTCATTCATTTGAAACTTATGCAAGTAGCGGCTCCTTAGTCAGGCCGGAACACCGCGACGCGAAGTGGGCTCTGGCTAACGAGTTTGATTTCAGCTGCGCGCCCCGCCAGCGCCCGCACCCTTGGCCGAGGCGGAGCCGCAATTCAGCACCCGAAACCTTCGAGGCGAATCTGCGTGTCTGCTGCAAATCATTGTTAGCAAGCGCGAATTCATAAACTAAGTGCAACGACAGGACCGATCTCTCGGAGGGTGGGGGTTGAGATAAGCTGGGGTAGGCCAGAGTTTCCTGTTTCGACCAAGAAAGAGGAGGGACTCATGACCTACCGCCAGCTCACCCCAGGTGAACGACATGAACTCTCGGCGCTCAGAAAGCAAGGCTCAGGGCACCAGACATGCGCAGTCATCGTTCCGACGCTGGAGGCTCGAGGACGAGCCGGAGATCGGTCCCGGGGTAACAGGTGCCGTAGGAGTTGAGAAAATGGCAAAGCTCGGCAAGAGCGCGGTTGGAGCGCCAGTTCGCCATGCTGTGAAGGCGGACCAGAAGGGTGCGGGCTTCGAGGTCCGGGATAATGTCCGCAGGTAGCTGGAAGACCTGCCGCAGGAAGGAGCGGGCCTCGTCGTCGTGGTGCTGGCCGAGGAGAGGGCCCACGACGGTGGCGAGCTCTGTCTCGGCGCGGTAGGCCACCATCTTGATCTGATCCACGAGGATCTTCCGTTCCTGCTCGAGCTGTACGACGGTCTTGGCATCGCGAATGTGGCCGACGGGCACGTGCGTGGGAAGGGCCTTGTGCTCCTCCTTCAACTGCTGCACTTGCGCCTCGACGTCGCCTACGCGTGCCCCGAGCTCTTCGCGTTTGGCCATGGAGTCGGCGGAGCCTTCAAGGGCCAGATCCGCATATTCTTGCTTCAGCCGATCGAGCTCGCTCCGAAGGCTGCCGAGCTCCTTCTTCTTCTCCTTCTTCGCCGGGCTCGGTACCAATCGGTCGGGGTCTGCCGGCTCCACCGTATAGGTTGGTAGGTGGTCGAGATCGAACTCGTGACGCATGTATCGGAAGAAGTTCTCCTGCCGCCAGCGCGAGAACATGCGCAGGGCAACCGCGAGCACGGACAGATCCGTCCGGGTCGTCACGATGGAGGTCTGATGCCCATTGTCGGTGAGGCAGCGCACCTCCCGCACTTCGAAGCCGCCCGAGAGCGTGAGCGGCCGCTCCGCCAGCTTGTAGACGACGGGCTTCTTGCCGGCCTCTCGGCTCACGTGCTTCGCGAACTCCTGCGGCGGCCACGGCTCATAGCTTCCCTTGCGATACGTCATCACGTCGAAGCCCTTCGAGCTCCACCGCTTGAAGCTCTTCGGGCTCCAGCACTCCCGGTCCATGACCAGCGTGACGCGGCGCTCACCCGCGAGCTCGCGCACCTCCGGCAGCACCGCCTCCTCCAGCACCTGCAACAGACCCTCGTTTCCTGGAGCGGTCACGAAGAAGAGGGGGTCGGCGAAGGCGTCGTTCACCCAGTAGTCGGTCGTGGCATCCATGCACAGCCGCCGCCTCGGCACATGCGTCTTCGGCAGGCTGTGCTTACGCCCGTTGTAGGGGCGCACATGACCGTCCACGTACAGGAAGCCCAGCAGCTCCGGCTGCTCGGCGGCCCAGCGGTCAGCGAAAGCCGCCTGCAGCTCCAATGCTTGTTGCCGCCCACCCATCTCGGCAAGCTTGCGCCTGAGCGTCTTCATTTCCGGCGAGCGGTCCAGTCCCAGCACCAGCCCGAACTCCCCAGGCGCGTGCGAGGGGAGCTGCTCGCTGCTCTTGATGCGAAGCAGCGCCATGAAGACGAGTGTGGAGAGCACGACGTTCAGCCCGTAGTACCCGTTCTTGAGCGCGCCGTAGACCTGGTTGCTCACCTCATAGAGTCCCTGCGCCACCACAGCCGGAAGCGCCACCAGGATGCCGGCCTTTGCCACGCTTTCGGCGGCCGTGAACGACGGCGCGGCTTCCGGCAGAAGCCCCACCGCTGCCAACGTCCGCTCCGCGTGACGCTTGACCGCCACTCCGCCTATGCTCGTGCGATCCTCGTCGCTGCGCTTCCGGGGCCCCTTAAGAGGTGTGGTCGTCTTCGATGGCCTCGTCGTCGTCAGGTGTTCCTGCTTCAAGGCGCGGCGGATCGCCCCTTCGCTCACACCGACCCCCCGCGCAACGGCGCGATTGGATTCTCCCTGCTCGAGCAGCGCCTGCGCTCGCTCAAGCTTCTCGTCGTCCAGCTTGTGCGCTCCCTTCGGCCCCGACTTCCGCGTCTGGAGCGCGACAGCCCCCCCTTTCTCGTACCGGTTGCGGTACTCGAAGACCATGCTGCGGTCGATGCCAAACGCCTCGGCCAGCGCCTTGGGCGGCGCCAGATTCATCGAGGGTTGGCTTACCACTGCGACCGCCAGGCGCCGCGCCTCCACGTCGCCTTCGTGGAACGTGAAAATCGGCCCGCCGGCATTGAACAGCACAACGCGCTCGCCCTCGCGGGCCATCCCCAATTCAGAGCTGACCTTGAGAATCTCGGAGGGGGAGATCGACAGTCGCGCTTGCAGCGCCATGGGTGCATTCCTCGTCGTGAGAGTCGGAAAGAATATTACGCACCCGGTCACAAAAAGTCAACACTCAAGCCCTTTCTTCACCCGCATGTCTGGGGCCCTGAGGCTTCAGCCAGGCCGAGATCGCTCGTGCCCTGGGCCGCAGCCCCAGCACGATCAGCCGGGAAATCAGGCGCAACATGCGCACGCCGGGCTGCTACCGTCCAAGTGATGCGATCCGGATGACCCGTGCCCGGCGCTCGAGATCCCGGCGCAACCGGCGTTTCCGAGAGGAGGACTGGCAGCTGGTCTGCTCCTTCCTCAAGGATCGCTGGAGCCCAGAACAGATCGCCGGCCGGCTCCGAGACACGGGTGTTCTGCGGATCAGCCATGAGACCATCTACCGCTACATCTGGGCCGACAAGAAGAAGGGCGGCTCCGTATATATGGATCTACGCGGCGCGCGTAAGAAGAGATGGAAGCGCTACCGGCGCAACGACAGCCGCGGCCGACTCCCTGGCAAGCGGCCGATCTCCGAGCGTCCGGCCGTGACCGAAGAGCGCTCACGCATCGGCGATCTCGAGGGCGACACCGTCATCGGTGCACATGACCGTCACTGCGTCCTCACCCTCGTGGACCGCAAGAGCGGGTACACGCTCATCGGCAAGTTGCCGAGTCGAACGACGGAAGAGACCAACCGGCGCGCCATCTTCCTCCTGGAGCGGGCGGCTCGCAGGACCTGGACTCTCACGCTGGACAACGGTACGGAATTCCACGGCTACAAGGCAATCGAGAAGGCAACCGGCGCCACGACCTACTTCGCAACGCCGCACCACTCCTGGGAGCGCGGCACGAACGAGAACACCAACGGTCTGATCCGACAGTATCTCCCCAAGCGCCAGAGCATGGCGCGCCTCACGCAGCCGCAGTGTGATCGGATAGCTGAAGCCCTCAATAACCGGCCCAGAAAGAGACTGGGCTGGAGGACACCCGCGGAGGTCTATGAACGACAACTATGATCGTTGCACTTCAAACTTGAAACTGGAGGGTCTCCTAAATCACCTGTAGCTGTGGGAGCCTGATTCCCGAGCAGCAGAGGTAGATCGTCGCGATCAGCGGAGCTGGGGAATGGAAGCCATACGCGCGAT
>Ga0214473_10001564_pt1 | contig 29896 bp, 27 predicted proteins | sample RVTome_7_FD_203509 | JGI IMG/M metagenome (GOLD analysis project Ga0214473, IMG submission 203509) | Soil microbial communities from uranium-contaminated site in the Upper Colorado River Basin, Wyoming, United States - RVT98D197 | ecosystem: Environmental > Terrestrial > Soil > Contaminated >...
ATAATCTGGTCGACGGAGAAATCGAAGGAGTAGCTCACCGTATCCCCCTGGGCTATGGTAACAGACTGCCCGCCCGCGCTGGGAATCATATCGCGAAATGTTTGGTTGTGAACTTGCGTGCCATTCGGCGAGGGCCGGTTTATGTCATCCTCCGTGATTGCGATTCTCAGGCGCAGAAGGCCGATCGCCGGGTCCCCCTCGGCTATGATGCGGACGTCTATTCGGCCATCGCGGGTATCCGGATGATAGACGCCGGTAAGCGTAATAATCAAAGGCGAGTAGTTAAAGCTCTCGTCATCGATCATCGTTTCCCAGCCCCCCGAATTATAGCCGCCATCGAGATTGCCATCGACGAAAAAGTGAGGCGTATAATTATTGTTGTAATAATTATTGCGCGCCATATTTTCCGCGCTGTTAAACAAATAATAGGGGTCGTTGGCCGCCGGCCAGGAAACATGGTATCTGATTACCGCCAAAACCCCGAAATAATCTTCGGTCAACTGATCTAAGACCAGATCAGTAGTGTAACAGGATGGTCACCCCCAATTGGTAAAATTCTCCCCAATTACCATTCTGTCCGCGGCCCGCGATGCCCCGCTGGTCAAGGCGGCAAGCGCTACCGCATAAATAGTGAACTTTTTCACAATGCGCATCAAGACCTCCTCTTTAGTCAATCACCTTCAAGTCAAATATACCAATGCCGGGCTTTTTTGCAAGTTTTTTTTCTGCGGCATTTCCGGCATTACCCCCGCTCGCTCCCATAAGTCGCAGTCCGTTCCCCGCTTGCCCCCTAAAATCTCGAAAACAAAATCACCCTGGTGCCTTCGAATGTCGGCCGCTGGCTGCAGATGCCCGATGAGCAGACCAGGCCTCCTCTCTCTCCACCATGGAAAATCACAAGTTCGTGCGACCTGAGCCGTATCGTCAATTCGGCGAACGCCAGCTTATTCGAGTCGCGGTCGAGGTCGTTGTTCGACAGCGACCCGCCGAGGCTCAATTGTAGGAAATTGCTGCGCGCCAGGCCGAGTGTCAGATAGTCCTCATGGTACTCATGTCCTGTAAGAACAAAACGCTTGGTATATGCCGTGGCCGAAACTGTCTGCGCGTTGCTCAGATAATAATAGGCCTCGAAATAGTTCTGCACCTCGTCCTCGAGAGAATAATCAAACCTGTCCCAGCGATAGTTCACGACGAATTTGTCCGTCGGGCTCCAGCGTACGCCGGCGAACTTCTCCGCCAGATATAGTTCACGAAGAGTATCCCCCCGGTCGAATGACTCCGAGAAGGCCAGCTCCAGATTCAGATTGTAGCTCGGAGAAAGCAGCAGCCCCACGTGATACGCCCTTTCGCCTATGGTATTGGCCAACGACGATAGCGAACGCCCTTGATGACTTACAGGCGGCGGCGAATTCATGGGCGATGCCGGCGATGGGTATAGAAGGCGAATCATATTCTTGTATTCGCTGTAAATACTGAACAGGGAGTGGCTGAACGACCCGGATAGATACGTCCCGTCCCCCTTGGCAATTTCGCCGAATTGCAGCCGTCCGTTTTTGAATGCATGCTCCCCGTATATTTCGAACGGCCCGCGATTTACTCCGGCATTAATCCCCGTCACATTAATGCCGGCCGCTGCAGTCGGATCGTCGAAATCGTTCTGCTTATACCTTATATACGAAAATCCGGCGCGCGTCCCCACGATCGGTTTAATGGCTGCTCGGCCGCCGCGCAAAATCTCCTCCCGCTCGGTGGAGTAACGATCTCGGAATGCCCTGCCGAATATTGCGTCGAAATCGAAATGATCGTAAAGCCCCGAGACGCGGGCGCCGTCGAGGTTATTATCGAAATTTATGACGTCGTCTAAAAACGCGTTCAATGTCAAGCCGCGATCGAACGTCTGGTAAAAATTCCCCGCGTGTACTGTAAGGCCGTCCTGGTTCCAACCGAAATACCTCTGCGTGATCCGCTCGAACGATTGGTCCGGCCGGTTGGGATGCAACACTCGCAACCAGGCTCCGGCATAGAAGTCGCCCAAGTCAAAATCGACTATGAATCGGTTGTCCAGCGAATCCTGACGAGAACGGCTGTCGAAGTAGATTGAATCGAATGCCTCGGGACGGTGATACCAATACTGAAGCCAGTTGGCGGCGGAAACAGACCAGTTATCGAATTGAGCCTGTGCGGCGCCCGGAATTATGAACGTGGATAATACGACGATGGCCGAGAACCCGATTATATGGGGAATATTTCTCGACATTTCACTGCCCCGATCCGGTTTGCCCAACGGTGTCGGGCGGAGAAATCAGATGCTCGACGATCAGCTTCTCGATTTCAACCTCGTCTCCGGGCTTGAACCCCACCGCCGTGAATATGACGTCTCCATTGGCGTCTATTAAGGTCGTGTAAGGCATGGCCACGCCCTTGAATTTTCGCCGGAACACCTCGCCATCGTTATCGAGCAGAATCGTGAATGTCAACCCGTGCGACTTGACAAAGCTCTTCACTTTGGCCGATGCTTTCGGGCCTTCGGTGTTAATGGCAATCACCTGAAAACCCCGGTCGCTATATTTTTCATACAGCTTTTCGATGATTTTTAATTCCTCGACGCAGGGCTTGCACCAGGTTGCCCAGAACGAGATATAAACAGGCCCCTGCCCCAGGTTCTTGGAAAGTGTGAAGTTCCTGCCTGCTATATCCGGCAGCGTGAAATCCGGCGTCCTTCTTTTCTGCGCCTCCTGTGCGGATAGCCCGGCATGAATCGTCAGGATAAGGCTGATAACGGCAACCAATTTAAGTCTCATTTTCCGTCTCCTCTTATTATCGCATATTATTCAATTTTCGGCTCACCCGATCTATCGATCCCTCCGATCCGGTTATTTGAATCGTAACAGGGCGGTCGCGTTCAAGGCCGGACCCCAGAATTATTGAATGAAAAATTTAGCAATTGGGCGGTGATTGTCAATTCAATTCTGCCGCATGCCTGCCAACGGCAGCTTGCCGAAAATATGGGGCCTGCGCTAAACTGATTAGAATATTAGAATTCTGCGCCGAACGAGAAATACCATTGAGGCTTGGGAGCGACATTATTCAGGTCCGTGCCCCAGGCCAGATCGACCCGCAGCACAAAAATCCCGAGATTCATTCTCGGCCCAAATCCGAAACCCGCCAGTATGTCCCCCGGCTGCATCGATTCCTGGCTCCTGGGGTTGTGCAGGCGCATGTTATCATAGAACGCGCTGCCTTCGCTGTCGGCCCATGCCACCCCCATATCCCAGAACATGGCGCCGCTCACCTGCGCCAGCGTCACCGGCAATGGAAATTGCAGCTTGAAGTAATCGATGAATGGATAGCGAAATTCGAGGTTCATGATGCCAAATCGGTTGCCCGTGTCGGAGAAATATCTGTATCCCCTGACCGGCACGACTATCTCATTTATGTAAATATCTTCGACCCCGAAGATATCGCCCTTGGCGCGCCGCGGCCCGATCCAATTGGATGTTCCGCCGATATAATACGATTTTGCGTTTTCGCCCCCGGAAAGCCCGCCTCCTACCCGGAATGCCAGGTTATACCGCGACCAGAAAAACCAGTACTTGCGATAGTCGAATTCGAACGCCCGAAAATCGAGCCCCGTGCCGACAGTCTTGAGGGATTGGTCGAACTTCATCATATACCTGTTTCCGGCGACCGGGCCCGTCAGTCCCCATATTACGGCGTCGTTCACATATTGCACCGATCCGAACAGGATATTAGTTGTCAGGTCGGGATAAGGGGCGTAGTTCTCCCTCGAGACCGTGACCTGGGTCGCCAGAAAATCGAGGCGCGTGAATCTCGAGAAAGGATACGTTATATATCCCTGGGCGCCATAGACCCGGTCGGAGAAAAAATATTCGCTGTCATCGTTATAATATAGATTTTTGAAATGAAATATCGAAGCTGCGTAGTCGATTCGTTTGGCGCTGTAAGAATACGCCAATTGTATATTGGTCTGGTCGATCGTATTCACGAGATCGGTATAGACGAAGAAATGATGGTCCCCGAACATGTCGGAAATCGAAAGATACGACCGTCCCTGCAGCCCGTAAAAATTATCGTAGCTGACTCCGCCCGTCACAAGTTCCGGCGATAATTTGAGGCGATAGCGATTTCTCTTATAGGTGCCGTCGGGCAGCATATATTCCAGGGTATCGACCGCGACCAGGGCGCTGTCGACCGTTGGCCCCTGCAGCGAATCGAGCGGCGGGCCCCCGGCTTCATCTTTTATCTTCTGCTCACCCGCCTGGAAGATATATGTGCTGAAATCGGTGGTCTCGGTCCGGGTGGTGTCTTCCTCCACCAACGTCGTATCGGGGACAATTGCGTCCTCCGGCACAAAGATATTGCGGTCGCCGGCCAGTAGCTTGGTCATATAATGCGTCGGCGGCAATTGCCCGTTTTCATCACCGACGTTCTTGATATCCTTGAGGATATAAATATCATATCCGTAATTGAAGAACGCCGAAATCGCCAGTTGATCGCCATCCGGCGACCAGGTGGGGGAAAATGCTCCCGAGATAATATTGGTCACCGGATATTTCTGACCCGTGCCCATCTCGTAGAGATATATATTATCGATCCCGTTGCAGTTCGATACGTATGCAATTCGATTGCCATCCGGCGAAAAGACCGGCTGGCTGTCTTTGAACGGCGATGATATTATAAGTTCGCTGGTATTAGTGTTCAAGTCATAGAGGAAAATATTATATTCGCCGTATTCAAATTCGTTTCCTTCGGCAGATTCGGCGGGTCTGTCCGATGCAAACGCCAGGTTTTGTCCATCGGGTGACCATGACGGATCGTTATCATCGTACTTGTCGTGCATGACCTGCGTCAATTGCGCGCTGTTCAAATCGTAAAAATAAACGTCATTAAATCCGTTCTTATTGCCATCGAATGCTATCCGGGAGCCGTCCGGGGACCACGACGGATTTTTCACGCCTTCCATGTTCAGATCGATCTTTTTCTTCCGTCTGCCCGATTCGGCATCATAAATGAATAATACGTCGCGGCCGTTGCTCTTGCTGACAAATGCCAACTCCTTGCCATCCGGCGACCATGCCAATCCGGAGTTATATGAATGCAGCGATTCTAAATCTCCCGAACGCTCGGCCTTGACCAGTCTCGATATTATCTTGCCGTCGACGGTCGATATGATGAATACCTCATTATACCTGTCGGAGTAGCCGTGCTGCGGATTGGAGCGGTCCGAGAAAAAGGCCAGCCTATCTCCTTTCGGCGACCACTCCGGCTTCTGATTGAACAGAGAACCGTCTTTGGTATGATCGGTCAACGCCCTGGAGAATTCCTTGGGCTCTCGTCGCTCCGCTATTTCCGGCCAGTACGCCCGTCTCAACGTTTTCTGCCAATCCTCCGAGACATTCTCCAGTGGCACCCCCAGGGCCTCCTTGGAGGCGCGTTCCATGAGTATCAAAAACTTGCCCTTGTTCAATATTTCCGAGATTTTCTCCTCCCCATATTTCTCGGAGACATAAAGCAATGCGGCCTGCCCGCCCTTGTATGCCAGGAAGCCACCCAGCTGCTCGAGCGGCGGCAGGTATCCCTGGATTACGGCGTCGCGCATGAACATGTCGGCTTCGAGATCCCAGCCGCGGCGCGATGAATACTCCGCGTATCCCTCCGAAAACCACAACGGCGGGCGGAATAAAGCCTCCGGAGAAAGAAGTGACTTCAAGGCGTTGCCATAAAGCAAATCGAACCAAACGGCGTGCGTCAGCTCGTGATGAAGCACGTGCCGGAAATCCTCATACGAACCGGTGAACGGTATGACAATACGGTTCTTGAAAATCTCTGTAAATCCGCCCACTCCTTCCGGAATCAATTCGGATATGACGTTGGTCTGCTGGAATTCATTATGCGAAGCGTAAATGATTATCGGCACCCTATCGGAAAGATTATAATTGAGCTCGGCTTTTATCTCCTCGTAGGCTCCTTGAAGCGACTGCGCCGCGAATACCGCAAGGGTATCCTCCCCCCGGTAAAAATATATATCAAAATTGGCCGTCTGAATATAAAACCAGTCAAAATTCTTATATTGAACCTTGTTTTGACCAAAATATATTTCCTGGGCCTGCGAGGCTTGCAGACAAAGCAATATCAGCGGCAAGAGAAGGGATTTCTTCATTTTTCGATCACCTGTTCTAATGGCATCATTTTAATTTCACAAACGATTGAGATTAGGGCATGGTTCCTATTGATACTACATCGGCACGCGTTTAATATTCCCACCAAGCGCCTGCAATTTTTCCTCGATCTTTTCATAACCGCGGTCAACATGGTAAATGCGCAGAATCTCCGATTCGCCCCGCGCGGCCATAGCCGCCAACACCAGTCCGGCCCCGGCCCTGATATCGGACATCATCACCGAGGCGCCCAACAGCCTGTCGATTCCCGTAATACTGGCCTCGTCGCCCGAAACCTTGATCTGCGCCCCCAGACGCTGCATCTCCATGACGTGCGTAAACCGCTCCGTAAATACCGTTTCCCTTATGTAAGACGTCCCTCTGGCGACACAGGCAACCGCCATCGTGGCCGCCTGCAGATCTGTGGGGTATCCGGGAAACGGATACGTTGTTACCCTGATCGCCCCGGGCTTTTTGGCGGCAATGGCAGTGATTCTATTCTCATTATGACGAATTTCGACACCAGCCTCCGTCAATTTGTCCAATACTATCTCCAGATCTTTGAACCGCGCTCCCTTGAGTTCAATTCTGCCACCGCATGCTGCCACAGCTAAGAGAAATGTTCCGGCGACAAGTCGATCCGGCATAATCTTATGATCTGCCGCTGCTAACCTTTTGACACCATTGATCTCAATTCGTGTGGTCCCCGCCCCCTTGATTTTCGCTCCCATGCTTACCAGGTAATGCGCCAGGTCGACGACTTCCGGGTCACAGGCGGCATTGATTATTATAGTGGTTCCTTTTGCGAGTGCCGCCGCCATCATGATATTTTCGGTTCCAGTGTGGCTCGGACGGTCGAAGAAAATCTCGGACCCAACCAGCCCCTTTGCTTGGGCTTCGACATACCCTCTGCTTTCGGTGATCTTTGCTCCCAACCTTTTAAAGCCGAGGACATGTTGATCGACAGGCCTGGGCCCTAACACGCATCCCCCGGGAAGCGACACCCTGGCCTTATCCAGCCGACCCAGGAGAGGCCCCATGACCAGAAAAGACGCTCGCATCTTCCTGACCAGATCGTACGGCGCTATATGATTATTAATATTGGTCGCGTCGATAACCATGGTGCCTGCGACCTGGTCGTAGTCGATTTTCGCTCCCAGTCCTTGCAGCACTCCCACCATGGTGATGATATCCGCCAGGTCCGGCACATTTGAAAGGTGAGTCTTTCCCTTTTCCGGCAGAAGAGCCGCAGCAATAATCGGCAGCGCGGCGTTCTTCGAACCCGATACCCGGATACTGCCCGATAATTTTTTCCCGCCATTGACAATAAATTTATCCATTTCCCCTTCCGTTTAGCATTGGTATCTTCTTGAGCCAATCCCCTCTTATACTCTCGGTAAATAATTTTTGCTCTAAACTCGGCCATTATATTATAATGTGCTTTATGCTGCAAGTGGCAATACAATTCATGTATTATATGGATCAGGATGAAATCCCGGTCTTATCGGGAGACATCCTGATGCGATAGTATGAGGCTGGTGTCAGGCCCCCTGCCCCTGCTTCGCCGCAGGCGAATGCGGGGCCAGACCTGGCGCTGCGAATAGGCAAGCATGCAAAAGAACGTTTATTTCATCTCCGACGTCCACCTGATGGCGCGCGGCGATAATTCAGCCGCCGAAAACCGCCTTCTATCCGTTTTTGAAAAGGTCAAGCTTGACGCTTCTCATCTTTATATCGTGGGCGATCTTTTCGATTTCTGGTTCGAATATGGCTATGCCATTCCGGCGGCTTATCTCAAGGTGCTGGCTGGACTTCTCGACCTGACCCACTCCGGTGTCAACGTTTTCTATACCCCCGGCAACCACGATTTCTGGATGAGAGATTATATTCAGCGCGAGGCGGGGGTTACCTTGACCGCCGACTTTTTCGAGGTCTGCCATTTCGGACGCAAGATTCTTATCACTCATGGCGACGGCTTAAGGCGGGATGATGCAGGGTATAGATTCTTGAAAAAGATCTTTCGCAATCGTTTTTGCATCTGGCTCTATTCACAATTACCCGTCAACCTGGCCTATCGGATCGCCATGCGCTCCTCGAAAACCTCGCGCAATTATACTACCAATCGCAAGAAGAGCGATCCCACCGACTACATCGCTTTTGCTGGCGAGAAGGTGAATGAAGGTTACAATGCCGTCGTCATGGGCCATGTGCACCTGCCGCAGATCGAGGACCTCGGCCACGGCCTATATGTGAACTGCGGCGATTTTTTCGAGAGCTACACCTATGTGGTGTTGGACGACGGCGGATTTAGGATGGAGAGGGCGTAAAAAAATGCGGCTTGCGGATTGCGGAATGATGAATGGAGAAAGAACCGCAAAGCGAGGAAGCCGCAAAGTCAAAAAGAGAAATTAATAGGCGGGGCCTCCGGCCCCGCATCAGTAGGGGCACGGCCCCGCACCCCGCATGCTTCGCAGCAGGGGCAGGGGTAAACATGCCGTGCCCGTCTTAAAAAGAACAGCGCTGTAGCCGACGTTTCCGTGGAGACCTCGGATCAGCCAGCAAAGAAACAACATGTTCTGCCCCAATTGCCGATACGAATACAAACTTGGTGCGACAACCTGCCCCGATTGCGGCGCCGACCTGGTATTTCAGCTTCCGCCCAATTCGGCCAAATCTCCCCAAGACGCCGAGAATGAAAAGGATTTAGTAACCATCTATGTCTCCAGCGATGGGCCTAGCATTGCGATTGCCAAATCTTTGCTCGACGATGCCGGTTTCGAATATCTCATTTCCAAAGATTGGCGCGGCGCCGGCCGCGTCGATTTCCGCGTTCACCCCGATAAAGCCGGGGAAGCCCGGGCGTTACTAGAGGGGCTGGGGTGAGTTGTTGAACCATTTTACGACCATTTATCTGGGGAAATTATGATAAATCATTTAGACGTCGCAGAACAGGAAATAAAAAACAGCAGCTATATTAACGAGCAGTTCAGCGAAAGAATAAACCTATTTAACAGATGCTATGATTTATTTTTGGAGAGCATATCAGAGTCTCAATTCAAACTCGATAATAAGGAAGATAGGGATTTTCACAGAGTATATCTAACAATGTGTATGAAAATAAATTTCGATATTAGAGTAATTTTAAATGCGACAAAATCGGGGTGGTTTGGAACCGCCCATGTTATTTTTAGAGAAATCAATGATTCATTTTTAAAAATCGCATTAATCGCGCAACAGCCAGAAAATGCATCCTTGATCATTAATGGTAAGATGAATGATAAGTCTGCGAAAAAGAAAGCCAAGCAACATGGGATTATTTCACTACTGTCTCCTCAAGCATGGGGATTCCTAAGTAATGTTAAGCATGCCGAGGGAGAAAATATTATTGCTGTTTATGGTGGTGAGAATAGTAGATTGAGATTTTTCCCGATTCTCTTGGAGGAGGAAATTGAGCCGACTCTTATATACGCTAGTGGCGTTATTTTGAATGTGGCGGAAACGTATATGAAATTTCATATAAAAAGGTATGGCAATCATTTTATTATGGTGAGTTTTCCAGTGAACGTGGACCAAGCTTCTATAGAGATAAAGAAGTTAATATCAAAACAGCTTTTCCGTTCCGTCAGGTCGTAGACCCATTAGGGGCGTGACCTGACAGTTGTTTGCGCGTGCCAGGTCACGGCTGGAAAAATGCCTACGACCCGGCGCAACTTTAATTGGTATGCGCCGTGCGTGGCGGACGTCCTCGCCAGCCACGGCCTTTATAGGCAAGTCATCGCGAGGCCCGAGGCGATCTCATCGAGAACCCAATGAGATTGCTTCGTCGCCCGCCCCGATTGAGCGGGCGCCGGCGCACCGAGAGGTGCGCCGGCCACTTGTTTACAGGGTGTCATGCTTCTTCGTCCGTTTTTTCAGGACGAAAAAGCATGCTGCATAATTTTTATTATGAGCCTATATCCCGATAATCAGCATGCTTTTGCCCCGTGGGCAGAAGCATGCCACCAAACGCATATGTCGCATCTTGCCGTCACCCCCCAAATTGCGTATATTCCCCCCTTCAAAATGGAAAGGAAATTAAGGCACGATATATCGTGCCTCAGAAAAATATGCCAGAACCAGTTGTAGATTTTAGTCTTGCCAAAGAGCACGGCCTCAATGAGGAAGAGTACAAGCGCATGCTATTCATCCTCGGGCGAACACCAACATATACCGAGCTGGGCATATTCTCGGTCATGTGGTCAGAGCACTGCTCCTACAAAAATTCGATCCTGCAAATAAAAACTCTGCCGCGCGAAGGCCCGGCCCTTCTGGCGAAAGCAGGCGAGGAGAACGCCGGGGCCATAGATATCGGAGATGGGCTGGCGGTGGTATTCAAGATCGAGTCGCACAATCACCCGTCGGCGGTGGAGCCGTACCAGGGCGCGGCCACCGGCGTCGGCGGAATATTGCGCGATATCTTCACCATGGGCGCTCGGCCTATCGCAGTCCTCAATTCATTGCGTTTCGGATCGCTTGAAAATCCCCATGTCCGCTATCTATTCGATGGTGTCGTGCGCGGTGTCGGCGACTACGGCAATTGCTTTGGCGTGCCCGATATCGGCGGCGAGATCTATTTCGAGGATGCCTACACCGGCAATCCGCTGGTCAACGCAATGGCCGTTGGTATCGCCAAGCATAGCGAGCTTATCTCCGCCACCAGCAAAGGCGAGGGCAATATCGTGCTGATCGTTGGCTCGCGCACCGGCCGCGACGGTATACACGGGGCTACTTTCGCATCCGAGGAACTCACCGAGAAATCGCAATCGCGGCGGCCCTCGGTGCAGATCGGCGACCCCTTCACTGAAAAGTTGCTGCTCGAGGCCACTCTCGAGGTCATCCGCAAAAAACTCATAGTCGGAATACAGGACATGGGCGCGGCCGGCCTTACCTGTTCCTCGACCGAGATGTCGGCGCGCGGCAATTCCGGCATGAAACTCAATATCGACAGCGTACCGGTGCGCGAGGATGCGATGATACCGTATGAGATCATGCTCTCCGAATCGCAGGAGAGGATGCTTGTCATCGTGACCCCGGAGAATTTGAAAAAGGTCAAGGATGTTTTCGCCAAATGGGGGCTGAATGCGGTGGAAATCGGTAGGGTAACATACGGCAATTCCGTTATTGTCACGTCTGACGGGCAGACCTGTGCCAACGTGCCCGCCAACTCGCTGGTGCTCGGCGGCGACGGCCCCGTTTATATCCGTTTGCAGAAACGACCCGCATTCCTCGACCGGGCCGAAAAATTCGACCTTTCCACCATCCCCATTCCCGCCAACATGAACGGGGTTTTAGAAAGATTGTTCGCCTCCTCCAATATCGCCTCCAAGCGCTGGGTTTATGAGCAATATGATACTTCAGTGCGGGCGTCTACTGTCGTTGCCCCGGGCTCATCGGCGGGAGTGCTCAGAATCCGCAAAAGCAAGAAAGGTCTGGCGATATCGACAGACTGCAATGGACGCTATTGCTACCTGAATCCCAGGGAGGGCGCAAAAATTGCAGTGGCCGAAGCCGCCCTCAATGTCGCCTGCTCCGGCGGAAAACCGTCAGCCATCACCAACTGCCTAAATTTCGGCAATCCTTATGATCCGGAAATATACTATCAGTTCGCCGAATGTGTGGCTGGCATGGGCGAGGCCTGCAGGGCCCTCGAAACTCCCGTCACCGGCGGCAATGTCAGTTTTTACAACGAGGACCCCGAACGCGCAGTATACCCGACACCCGTGATCGGCATGGTTGGAATTCTCGACCAGATCAAAATGGCAACCACGATCTGGTTCAAGGGCGAAGGCCACGACATTTATTTGATCGGCGAAAATAAAGATGAAATCGGAGGCAGCGAATACCTCAAGGTCGTGCACGACAAAGTCATCGGGAGAATTCCAGTCATCGATTTGGAAATTCACAAGCGCACAATCTCGCTGATGCTGGCGCTAATCAATGGCAAACATGCCCTGTCAGCCCAGGATATTTCCGACGGCGGCCTGGCTGTGGCTCTGGCTGAATGCTGTTTCGGCCCGCAGGGTCCCGGAGATGCGCGAATCGGCGCGGAGATCGAGCTCGATGATACCATCCGCACGGACAGCCTCTTATTCGGCGAATCGCAATCGCGGGCGATCATTACGGCATTGCCTAAGAGCGCCGGTCGAATCGACGAGCTTCGCCGCCGCCATCATGTTCCGGTTAAGAAAATCGGCGTTACTGGCGGCCCTAATCTCAAGTTCAATAATTGGATCGATGTCCCAGTCGACAAGCTTCGCAAAATCTACGAGGAGGCGATACCCAAACTCATGGAGCATGTGACAGTACCTTAGAGAGCCCATTTATCAAGTGATGTCGAATTACTAAATAGGGTATGAATCAGAGTATTGCATTTAAACATAATGTAGGGGCATATTGCCATACGCCCCATCAAAATAATTGGCATTGCCGTTGGCCGATTGGCTCAGTTGAGACGTCTTGCACCTATCCTGTGCTGCGATTCACCCCACATACGAGGGTCTGATAAATATTCACTCCTCCACCGCGCAGTCGGCTTCTATTTCCACCAAAAAATCTTTATGGATAAGCGCCTTTATTTCCACGAAGGTGCAGGCCGGCAAGATATCGCGAAAATATTCGGCGTGCGCCCGCGCCGCCTCTTGCCACCGCGAAATATCCGTCAAATAAACTCGTGTCCTGAAAACATTGGCCAGTCTCCCTCCGGCCTCCTCTATGGCAGTCCTGATAATCTCGAGGCACCTTACGGTTTGACCATATAGATCATCGATGCAGGCGGTACTGCCATCGGGCATGATGGGTGCCGTTCCCGCTACGGCGATTATATTTCCGACCCGAACAGCCCGCGAGTACCCTACCTGTTTTGCGTAAATTGTCCCCGGCGAAATATTCAGACGAGTCATACGGCCTCCAACTATGTGATAATTATCTTATTGCATAATTCTTTGTTGCTGCGCGAATAACAACCCGCAGAATATTGTGATCGCAATGAATGTTCAACAGAAAAATCGTTGATGTTCGTTTCCCATGCTGAAAATCGTCCTGGCAGCCGACGGAATAGTGCCACAAGAGTGGCTTATTCTAATCCATCGAAATTGCAAGTCACCGTAATACAAGATTATTACTGAATTTCCCCGTCTGTTTTTGAATAATGGCCTCGATGGAGGTGCCTGAGCGGTCGCCCCGCATCGCGCTACGCGCAAGCAGGGATGCGACAAAAGGGGCGGTCTCGAAAACCGTTGCCCCTGCCGAGGCCCTTGGGCCGAGTGCGGGGCCAGGGTTTGAATCCATGCCAATTCTTTGAACTGGTTATCCAATATTATTAGTGATTTATAAACCCGCCAAACATATATTCCACCCCGGAGAGGTGCCTGAGCGGTCGAAAGGGGCGGTCTCGAAAACCGTTGGGCCCTTACGGGTCCCCAGGGTTCGAATCCCTGCCTCTCCGAATGATTATATTTGTTCTTGTATCTTATTTCGATTGGTTGGCCTTGTTTCATACCTATATTCTCAAGAGCATAAAGACTGGCAGGCATTACTACGGCTCTTCGGGTGATGTTGACAGAAGGCTCAGGGAGCATAACGACGGTGAGGTAACTTCAACTCGCAGCGGAAGGCCCTGGGTAATTCGCTATCTGGAGGAATTCGAGAACAAGTCCCAGGCAACTCAAAGGGAGCGGTACTTCAAGAAGCGTTCAGGATATGAATGGCTGAAGGATAAAGGTATAATTTAGGGATCGGTGCCTGAGCGGTCGCCCCGCATCGCGCTACGCGCGAGCAGGGGTCCCTACCGCCCGCCGATGGCGGGCGTGCGGGGAAAAGGGGCGGTCCGGAAAACCGTTGCCGCTCTGCGATACTATAATTTAGACCCGCACCCGGTTAATGATTACGCCGCAATAATCAAATTATGACAATTCTCGGGAAAAAGAAACGGCTCCATATTCCCATCTTGCCCACTCGTTGCAAATTGAAATACCCCGGATAAATTAATCAGCGGCATAAACTTCATTAAAGAATTTGTCGATATAATATATAAATTGGAGGCTATATGCTTTGGATAATTATGCTTTTAGCCGTCGGCATTTGTGGCATCCTGGGTTTTTACGATTCGCTGTACGGCTTCGGAGAATTGATGCGCATGATAAATTCCGCCATTCTCATCCTGTTGTCGCTGGGATTGCTGCTCAGAACATGGGTCATGAAAAATCTCAGAAAAACGGAAAGGCTGATCGAGAGAAATCTCGAGCTCGAGAAGAAGGTGGAGGAACTCAGCCACGCAAGTAGGAACCAGAAGAGCAAAGTGCCGGCGTCTCATTAGGTGGTCGTCATGACCGGCTACTGTATAATGTTTCATGCATGGCTTGATCGTCGATTCCAACGAGTAATTTCATTGCACATTGAAGGGATGGCCCGCTATGATCCAGAATAATAGAGGATTTACAGTATTGGAGCTGGCCATTGGTATTTTGATTTCGGGCGTAGTATTGTCGGCGGCGTTTTCGTTATACCTTGCCCAGAATAAGCAATGGATAGTTCAGAACGAGATCTCCGACATGCAGTCCAATATTCGGGCCGCGACTTCCGAGCTCGCCAACCAGATCCGCATGGCCGGATACGGTCTTCCCCTGGGAATTCAGGCTATACAGGCGCGCAATTCGGACCCCGACAGTATAACCATAACCTACGCATCGGACGAACTCAGCGGAGTGCAGACGGAGTATCCAATGCCGGACCCTTTCGCCGGGCTGCAATGCGATGGTCACGATCTTTCGAACATCCAACCAAATGACTGGGTTTATATATTCGATCCCACCATGCAAATGGGAGAATATTTGCTCGTTACCGACGTTGATTATGCCTCGTCGATTATTCTACACACCACTGCGCAACTCAGTCAAATATATCCCGCCCGCAGTCTAATTCTCAAAATCAAAAACTTTAAATATTACATAGACGTTTCTGACACCAGCCACCCCAACTTGATGTTCCAGAAAGACAATGAGCCGCCTCAGATCTACGCCGAGAACATTATCGATCTGCAATTCAAATACTGCCTGTCGTCGCTGGTTGTTGTGGATGCCCCCATTGTTGACGATATGATTCGAGAAGTAATGATTAGTGTAACCGCCAGGGCTAACCAGCCGGACCCGACTTTTATGAATCAATATAGAACCAGAACATTACCTGTGAAGGTTAAGGTCCGAAATCTTGGGGTCAATTAACTCGGAATGTTCTCGACAAATCGTCGCCGGCTTAGCCTAAACAGCCATTGCCCCATCCTGAAGCTTGCCTGAAAGAAGCTTGAGCCTTTCAATTGTTCTAATGCCCCATATATCTCTGCTGCTGCAAGTAATGTCAGGATTCATCATTTTTTAATTGGGACCCGTTGCTATGAAACTCCAGGTTGGGCTCATCGACGTATGACCGTGGTCATCGCGGGCCGCGATCCGCCAGAAATAAGTCGTATTATTCGGCTCGCGCAGGATTAAATAGAAGTCATCAATTATGCACTCCAATTCCCCATCCTGGTTTATGGTCCAGGTATCGATAGTGGCATCGTCATCTAAATCGGCGGTGGCCACACAGGTGAATGTCCCATTGGTGGCAACCATCGAATAAACGTAAACATCCATTGAATCGATTGTTATCCCTAATCGCCCGAATCCGTCGTTATTGAGACGCGATGCTACTGCACCATTAAGGCAATAGCTCCCATTTTGTTCGTGATAGGCGCTTTGAAGTTGATATATTTGCAACATCATTTCACGCATTTTGACACGCGAGGTCAAGGGCAATACCACATAATTTATATCGTAAAGACTCATGAACCACCAATCGAAATATGGATTCTCGTTGAAATACAAGAAATACCCTAATCGGTCGCCATCGGGGTCGGAACATTCCCAGGAGAATACAATTTCACTGAGTGTTTGAGTACTGCCGTCCGGTGGGGAAATCAGAATCGGGTTTTCCGGGTAATGGTTGATTTCGGTCGAACCCGTCCTGAATTTCCAGACCGGCCCCTCGCTTCGATTCCCCTCGTCGTCCCGGGCGATAACGTGCCAGTAATAATAAGTATTCGGCAGCAATAAAATATCTATGTCGTTTATGATAGAGGCCAGAGTATTCGCCTCGTTGACTATCATTGAATCCACGGCCGGATCGAAATCGGTATTTGCCGTAGCCGTACATCTGAACCGATCGGCCGCCGCCAGCATGGAATATACGTAGCGATCGTCACTCTCGGGCACTATCCCAAGATTCGGAAAAAACGATGAATCCCCCGCCATCGTTACGGCCCCGTTAAGGCAGTATGAACCATTATTCCACTGATAGGACCTCTGTAAATCACCCACCTGTCTTAGAAACTGCCGCGCTTTTTCCTGCAACGCCCAGGGCGAGACGAGCGAATTGGAACTACTCCATACCCCTTCATGCACGGGGAGACTATCAGCGCCGAAATATAGATTGTATAGGACAGCGCCACCGTCGGGGTCGTGCGAGTCCCACGCCAACGTGAAGTCAGGGCCGATATCCTCGGCGCCATCCAACGGGGCAATGGCGGCAGGCATTGTCGGCGGCCAATCTTGTGAGGGATTTTGCGGTGGTTCGCTCACCTTGTCTGAGCATGTCGCCAGGAGCAGGAGAATCAATAGCATACCGGGCCCCGTGCGACCATTATTTATTCTGTTCGATTTCCTCATAAGTTACTCCCCCGGCGGCTGGTTTTCCAATTATCTATTTGGCCCGGTCGTGAAATTCCAGGGCGGCCCTACGGTTTCGTGGCCATGGCTGTCCCGCGCGATAATCGTCCATGTATATGGCGCCCCTGGTGCGTAAGGCACGTCGCAATCCTCGTTGGTATTTGTCACCACCCCGGCCTCCGAGATGCTCCATGTGTCGATTGCGGGATCGGCATCGATGTTAGCGGTTGCCGTGCATGTGAAACTGCTGCATTCCGAAGCTATTGAATATGTATAGTCGTCCAGAAAGCTGAATATAACTCCAAGCATCCCAAAATTGTTATCCCAGCGGTTCGCCGACACGCCGTTAAGGCAATAGCACCCGTCCATATTGCGGTACGCCTGCTGGCGCGCGTAAATATCGTAGAGCATTGCCTGCGCCACCGCCTGCTTGCGCCATTCGGTATCTATGTAAGTCCCCGATATCGATCTCTGCCGCAATATGAGATTTCCCGCGAAACCCAGGTATAGGTCATAAACCAGGGTGTCGTTGTCCGGGTCGGTGCATTGCCAGTCGAAAATGGGAAATGTATCCACCTGGTTGCTCCAGTCGGGGGGAAACGGATTGAGTGGAATATTGGGCGGGTAGTTGACCGGCATGGAATCGGGGCTCGTTGTAAATTGCCAGACCGAGCTCGAGGCCGAGTCGTTGCGCTCGTTGTATGCAACTACCTGCCATCGATATGTGGCCCCCGGCTGATAAGGAATCTCGATATCGGACCAGGTGTTGGTCACGACCCCAGTCTGGTCGACATGCCATGTGTCATTATCCGGATCGGTGTCTAAGTTGGCCGATGCGTAACATATGAACGTATTCGCTGATGCTCCCATGGCATAGTTGTACCAGTCGCTTGAATCGATAACGACGCCTATGGACTGAAAGGCATTCGGCGATGCAAAATTGGCGCTGACGCCATTCAGGGCATACCGGTTATTCTGGGCAAAGTATTCAACCTGCCCCTGGTAAATCTGATATAGAACATACCTGGCGTTTATATGCCTTCCCCACGACGACCTGTATTTTCTAATGGAATACGGGCCCCAGGCGCGCTCGAGGATGTCGGTACCCATATATACGGCGTATCGCAGATCGTTCGAATCCGGGCTTTCACATTCCCACGTAAATTCAATATTCATCCCCAGGTTCGTGGCCCCGTCTGCCGGCGATGGATTAGATGCTTGCCCGGGTGATGGCAAATTGTTGGGAGGTTGATACCCCCTGTCATCGCAAGCCAACAATGCCGTCATAAAAACGGTGGCCAATATGCTCAACATTCGATAGGTTTGTTTTATCTTCGTCATAAGAAACCCTCGTTCTGGGAGCCTGGTTCTTTTTCGATTCGCTTCTAATATTGCGTATATAGTTGCCATATCGGCCCCACGCGCTCGTTACCTCGGTTATCCCGCACTACCACCCTCCAGGTATATTCGGTACCAGGCAAAAAGGGAACATCACAGTCGTTATTTAGAATGAAGGGCGGGTAATATCCATCAGCGATCGTCCAAATATCTTCCGCATCGTCAACATCGAGGTTGGCTATGGCAGTGCACGTGAAATTGTCGCGGTCGGCGGTCATGGCATAGGTGTACAGGTCCTCGCTGTTAAATGTCACCCCCAGCATTGCGAACCCGTTCTCAAGCAGGCTGGCCGTGGCGCCATCGAGACAATAACTGCCGTTGGCGGCGCGATAAGAATTTTGCAGGCTCCGTATCTCCTCCAGCATCTCCTGCACCCTATTCTGTCTGCGCCAATCGGAATAGTATGCGGGATTGGTCAGCGACTGCGCCCGCAATTGAAGATTCCCGTCGATGCCCAAATAGAAATCGTAAACAAGCGGAGGATTTAAGATATCCCGAGTTTGCCAGTAAAAGACGATATCGTCATTATCATATTGAATTGCGCCGAGCGGGAACGGCTCGCTTGGCAGGTTTGACTGATAATCAGCGGGCATCGAATCGGGGCTGGTGGTAAATTGCCATATCGGCCCGGGGATTGAAATAAAATCATTGATATAAATGACCTGCCATGAATAAGTGGCTCCCGGCTGATAGGGAACTTCCAGGTCATTGATATCGATACTCACAACCCCGCTCTCGTCAATCGCCCAAGCATCGAATTGGGGATCCTCAGGATCCAAATCGGTTGCGTAGGCGCCGCAGGTAAAACTGTTCATGGCGGAGGTTATCACATAAGTGTAGGAATCGGAGGAATCAATCCTCACCAGCAATTGCGAAAACCCGGCAGGGTTCATGGCGCTGGCCACAACGCCATTGAGGCAATACGCCCCATGCTGCAACCGATAGGCTGTCTGCATCCGGTAGATTTGAAGCAAGACTTTCGAAGCGTGGCTCTGTTTCGACCACGGAGACAAGAAGCTGCTCTCCGTAGCAGGTGTTCTTAGGATTCGGAGCGAGTCCTGCCCCAAATAGACGGCAAAAGTGAACGGTCCCGAATAAGGGCTCTCGCATTCCCAGCTAAACTCGATATTCATCCCCAGTTCCGTGGCGCCATCGGCCGGCGTTGGATTGAATGCCGTCCCCGGCTCCACATACGGCGGATTTGCGTCATCGGGGGGCTGGATGGTCTTCTCCTGGCAACCTGCAACGCTCAAGAGAACACAACATGAATAAATTATGAAGCGAAACATGATGCCTTCCCTGTAAATTAGTTGATCTCATTCCTGAATTATAAATGACCAAATAGGGCCAACCGTGGTATGGCCGAAAATATCCCTGGCTGCCACCCGCCAATAATAAGTGGTGCCGTATGGCTCAAGGAGCAGAAGGAAATCGTCGATAGTGCATGCCAATTCGCCGTCCTGGTTGATTGTCCAGGTATCAACGGTGGCATCATCATCCAAATCGGCAGTGGCTACGCATATGAATGTCTCTGTGGCGGCCGTCATCGTATATACATAAATATCCAGAGAATCGATGACTATGTCTAACGGCACGAATCCATCACTGATCCTCGATGCGGTTGCGCCATTGAGGCAATAAGTGCCATATTGGCTATGATAGGCCGTTTCCATATCATAGACCTGTTGCATTACGGTTTGCATTATGTTGCGAGATTTCCAGGGTGAGGGAAGCAATGGTATCGGCAAGTGAAGACGGTGGAAAGAAAAGAATTCAGGATTTCGGCTCAACCAAAAATTATATTCCAACGGTTCGCCGTCTCCATCGAAGCTTTCCCATTGAAAGATAAAATCTGGTGAATATATAATTGATTTATCGGCGGGTGAAATTGGGCGCGGCATCTCCGGATATAAGTTAAATCCTATCGAGTCGATTTGGAACCGCCAGACAGGCCCGATAGTCTGTTGCCCACGGTCGTCCTGCGCGATCACCTGCCAATAATATTCGATATCGACTCTCAGGGGGATATCTACGTCATTTTGAACGCAGACGACCTCCCCCCAATCATTGACCGTCCACGCATCGATTGGCAGATCGAAATCGAGATTTGCGGTGGCTATGCAGGAGAAAATTACAGGAGGCGCACTTATAGTATATAAATATGGGTCATTCAATGGAATTACGATTCCCAGATTGTTATAAAAGGTGGAATCGCCGGCACGAGCCGTCTCACCATCGAGACAATAACGATTATGCTGAATCCGATATGCGCGTTCCATCTGATAAATTTGTAACAGCATTTGCCGTGCGTTTTCCCTTGGTATCCATGGAGAAGCAAACGTATTATTGCCTGACCACCTGTCTTCATGCGTCGGCAAGGTATCGATTCCAAAATAAAGGTCATATTGAAGCGGGCTTCCCTCGGGATCGGTTGATTCCCAGACAAGAGTGAAATCGGCAGTCACTCCCGTGGCGCCATCGGCTGGGGTAACAGCCACAGGAACGGTGGGTGGCAAGTTTTGCGCGGATTCGGGTGGCTGACTGCCTTTGTCCTGGCAGTTGGCGACAAACACAGAAATAATAACCGCGAGGATTATGAGCAAAGCCGATTTGGTGTTCCTTATCATACGTGTCTCCTTAAATTAATTTGGCGTGCGCCTGATATCTATGGTCGGCTTCGACAGCCCAATAATCCATATTCATTGTAGACTTGTTTCAAAATGGTATCGGCCTGTTCATCGGTTGCACAATTTTGTCTGAAAATTGGCGTTTTTTAATTGCACATTTTTGCTTGAAATCGCCTCGAACAATAGCTAAAATTCCATTAATACAATCATCAGCTGGAGGATATTAGATGCCGGACGATATTTTCTCCGCCGCCGAGAAAGGCGACGCAGTCAAACTGAGAGTCTTACTGGAATCAAATCCGTCATTGGTGCAGCAGTTCAGCCCTGATGGTTGGACCCCGTTGCATCTGGCCGCCCATTACGGTCATCTGGGGGCCGCCGAACTGCTTCTCTCATTCGGCGCCGACAGCAGTTTGCGTTCCAAAAATAGCCTGGAAAACCTCCCTCTTCATGCTGCAGTCGCCGGCAACCACAATGAGCTCGTTGAGCTGCTTGTGGCCGACGGCTGCGATATAAACGCCCGTCAGCATGGCGGCTGGACGGCCCTTCATGGCACCGCTGATAACGGCAATTTGAGCATGGTGCAGTTCCTCGTCCGCAACGGTGCCTTCGTCAATGTCACCAATGACGCCGGCTTGACACCCCTCGATATGGCCGGAAAAAAGGGACACGGCGAAATAGTGAACCTCTTGAAATCCGACGAAGCAGATTAGTTCTTAAGTGTGATAATATTCCTCTTCGCCCGCTTCACATCCTGTTTCATCACGAATTGAAACGCCACGCCAAAAACCATCATATAGTCAGCGCTCAAAATCAGTCGCAAATTTCAGACTTGACATAAAGCCGCGATTTTATAGATTTAGTACTTTGTAACGAAAGGAATTAATTTTGGCACACAAGAAAGGACTCGGTTCCTCGAAGAACGGCCGTGACTCGCAGGGCCAGCGGCTCGGCGTCAAAGCCTACGGCGGCGAGCGGATTACCGCAGGATCGATTATAATCCGTCAGCGCGGAACCAGGATAATGGCCGGCCTCAATGTTTCCCAGGCCAAGGACGATTCGCTTTTTGCTACGGCCGACGGCGTTGTCAAATTCGAGCGCAAGGGCCGAGATAAAAAGATTGTATCGGTAATACCGTAAATAGAGGCCCCGGATACTGGCAGGGCATGCCCCTTCCAAGAAACGGGGTTTCCTATTTGCGGCGAATGTGAAACAGGTCACAAGGATTCGCCTTCGAAATATTAGTCAGTCGAAAGGTCTTTTAAAACGAAAAGATTATGGCATCAACTCCCAGGAAAGTGAGCATCGTTGTCTCCGGCGGCAACCCCTGGGAGATTCTTTTTTGCTTCCTGCACCTCGAAAAACAGGGGCATCTCCGCCTCCCCGTCTCGGTCCCCGCTATGGGGGCGTCCAATTTGTTATCTCAAATCGAATCGGAAATCGCAAGAATGTCCGTCGTTCCGCTGGCCGATGTCAAGGCCACTGCAATAGATGCCATCGTCATTCCCGGCGGGCGACGATTGCTCGATTCTGTCAGCAACTTCTACGAAGCTGGTGACACCCTGATAATAAACGAAGATCTCAAGAATCTAATCAAGGGAGTTTATCGCTTAAACAAGCCGATCGGCGCCTTCGGCCCAGCATCGATTATTGTTACCAAGTCGCTTCAGGGAATAACCCATTCCGGCCCGGTTGTCACCGTCGGAAGCGACCCCAAGTTGCAGGCCACTATAACGGCTACCGGAGCTCAGGCTGTTACTACCAGGCCAGGCGAGGTTATTCTCGATCAAACGAATAAATTGGTGACCACCGGCGGCGAGCTCGGCAGCAAGAGGCCATCGGAGGTATATGAATCATGCGGAAATCTGATTTCCGCTATCTCGGAGCTTATCAAAGAATAGGTCCACGCGCTTCCACGAGTGCGGACCTGTCTCGGTATGGAGATGAGAAATGCGCAACGTAAATGTTGAATCGATCACGGACTCGGTGAAAAAACTTTGCATGAACGCCAATTATTATCTTGGCGATGACGTGGTGGAATCGATCAAGAGGGCCGGGGAAAAGGAGGAATCTCCCCTCGGCAGAGAAATCTTAAATCAAATCCTTGAAAACGCCGAGATAGCCAAGAATGAAAAGATGCCGCTCTGCCAGGACACCGGCCTGGCCGCCATTTTCGTTGAGCTCGGCCAGGACGTGCATGTCGAGGGAGGCGATTTCGAGGAGGCTATTCAGGAGGGTATCAGGCAGGGGTACAAGGAGGGTTACCTGCGAAAATCTATCGTCGAGGACCCTCTTCGCAGGAAAAACACCGGTGATAATACGCCCGGCGTTATCTATACCCGCATAGTTCCTGGAGATAAAATAAAAATCACCATTCTCCCCAAAGGCGGCGGCTCGGAAAACATGAGCGCCGTGCGCATGCTCAAACCGGCGGACGGCGAGGAGGGGGTCAAGAGCTTTGTGGTCGAGACCGTGCGCAAGGCTGGTGGAAACCCCTGCCCACCGATCATCGTCGGCGTCGGCATCGGCGGCTCCTTCGACAAATGCGCTTATCTTGCCAAGAAGGCCCTTCTGCGCAAAGTTGGCAGCGTCCATTCCGACCCGTATTATGCCGCTATGGAAAATGAGCTCCTGGAGCTCGTCAACAACACCGGCGTCGGTCCGCAGGGTCTGGGTGGCCGCATTACGGCGCTCGCGGTTCATATCGAGGCCCATCCCTGTCACATAGCCAGCCTGCCGGCAGCTGTTAATACCCAGTGCCATTCCGCCCGCCACAAAGAGATAATAATCTGAGCCATCGAGGAGTATAGATATGGAAGCCAAAAAAATTACAACGCCGTTGACCGCTGCCGACGTCCAGAAATTGCGATCTGGAGATAACGTCACGATTACCGGTTATATCTACACCGGTCGTGACGCGGCCCATAAGAAGATGGTCGAACTCATTCAGAAAGGCGAGAAGCTGCCTTTCGATCCTACCGGCCAGGTAATCTATTTCGTCGGGCCGACACCTGCAAAGCCGGGCCAGGTTATAGGCTCTGCGGGTCCGACAACGTCGGGCAGAATGAACAAGTATTCGCCATTCATGATTGCCGCCGGCTTAAAGGGAATGATCGGTAAGGGCGAGATGGGGCCCGAGGTCGTCGAAGCGCTTAAGAAACATAAGGGGGTCTATTTCGTGGCCACCGGTGGGGCTGCCGCGCTGATTGCAAAACGGATCACCGAATCGGAGGTCGTCGCTTACGAGGAGCTTGGCCCGGAGGCTGTCCGGCGTTTGAAAGTGGTCGATTTCCCCGTCATCGTAGCCCAGGATTGCCACGGCGGCAATATCTACGTCGAGGGCGTGGCGAAGTATAAAAGATAGCCAATGACCTATAGGTGCGACGTGCGCACCATTTAAGCTTCCCCGTTCCAATTTTCCCTCTTTTTTCTTGCGTGTCTCAATTCACTGTGACCGCTCTCCGGCGTAAGCTCTACGCAGCATTTAAGCTTCGCCGGTCCAATTTTACCTTATTGTCAAATCGATTGACTTTCCTCATTCATTTTAATATTGGTAGCCAACGGCATTAAGCCGGCCCTTTTGAATTTGGGACAATTGCGATTCGTGTTAGGAATTTGGGGGCGTGCATCTGTTAGGAGGCGTTAATGAATCATGCCATTGCAGCCGGAGGACCTGTGACCTCGACCTCGTGGAGAGGGGCGTTCTTCTGGCTCTTCCAGAGGCTCACCGGGATATTCCTGGCCTATTTCCTCATTACCCACGTCAAAGTCCTTCACTGGGATTTCAATTTCACCGATGCCGCCATCGCCCCGACCGGCTTCCTCGATTTTAGATTCGTCATCGAACGCCTTCAGGGGAATCTCGGCTGGGTGATATTCTATCTGTTCTTCATCGTTTCGGCATTATATCACGGTCTCAACGGCCTTTGGGCCATCGTGCTCGATTTCAGGCCGTCGCGCGGCATGCAAAAAACCTGGCTGGCCGTAATCTGGGCTGTCGGTATACTGGCCTCCATCTGGGGATTCTACACCCTCAGCTCATTCTACACTTTCGCCCCCGGAGGTGTCGCATGAATATTCTCCAGCTATTCAAAGGCACAGCGGAGGAGGTAAAGCTGAATCCCAATATTGGCACCTTCTCCTGGCTGTTACACCGCGTCAGCGGGATATTGCTCTTGATTTATTTGTTCATGCACCTCTGGGTGCTCGGCTCGGCTCAGATGGGACCGAATGCTTTCGACGCCCGCCTGCGCTTGGTGCAGTCGCCCATCTTTCATTTTCTCGAGATCGGACTGATATTCGTGATTTTCTACCATATGATCAACGGCCTTTCGATTACAGTCATGGATTTCTTCAATCTTTCACGAAAACATAAAACTCTTGTCGCCGTCTCTGTAACTCTGTTTACGATTCTGGCCATCATCGCCTTGAGCGTTATGCTGCCTCGCGCCCTGCATACGCCGTCAGGAGGCACGCATGCTGTTTCATGACGTTCTCGTGATCGGTGGCGGGCTGGCCGGTATGAGAGCGGCTATCGAAGCTGCAGCCAAAGGCGCCGAAGTGGCCCTGCTTTCGAAAGTTCATCCGTTACGCTCGCACTCCGGAGCCGCCCAGGGCGGTATCAATGCCGCGCTGGCCAACAACCCCGATTCGCACGATGACACTCCCGAAAAACATGCCTTCGACACCATCAAAGGCTCCGATTTTCTGGCCGATCAGACGGCGGCTATCACCATGACCGCCGATGCGCCCCGCGTAATATTCGAAATGGAACATTGGGGCTGCCCCTTCTCGCGCACTCCCGATGGGAAAATCGCCCAACGCCCGTTCGGGGGCGCCGGGTATCCCCGGACATGCTACGGCGCGGATAAAACCGGCCAATATCTGCTTCACACCCTCTACGAACAGACAATCCGACTCAACACGAAATACTATGAGGAGTGGATGGTCTTACAACTTGCGGTCGATGACAACGGAGTCTGCAAGGGCGTGATTGCCCTCAATATCGCCGATGGCGCCATCGAACTGATCGGAGCCAACGCCGTCATCTTCGGGACCGGCGGCGCCGGCAGAATGTATGGCAACACCACCAACGCCCATATTTCGACCGCTCTCAGTATTGCAATTCCTTATTGGTCCGGGATTCCGCTCAAAGATATGGAATGCGTGCAATTCCATCCTACCGGTCTATTCCGTTCCAATATCCTCATGACCGAGGGCTGCCGCGGCGAGGGCGGATATCTTATTAATGCCGACGGCGAACGCTTCATGAAACGTTACGTTTCCGAAAAAGTCATGGAGCTCGCCCCGCGCGATATAACCAGCCGCTCGATTGCCACTGAGATCGAAGAGGGCCGGGGTATCGAAAACTCTTATGTCCATCTCGACCTGCGCCATCTGGGCAAGGCGAAGATTCTGGAGCGCCTTCCCGGCATCCGCGAAATCTGCCTCGATTTTGCCGGCATCGACCCCATCGACAAACCGATACCCGTCAACCCTTCGATGCATTACACCATGGGCGGAATCGACTGCAACGCCGATGGTGAAACCCGCTCCCCCGGCTTCTACGCCGCAGGAGAATGCGCCTGCGTTTCGGTTCACGGCGCCAACAGGCTCGGCGGCAATTCCCTTCTCGATACAATCGTCTTTGGCCGACGCGCCGGAGCCGCTGCTGCAAGATATGTCAAAAATCTCCCCAAGTTAGCCGATGAGAAAACGCTTAATCAGGCCAATCACGCATTGCAGGAACGTACAGCCTCCCACGCCAGTGAGAACGGCGCGGAAAACCCGTACAAAATCAAGGATGAGCTTCAAAAAGTAATGCCTTCCAAAGTCGGTATTTTCCGCACCGGGAAGGAGCTTTCGGAGGGGCTCGAGAAAATTAAGGAGCTTAAAGGTCAATTTAAGAATATTCGTCCTGCTGCCAATTCCAGATCATTCAATATGGATCGCGTCTGGATCATGGAACTGGCAGGCAATCTCGACGTGGCCGAGATTGTGGCTGCCGGCGCCGTTCGTCGCAAGGAGAGCCGCGGCGCCCATTTTCGTCGCGACTTCAACAAGCGCGATGATGAAAACTATCTCAAGCATACCGTTGCCACATTCACCACCGATGGACCGGAGTTCGGCGACAGCCCGGTGGACGTCTGCAAATACGCCCCGGTGGAAAGGAAGTATTGACATGGCGGTGAAATTCAGAGTGTTCAGATATGATCCCGACAATGGCAAGGGCGCTTTTTTTCAAGAATATCAGGTGCCAAATGAAAAAGGAATGACCGTCCTCGAAGGTATTTTCTGGATCATGGAAAATCTCGATCCCACGCTGGCATTCCGATGCGCCTGCCGCGCCGCCATCTGCGGCTCCGACGCTATGCATATCAACGGCAAATACCGCCTGGCCTGTCAGACCCAGATCGACAGACTCGGCGGCACGGTTACAATTAGGCCGCTGTCTCATCTGCCGGTGCAAAAGGATCTTGTAGTAGATATGCAGCCATTCTTCGATAATTACAAATCGATAAAGCCTTATCTTATCCCCGGTGATGCCCCGCCTGAAAAAGAATTTCTTCAAAGTCCCAGGGAACGAGCCCGGCTCGACCATCATATTGATTGCATTCTCTGCGGCGCTTGTTACGGTTCCTGTCCGGTGGCCTATGGCGACCCCGACTATCTCGGCCCGCATGCCCTGTTGAAGGCGTTGCGCTTCATCGATGATTCTCGCGATGGCGCCGGGCATGAGCGGCTGGCGATGGTGGCATCTGAATTCGGCGTCTTCCGCTGCCATACGATTTTCAATTGCAAGGAAGTTTGCCCCAAAGACTTAAATCCCACGGGCGCCATCACGCGGTTGAAAAACAAGATACTCGCCGAGAAATTCCCGATCTTGAAATTCCTGGTGAGGTAAATTTACGCAGAATGTGTCGTCGGGTCGTTTACCCCTGCCGAGGCCATCTAGCCGAGTGCGGGGCCGAACCTGACGAAACATAAAAGACATGTTGCGCCGGTCCCGTGGCCCGCCCTCGGCGAACCGCTACAGACGGTTGGTTGTTACGCATCTTTTAAATTGAACCAATCTCTTACATCAATTATATTCTAGAACGTGAATAAGAAGAGAGAAAAGCTTTCCGATTTCGAGGAGAGCTCTTTAAGCAGAGTTTTCCCTAACTATAAAAAAGAATTCGCGAATTTTGAAGCGAATCATAAAAAGCATATAAAACTTCCAGGAGTAAAGAAACAAGAGCTCCTTGAAGATGTTTTCCTCAAAATGATGATAGCCAGGGCGTTTAAAAAAACTGATTTAGCTTCAAAGTGATTAGAATTTGCTGCCATTTGATTGCGATCTCATCAATATAGTATGACCCCCTCCATCCTCATCGTTGCCGGCGAGGCCTCGGGAGACACTGTCGGCGGACTTCTGGCCACGGAGCTGCGGCTCTTGCGCCCCGATATCGAGCTGTTCGGTATCGGCGGCGATCGCATGGATATGGCCGGAGTCAACCTGCGCTTCCATGTCAATCAGCTTTCGTTTCTCGGCTTCTGGGAGGTCATAAAACATATTCCCTTCATTAAAGAGGTCGAGCGCAGCCTGTTGGCCCATGTCATTCAGCGCAAACCGGACCTGGCAATTCTAATCGACTATCCCGGCTTCAATCTTCGATTGGCCAAAAGGCTCCACGCCATGAACGTGCCGGTCATCTATTATGTCTCCCCCCAAGTCTGGGCCTGGGGCAAGGGGCGCATCGAAAAGATTAAGCGGCTGGTTAACCTGATGATAGTCGTTTTCGAATTCGAAAAGAAAATGTACGAGCAGGCCGGCATGAATGCCGAATGGTATGGCCATCCGCTGCTCGACATCGTCAAGCCTAAACACGAGCGCGCCGATTTTTTTCACAAGCTTGGCCTCGGGCATGATAACGCTTATATCGGCCTTTTCCCCGGCTCCAGGCGGCAGGAGATAGAAAAGATCCTCCCCGTGATGAGAGCGACTATGGAAAAACTTCAGATTGCTGGAAGGCCTTTGAAGGGCGTCGTGGGGTGCGCTCCCGGAATCGACGATCGCTTCTATCGTCATCTGGGCAGCAACAAATTGCATTACATCAGCTCAAATACATACGACCTCATGTCTCATTCCGAGCTAAACCTTGTGGCCTCCGGCACCGCTACGCTCGAATGCGCCATTCTCGGACGCCCGCTGTTCGTGCTGTATAAAACTTCCGCCGTCACTTATTTGATCGCCAGGCAACTGGTCAAAATTCCATATATAGGGCTCGTCAACGTTGTGGCTGGTGATAAAATCGTTCCAGAATTCATTCAGGGCAACTGCCGGGCGCAGATCATCGTCGATGAAATCCAGCGGTTTTTCTCGGATATGGCTTTTAGAGAAGGAATGGTAGCGAAGCTATCGACAGTAAAATCCATGCTCGGCCCGCCGGGAGCATCGCAGCGCGTGGCGCAAGCCGCCATAAATCTGCTGCCGCAGTGATTGACTTTCCCCCCGCGCCTGAGTAAAATCATTAAGTGAATGAGAGATACACGTTGAAACAAAAGCTCATCCTCGCTATATCTTCCTTGATTGGGCCGCTTTTGATAAAATTTGTCGGCATGACATGGCGCGTAAAATGGGACGGCCTCGATAATCTCGCAAGCGCCCGACAGGGGGACGGCCGCGTGCTTTTCTGCTCCTGGCACTCGCGGCTTTTGGGATTGTGCTACGCTCATCGCCACAGGAACATTGGCATCATGGTTTCAAAATCGTTCGATGGGGAATGGATTACCAGAATTGTCACCAGGTTGGGATATCGCACGTTCAGAGGATCGGCCAGCAGAAATGGCGCCGCCGCCCTTGTGGAGATGTTGCACGGCAAGGACCAGGGTGATCTTGCCCTCACCGTCGACGGTCCCCGTGGCCCGGCGCAGAAGGTAAAGCCCGGGGCCATTACTCTGGCGTCACGCG
>Ga0214473_10001565_pt1 | contig 29874 bp, 24 predicted proteins | sample RVTome_7_FD_203509 | JGI IMG/M metagenome (GOLD analysis project Ga0214473, IMG submission 203509) | Soil microbial communities from uranium-contaminated site in the Upper Colorado River Basin, Wyoming, United States - RVT98D197 | ecosystem: Environmental > Terrestrial > Soil > Contaminated >...
CCGGGCCTGGATACGTGGTATGGCCCAGGCCCCACTAGCGCTGCTACTTGACCAGGTTCATCATGTTGAACATTGGCAGGTACATGGAGATGACGATCAGGCCCACGAGACCGCCCACGAACATCATCATGACGGGTTCGATTATGGAGGTCAGTGACTTGATGGCAGCGTCAACCTCGTCCTCGTAGAAGTCGGCGATCTTATTGAGCATGGCGTCGAGCGCCCCAGTCTCTTCGCCGATGGAGATCATGTGGGTTACCATCGGAGGAAAGACGGCTACTCGGGAAAGTGGCCTGGCTATGGTTTCGCCGCCACGCACACTCTCCTTGACGTCCATCATAGACTCTTCAATGACGCTGTTGCCGGCTGTCTTCCCGGTGATCTCGATAGCCTGGAGGATGGGCACGCCAGAACTCACCAAGGTTGCCAAGGTGCGACTGAAACGGGCCACCGCGATTTTCTGGATGACCGGTCCCAGTTTCATGGGCAGCTTCAACTTGAGGCGATCCCAGCCTCGCCGGCCCTGCTCGGTGTTCTTGAGCCGTGCAACGGCCCAGACCAGCAGGATGATCATCGGAAATATGATGAACCAGTAGCCCTTGAGGGCGTCGCTGATTGTCATCATCATCCTGGTGAGGCTGGGGAGTTGGCCGCCAAGGTCTTTGTACATGCTCGCGAAGATGGGAATGATGAACAGAAGCATGCCGATCATCACCATGATCGCGAAACCGGCAATAAGGATCGGGTAGGTCATCGCGGACTTGATCGACCGCCGCATACTGTCGGCCTTTTCGAGTTGGTTGGCCAGTCTGTCTAGAGTTTGATCCAGGGCCCCGCCCGCCTCACCGGCCCGTACCATGGCGACGTACAAGCGGTCGAACGCCGCCGGGTGCTTAGCCATGGCATCTGAGAGGGGCATCCCAGCCTCGACGTCTTCACGCACCGCTTTGACGAATTTTCTTAGCCGTGAGTTCTCGGTCTGCGCTTCAAGGACGTATAGGGCTCGCAAGACCGCGAGGCCGGCATTGATCATTGTTGCGAACTGGCGTGCAAACACGGCCTTGTCGCGCGCCTTGATACGGGTCGAAGCCTCGAGCATTTCCTTGATGTCGGGCAGGCTCCGCTTTTCTTCGAGACGTAAGACTGTGAAACCTTTTCGCCGCAGCTCAGCTACCGCCGCAGCCTTGTTGTCGCCTACCAGTTCGCCCGAGAACGGGCCGCCCCGGTCCCGCTTAGCCGTGTAAGTGTAGTTTGCCACGTCGCCCTAGCTCCTCGGTCGGTGTCCCATTCGCTCTAACGACCATCATTCTGTGATCCCTTAGTTGTTTCATCGGTTTCAAACTGCAAACCCTGAAGTACTCGCGAGCCTTGTCTCCCCCACTCCGGTTGTGAGCAGCCTCTCACGCCGCCCCAGTAAGCAGAAGACGCTCGAGATCCTCCGGCGAGGAGGAACGGCGGGTCGCCAACTCCTTGGTGATCTCACCGCGACGCACTAGGTCGGCTAGTGATGAGTTCATCGTCTGCATGCCGTGCTGGCCCCCGGTCTGCATAACCGTGTACAACTGGTGCGTCTTGCCTTCGCGAATCAGGTTCCGGGCGGCCGGCGTTGCGATCAGCACCTCGCAGGCAGCCGCCCGCCCCTGTCCGCGTACCTTGGGCAGCAACTGTTGTGTCACTATTCCTTCGAGGGTCGCGGCAATCTGCACCCGGATTTGTTCTTGCTGATGGGGCGGGAACACATCGATCATCCTATCGATAGTCTGTGGGCAGTCTTGGGTGTGAAGCGTGGCAAAGACCAGGTGACCTGTCTCGGCAGCCGTCAGGGCGATCTGAATCGTCTCGAGGTCGCGCATCTCCCCGATGAGGATGATATCCGGGTCCTGACGCAACGCTGAGCGGAGAGCCGCCGGAAAGCCCTTCGTATCGGAGCCCACTTCCCTTTGGTTCACCACGCAACGTTTGTGATGATGGAGGAACTCGATGGGATCCTCGATGGTGACGATGTGCTCCGCGCGACTCTCGTTGATCTCATCGATGATGGAGGCCAGGGTGGTGGACTTGCCCGACCCGGTTGGCCCGGTCACGAGTACGAATCCCCGAGGCTTCTCACAGAAGGAGTGCATGACCTTGGGCAGCCCCAACTCCTCGAGCGTCCTGATGACCACCGGCACGAGCCGGAACGCCGCGCCGAGGGTCCCCCGCTGGAAATACGCATTCACACGAAACCGTGCTTGCCCGTATAGCGAGTAGGAGAAATCAAGCTCCCAGTCGGTCTCAAGCTTTTGGCGCTGATCCTGGGAAAGGACGCTGTAGATCAGTTCTCTCGCCTCGTTAGGCGAGAGGGCGGGATAGTCCAGGCTGCGCAGATTTCCGTCTACGCGCACGACCGGCGGCACGCCCACCGCCAAATGCAGGTCGGATGCGTCTTGACTTATCACTTCTCTCAGGATCTCAGCCACATCCATGGCTACCGCCCCTTAACCGATGTCGTTTACCCGGTCTCACACGATGACCCGGGAGATCTCCTCGATGCTCGTGACTCCCTGCAACACGCGCTGCAGACCGTCGTCCCGAAGGGTGACCATCCCCTCAGCATTGGCCACCCGTCCTATCTCATCGGCACTCTTGCGCTCAACGATAAGCCTTTCTATGGCTTCGCTCACGGGCATGATCTCGTAGATGCCGAGACGACCCTTATAGCCGGTATTGTTGCAGCGACTACACCCCACCGCGCGATTCAGCGTGATCTCGCTCCATCGATCTACCGCCTCCTGAGGAAACGCGAGACGCTGCAACATCTCCTGAGTGGGTCGATACGGTTCCCTACAGTGCTCGCATAGCTTCCTCACCAGCCGCTGGGCGATGACGCAGTCAACCGCCGACGCGGTAAGAAAGGGCTCGACCCCCATCTCAGTCAGGCGCGAGAGCGCGCCCGGCGCATCATTGGTGTGGAGTGTTGAAAGCACGAGGTGGCCGGTCAAAGCCGACTCGATCGCGATCTGAGCGGTTTCCTTATCCCGGATCTCCCCTACCATGATGATATCCGGGTCGCAGCGAAGAATGGAGCGGAGCCCGGAGGCGAATGTGAGCCCTGCCTTCGGGTTGATCTGCACTTGGTTGATGCCGGCAAGCCGGTATTCCACCGGGTCCTCCACCGTGATTATGTTCTTCTCCGATGTGTTGAGGATGTTGAGAGTGCCGTAGAGAGTGGTCGACTTCCCTGAGCCGGTTGGTCCGGTGACAAGTACCGCTCCGTAGGGTTTAGTGAAGGAACGCCTGTACCGGTTCAGGGCCGAGTCTGAGAAGCCGAGCTCTTCCAGACGGAGCATGACGTTCGACCGGTCGAGCAAGCGGATGACAATCTTCTCCCCATAGACGGTCGGAAGAGAAGCCACCCTCATGTCAATAGGCCTGCCACCAACCGTAAGGCCGATGCGTCCATCTTGTGGGATCCGCCGCTCGGCGATATCCAGGTCGGCCATGATCTTGAGGCGCGACACTACCCCAGCCTGCATACGTTTGGGGATGGTCATGATCTCGTGAAGCACCCCGTCGTGACGGAATCGAATAAGCATCTCCTTGGCTTGAGGCTCGAAGTGGACATCGGACGCACCCTCGTCGGCGGCTCGGGCCAGCACTCCATTGACGAGCTTGACTACCGGGGCAGCGTCGACCTGCTCCCTGATGTCCCGCAGTTCATCTTGCGAGGGTTCCTCGCCGATATCAGCCGTCCGAGGCTCCAGATGTTCGGCGACCTCGGCGTCCGTCCGCCTCATCTTGGCCAGCATCTCGATGATGTCCTCACCACTGGCGATCGCGGGTTCGATATCAAACCCAGTGAGGATCCTCAAGTCATCGATGGCCACGATGTTCGAGGGATCGGCCATGGCTACGAGAAGAGTGTGCTCGTCCACGAAGCTGATCGGCACTGCCGAATAGCGGCGGGCATCTTTCTCTGAGACAAGATCGATGGCGACCGGGTCCACTCGCGCTTCGGCCAGGTCTAGATACATGACACCCAGGCGCCGGGCCAAGGCTTCCATGAGATCGCGCTTGGTCACCCAGCCTTTGGCAAGCGCGATGTCACCTATACGTAGATGAGAGACCTGTTGTTCGGCCAGGACCTGGTCGACTTGCTCTTGCGTGAGGACGCCCATTTCGACGAGCACGTCGCCGGTACGTTTGCCGACCAGTTTGCGCTGCAGATTCTCTTCCCTGGCCGCCTGCATGGGTCCGGGTTCACCTTTCCTCGATGTCGAGGCTCTTTCGCATCGTTTCTATCGGTGGCTGGAGGCCCGTCCACAGGCGATATGAAATGGCCGCCTGCATGATAAGCATCTCCCTGCCATCGAGGGCCACAGCGCCTCTTGCTCTGGCCGCAGCCACGAGGGCGGTGGGGCGCGGACCGTAGACCACGTCCATCACCACGTGGTGACTGTCGACAATATCGACAGGAAAGGCCGACTCCTTGACTGAGGCCGCTAGGCCGACGGAAGTGGCGTTCACAAGAAGGTCGGCAGCCTGGACCCTTGCGCCGAGATCATTGTCGGCCACCGCCTTGCAGAGCGACCGGCCCCATGCGGCGGCGGAATCGCAAAGAGTTTGGGCGCGCCTGGACGTACGGTTGTGCACCCAGATTTCGGCTGCCTCATCTTCGCTGAGGGCTGCCACGATCGCCCGGGCTGCTCCTCCGGCGCCGGCGACGAGACAGCGAAGACCCCGGGCACCGTCTGGCTTGACGGAGCGCAGCGCGGACAGGAAGCCCGCCACGTCCGTGTTATGACCGCACAGCCTGCCGTTATCGTTCACAACGGTGTTCACGGCTCCGATGCGGGCCGCGAGAGGGTCAACGGAATCCAGAAGGTTCACGACCCTCTCCTTGTGGGGGACTGTGATGTTGGCCCCTTTGATTCCAAGGGCCCTCAAGCCTTCGACCGCATAGGTCAACCGCTCGGGAGGCACGTCGAACGCCACGTAGATCATGTCAACACCCTGGGCTCTCAGGGCCGCATTGTGCATGCGCGGGGAGAGAGAGTGGCCGACGGGATGACCCAGTACTCCCAGCAAGCCGGTCTGGGACGTGATCTCGAGGTGTCGTGCTTCCATTGGACCTCGCCTCCTGCGACGGTTTGTTCGGGGAACCGGCTGCGCTGTGAACAAGCAGACTACCGCACTCCACGCACATGCCGCTTATGACCATAGTATGAGACTGGCGCGCCCCCGGCCGCCGGGCGGCACCTCGGCGCTCTTCCCGTGGCGCCTCAACTCCGTAACAACCCTGCCGCCGTTTTGCTATTGCGCCGGCGCGTTCTTCTTGGCCTGAAGGAACTCCTCGTAGGATGCGGTGAAGAAGTGGTGGCCGTCGGTGTCTCTGAGCACATAGTAGAGGTAGTCAACATCAGCAGGCTCCAAGGCGGCGCGCAACGCGGCCACGCCCGGGTTCGCGATCGGGGTGGGCGGAAGACCCTTGATGGTGCGCGTGTTGTAGGGAGAGTCGATCGCCAGGTCCTCGCTCGTCAGCGTTCCCGTCCACTTGTCGACCGCATAGCGTACGGTGGCGTCGATACCGAGAGACATGTCCTTCTTTAGCCGGTTGTAGATGACAGCCGACACCTTGGCCCTCTCATCGGGGATACTGGCCTCTTTCTCGATCAGCGACGCTACGATGACGATCTCATACGGGGTTAGCCCCAAGGCCGTGGCCTTACTCCAAGGGAGCGAGGCCGTTTTTGACTCGAAGGCAGCCAGTTGGGCGCCGATCAATTCAGTAGCACCGTCCCCCTGCAAGAGATAGTAGGTACTGGGGAACAGCAGTCCTTCAAGCGTGGTCACCTTGGGGGCCGCGCCCCCGACTTTGGGCACGACGAACTTGGTCGGCCGTCCGCTGAGCTCAAGATAGGACCCGCCCTCAATGGTGCCATCTTTTGTCAGTAGTGCCCCCACCTGGCTGGCAGCCATGCCCTCGGGAATGGTCAGCTTGAAAGTGGAGGAACCCTGGCCTCGCTCCAGATTGTCCACCACCTGGAGCAGTTCAAGACCCTTAGAGAATCGATATATTCCTGGGCGCAGCTTGCTCTCAGTCCCTCGGGACTTGACCAGGTCCACGAACGCCGCTGAAGATCGGATTACCCCCTCCTCCTCCAGAAGCGTCCCCACCTGGGTCGCAGTCATGCCCGGGTTGATGACTACCCTGACGCTGGGACCCAGCGCGGCCAGCGTGGTGGTGGTGGTCGACCGCCCCTGAATCCAGTGCACCCCCTTGTTGGCGACCGCGGCCACGACGGCTATGAACACGAGAAATACGGTGACGATGAGAATCCGGCTGGCCCAGCGTTTGGGCCGCCGTCGGCCAGGCCCCCACGATCCACCTTTTCGGGTCGACTCGGTGTACCACGGGTCTATCGGACCATAGTGGGGCGGATCTTGTCGGTCGGCCCTCGTTTGCTCTTCCGTCAAATCGTCCACGTTTCTCCTCGGGTGCCCGCACGGGAGTCGAGATAGCTCTGCAACATGTAGCAGGCCGCAACGGCGTCCTGCGCCTGCGTCCGCGGCCGCCCCTTCTCCGCCATCTTAGAGGTAAACCGTTCGTCCCAGGTGACGATGCTCATGCCCGAGCGGTTCTCTAGTAGCGCCACGAAAGCGAGCACGCTCTCTAGCTGGTGATTCGTCCCTCCTGCCAATGGGCGTGGTAGCCCGACCACGATCTCCCCCACTCCTCGTTCTCTCGCCACCTCCAATATCCTTAGAAGCAGCCGTTCCTCATCTCGCTCCTCCACCACCTCCAAAGGGGAGCAGGTCATCCCCAGCGGGTCCGAGAGCGCCACCCCGGTTCTCCGGTGGCCGAAGTCTATCCCCAGGACGCGCACTCATCCACCCAACCCGGCCAAGATGGCCTTGCGGGAAACCGCGAGAGCCTCGTGAAGCATGCTGGGGTCGCCGCCACCGCCGCGGCCAAGCTGAGCGGTCCCCCCTCCCCCGCCTTTAAACTCTCGGGCCGAGATCTTCACCACCTGGCCGGCATCGACTCCTGTGATTCCCTGACTGACGCTCACGACAAGAGCTGCCTTCCCCTGGAGGTCGGCTCCCAAAGCGACTACACCAGGCTGGATGCGATCACGGACCCGGTCGACCAGTGACAGCAGGTGTTCCATGTCTCGCGCTTCGACCACATTTGCTACGACGGAAACTCCGTCACGCTTCTCGGCGGCATCGGCGAGAGAATGGACGACCTCCCCGGCGGTTTCCGAAAGGTAGCCCTTGACTTCTGCCTCCAATGCCTCCAGGCGGTTCTGAACTTTCGCGAGACACGGCAGGACCTGATCATCGCTCGTGTTGAGAGCCGTGGCTACTCTTGCCGCCAGATCGTCCCGCTCTCGGTAATAGGTCACTGCCACGCGACCCGAGACGGCCTCGATCCTGCGTACGTTCGCCCCCACACTGCCCTCTGAAAGGATCTTGAAGATTCCCAACTCGCTGGTCGAGCCGACATGCGTACCCCCGCAGAGCTCTCGGCTGAAGTCATCTACCTCGACCACCCGCACGAATTCCCCATATTTCTCGCCAAAAAGCGCGACTGCGCCCAGATCGCCGGCGTGCTCAAGGCTGGTCGTAAATGTTCGGACGGGGTGATTCTCAACGATGCGACGATTCACAAGGTCTTCTATCTCCATCAGCCGCTCCGGGCCGAGCGGCTCGCGGTAGGCGAAGTCGAAGCGGAACTTGTCGGCTCGTACCGAAGAGCCCGCCTGGGTGACATCCTTACCCAGGCGGGCCCGGAGGGCATAGTGGAGGAGGTGGGTGGCCGTGTGATTGGCCGCGACGTCGTGTCGATAAGTCGACGACAGCACCGCCTTCACCCGGGTATTGGCGTCAAACCGCCCTTCGACGAAGCGGGCGATGACGACTTGGACCAGCCCGCGCTGCTGCACATCGAGCACTTCGGCTTTGCCACTCTCTGACTCTATAAAACCGGTGTCTGCAGTCTGACCCCCCATCTCGGCGTAGAAAGGGCTCTCTCGCAGCGCCAGCAGCACCCGGCCATCGTCTAGTACCTCGACGTTTTCCACCACCGTGTATAGCTCCTCGCGCTCGTAGCCTTTGAACTCCGTCGGATGAACGGTGTCGCGGGCGAAACGGGTAACCAGGTCGTGGTACGCGTCCCCACCCTTCTGAGCTTGGCGCGCCCGTTTCCGCTGATCGTCCATGGCCGACTCAAACTGGCCCAGGTCAAGGCTGAGACCCCTCTCTTCGACGATCTCGCGCGTGACCTCCACGGGGAACCCGTATGTGTCGTGGAGCTGAAAAGCGACCTGGCCCGGGAAGACCCGGATCCCCTCGTGCTCCGCTCTTGCAATCGCCTCTTCCACGAGCAGCAGCCCCTGATCGAGAGTGCGGTTGAAACCCTCCTCCTCCGAGTGCACGACGCGCAGGATAGTATCGCGTCGTGCCACGAGTTCGGGATAGGCTCCGCCCATAAGCTCGATGGTGCGCTGGGCGAAGCGACGGAGGAACGGCGGCTCCATCCCAACTGAGCGACTAAACCGAGCCGCACGCCGGATGACGCGGCGGAGCACATAGCCCCGGCCCTCATTGCTGGGAAGGACCCCGTCTGCCACCAGGAACGCCATTGCGCGCGAGTGGTCGGCCAGCAGCCGGAGGGCGACGTCGACCTTTTCGTCGTCCCCGAAGCGCTTGGCGGCGATCTCTTCTCCCAACTCGACCAAGGGCTTGAACAGATCGGTGAGAAACACGGAGGCGACTCCCTGTTTGAGGGCGGCCACACGTTCCAGCCCCATGCCCGTGTCGATGTTCTGGGCGGGAAGTGAAGTGAAATGGTGGTCTTTATCCATGTTGTAGCCCGTGAAGACCAGGTTCCAATACTCTACAAAACGGTCGCAGTCACAGCCCGGCTTGCACCCCGGGTCGGCGCAGCCGTACTCCGGGCCCCGATCGTAATACAGCTCGGAGCAGGGTCCGCACGGCCCGCTAGCTCCGACAGGGCCCCAGAAGTTCGCGGCGCGAGGTAGCCCCACCATGCGCTCCCGCGGCACCCCCATGGCGGCCCAGAACTGCACCGCTTCCCTGTCGGCTTCGATCACGTCATCGCCCTCAAAGTACGAGATCCATATACGGTCCGGCTCCAGCGCCAGGCAATCGAGGGAGAAATCCCAGGCAAAACGGATAGCCCCTTCTTTGAAGTAATCGCCTACCGAAAAATTGCCCAGCATCTCGAAGAAGGTGCAGTGGCGCGCGGTCAAGCCCACCCGGTCTACGTCGGAGGTCCGGAAGCACTTCTGTACGCTAGTCAGACGCCTGCTGGGCGGCTCGGCCAGACCCATGAAGTAGGGCTTGAACTGTTGCATCCCCGCGGTGGTGAGCAGCACCGACGGATCGTTGTAGGGCACCAGGGAGGAACTCGGCACAAGCAAGTGATCTCGCTCCACGAAGTACTCCACAAACATGTTCCGTAGTTCCGCGGTCTTCACGAATCAGACCTCGTCTCTCCCCCCGGCAGCCTTCACCAGGGATTCCTCCTCCGCCATGAACTGGCGCAGATTCTCGATGGATTTTCTGATGAGCCGTGACACGTGCATCTGAGAGATGCCGATGCGCGCGGCCACCTGAGTTTGGGTCATGCCCTCGAAGAACCGCATATGAAGTATGAGACGTTCACGAGGATCAAGGCGCCCCATGACCGGGGCGAGGACCCGCCGCTGCTCGAAGATGTGGTAAGCCTCCTCCTCGGTGCCAAGGCAATCGAGAAGTTCGAGCGAATCGTCATCTTCGCCCGCTCCGCCCGAGAAGATGGAAACGGAACTGTAGGCCCGCCCGCTCTCGAGGGCTTCGACCACCTGTTCTTCGCTCACCCCGGCCGCAGTCGCCAGCTCAGCGATAGTAGGAGAGTGCCGCAACTCCACCGTGAGTTGCTCGACCATACGGTTCAGACGCACGTTCAGGTCCTGAAGGGCCCGAGGAACCTTGACAGCCCAGCCTTTGTCCCGAAAATAGCGCTTGATCTCACCTAGGATGGTAGGGGTAGCGTACGTCGAAAGCTCGACCCCTCTCTCCAGATCAAAACGGTCCACGGCTTTGATGAGCCCGATCGATCCTACCTGGATCAGATCTTCCACAGGCTGTCCGCGGGAGGCGAAACGCCGGGCCAGGCTCTTCACCAGGGGAAGGTAGCGCGTGATGAGTTCCTCCCGGGCGGCCGCGTCTTTGTGATCGCGTACCCGAACCAGAAGGTCCCGTTCAGGGATATCGCTCGGCTTCTCTCCGTAGGCAACCGAACCCGCCCGTGGTCGGGTCGGCCGTGGTTCTGGCTCCAATCCCGGCACCTACGACGCCCGCATGTCCATCTCGAGGGCAAAAAGACCGGCGGGCACATCCAGCACCCGGTAGCCATCGACCAACGAGTCCAACAGCACACGCACGTCGAGTAGACAGTCTTCGCCCGGCTGGAACGGATCAGTGGCGAGAAGGGCGGCCTTGACCCCCTGATTGCGAAGACCGGCGAGATGCAAGGTAAGCCCGCCTGCTGCAGCAGTAATCTCTAGAACCAACTCGCCTTCTCCTTCCGGCTCTTCGACCAGTAGTGTCTCGACCGCCAGTTGGACGTCGTCGAGTCGGTCTACGGGAAGGTCATGGCGGCACGCGAAACCGCTGATGAATACGCGCAGCATCGGCAACGCTCGGCTACCTCCAGCCGTGCGCAGGACGACGATGTCCGAAGAATTGCTCACCTTTGTGAGGGCCGACGCCCTTATTGGGGCTGAGTGCCGCCTCGGAGGTGCTCTTCGATCTCACTCTCCTTTTCGTGATAAGCGTCCCGGCCTCGGTCGATCGCCTGGTCGGCCCGTCCACGCAGGTCTGTGAATAACCTCTGCGCTTCGGTAGGAACGTCGGTAAGCGACTCCGAAAAACTCTTGCCCGTCTCTTGAGACACCCGGTACGCCAAGAGCAGCGCCCCTCCTATGGCCGCACCCGCGAGCAGGACGAATAGAGAACGACCCACGCCCATCAGCCCTCCCTTCCTTTTCCAGTCAGGAACGACGTTACCCCTTCGCTCACCCCGGCAGCGAAACCCGCAGCCTTTCTCAGCGGCTTCGCCACCGCGTTGTGAACAGCGGTGGTGGTTTGCTCAGCCGTCCTGACTATCTCGGCCACCGAACCGGTGAGTTGGTCGATCGTGGCGAGCTCGGAGTTGACGCCATCGAGAGTAGTCTCGACCCTATCCAACAGTGGGATGACCCGCGTGTTCGCGTCGGCGAGTATGCTGGTCAAGCGGTGAAAGACCGAAGAAAGGCGAAACAGCGCGTACGCAAGCCCCGCGCCGAAGGCGAGGAAGAAGATACCAATAGCGATCTTCATGAAAGCGCCAGCATCCCATTCCATTTCCAGCCCCTTTCTGGTGCACTTTCTTCCGGTTCGAGAGACCTCATTCCCTCGATCACTCGGCCGGCCTCGAAGCCGCCATAACCGCCAAGACTATACCACAGCCCCCGTTCTCTTCCGCTCTAGGGGCAGGCTTTCGCCTGACCCTCCCACCGTGTGGTCGCAGTGATCGTTCCGGCCAGGGAAACGACCTCCCCCTCATATACAACCGCCGTTTGTCCCGAGGCGATTCCATACGCCGCTTCCTCGAGGACGACCGCCACCTCGGGCGTGGTGCATTGCCCAGCGTGACCACGCTCCTGGCCGCCCAAGTGCGCGGGGATCCCTGGACCCTGTGAGCGCAGCTGAACGGAACCCCGTGCGACCGTCCCCGGCCGATGCCGGGTCAGGTGGCCGACCGTCACCGCGCCTACCGCCGACTCACAAGCCTCGCCCACGACGACCTCGCTGCGTCCTGCGTCGATCGACACGACATACTGTGGCTCCGAAGCGGCGATGCCGAGACCTTTCCGCTGCCCGATGGTGAAATTGTAGGTGCCCGAGTGCCGACCGACGACCCGCCCGTCCCGGTCGACGATGCTCCCCGGCCGCTCTCCCAGATGCTTGCTCAGGAAGAGGCGGTAGTCGTCATCGGGGACGAAGCAGATCTCTTGACTCTCGGGTGCCGCGTAGCCCTCCAAGGCCGCCTCGGCGGCAAGCGCTCTCACCTGCACTTTGGTCATCCCTCCGAGGGGAAAGATCGCGTGCTGCAGGATGTCGGGGCTCACCTCGGCGAGCACGTACGACTGATCCTTGCCCCGGTCCACTCCCCGGGTGAGACTAGGAGGCTCGCCCGTCAGCCGCGCGTAGTGTCCGGTGGCGATCCGCGAAAGCCCGAGTCTGTGCGCCAGGTCGACCATGAGGCTGAAGCGGACCCGACCGTTACACTTGGAGCACGGATTCGGGGTCCGCCCGGCGCGGTACTCGTCGAGGAAGTACTGCACCACCCGAGCGTAGAAGGACTTGGACGCGTCAACGGTCAGATGCGGGATTCCCAGGCTGTGAGCCACCCGCCTAGCCCGGCGTACGGTCTCGGGCGAACAGCAGTTGCGGTCGTCGCAGGAGGCGGGATCGTCCCAAAGCCTCAAGGTGGCGCCCACCACCCGGTACCCTTGCTGTTGCAGAAGCATGGCGGCAACGGCGCTGTCGACTCCTCCGCTCATACCAACCAGAACGCCGCGCTCGTCGACCGCGCGATCCTCCGGCGCCGCCAGCTCCAGGCCCGAAGAGACTGCACTTCCCAAGGCCGCATGAAGTGCTTCCACAGCGAGCTCAGCCGAGGTCAGTTTGCTGGGAGTCAGACCCAGAGCTCCGCTCAGCGCCGTTTCCGAAATGGCCGCGGCGGTGAGAACCGAAGCGCCTTTGGCTCTAGCGACCACCTCGCTCGCACAGGCGAGCGTGGCCGGGCAACCATAGGCTTGGTAGCCGACCTTCTGCAACGTACCTTGAGTCATGGCCAGTTCGATTCGAACCAGCGCTCGGCACGCAGCGCTTCCGGCCTCTCCCACAGCATCGGCCGCCTCAAGACGGCCGGCTCCCTCCGCCGAGCGGAGGCGGTCCGCGACCCGGTCGCCGTAGCCGGCGCCGGACTTCACAGCCCGCTCTTCGGTCTCGTAGGACATGCTTTCACCCTCTCACTACAGCGAGGGCCGGGATGACCCGGCCCTCGCTGTAGTCATGCGTCCAACCTGTGCAATCATCCCTGCCCGATGTTGACGAGACCCTGGTTGAGAGTGCCCTCGTCGATATACCCGTTCCAAATCTCCTTGATGGTACCCGTGCCGTCGACCAGGACCAATTCCGGTGGATAACTCACGTTCAGCAGTGTGGAGAGATCGCCATAGACACTCGGCGTCTTGTAGTCATAGAGAAGGAAGACATAGTCCTTGAAAGCCGGCTGAAGTTGCGTGACGCTCTCCAAGACGCTTGCGTCGTCAGCGTTGCCGGTCACGTAGAACAAGATCACCACCGGCCGCCCTTGATCGAAGGCGTCGCGGTACTCACTCGGGGAATCAAGGGTAGGTTTGAGTTGCGTGTCAACGAGATCGTTCGCATTCCCCGTCGACCCGCCGGCTGGGGGTAATGTGGAGGTGACGACAACGCTTGAGGAGGTGGTATCGGCTTGGCCGCCGCCACAGCCCCAACTGAGTGCTCCAGCCACCACGAAAACGATCAGGACCGTCATCAAATGTGAGCTTCGTCTGAACATCTCTTCCCTTCCCAACAATAATGCTCCACCTTGCCGTGTCTGACAGGCGCTTGAACCTGCCGAAGCAGGTGGGTGACTGCCCCTGAAAGGTAATACGCCGTTCAGGTGAACATGCCTCCCGAGCAAAATGTGTTGGCTCAAGTTAGGGCCAGATCACGCACAAGGTCGAGCACCACGAGGGTAGCACACGGCCGTATGGCAGACAACGAAACAGCGGCGCGCCCAACCCGGCCACCGCCCGGTCCCACCACGACACTTGTCGGCCATGAGCTCCCGCAACTTGAGGCCGGCCATAGGAAGCCCCGTCCTCGTCAGACGGTCCTTATACGGAGCTCTCGAAGCTGCTCGGCCGTTACCTTTGAAGGGGCGTCCGTGAGCGGGCAAGACCCGCTCTGGGTCTTCGGAAACGCGATAACTTCGCGGATGGACGATTCTCCTGCCATGAGCATTACCGCCCGGTCGAGGCCTAGCCCGATGCCACCATGCGGCGGGATGCCGTACTCCATCGCTTCGACTAAAAACCCGAACTTTGCTTTGATCTCCTCCTCACCCAGTCCCAAAGCCTCGAACACGGCCTCCTGCAACCGAGGATCCGAGATCCGAAGGGACCCACTGCCGAGCTCCACACCGTTCAGAACGAGATCATAGGCATACGTCCCGAGTTCCAGCGGCTTTTCCTTGAGATCCTCCAAATGTTCTACCCGGGGTTTGGTGAAAGGATGGTGCTGCGCCTTCAGGCGGTCTTCTCTCTGGTCGTACTCGAACATCGGGAAGTCGAGCACCCACGCGAAAGCCCAGCCCTTCCGTTCGACCTCTAAGCGAGTCGCCAAGGCGAGTCGTAGCGCCCCCAAACTGGGTTCGACCACAGCCCGGCGGTCGGCCACGAACAGCAAGAGATCTCCACTCTTGCCGCTCATGCGGTCGATCAGCGCCTGCATCTGGCCGGCAGTCGTGAACTTCTGTAGTGGCGAACGGACGCCGTCGCTCTCTATCCATATCGGGAGGATCCCCTGAGCTCCGAACACAGCAGCGCCAGAGGCCAGCTCGTCCACATCCTTTCGCGAGAGCCGACCGCCCCCATCTGCTCTCAGCCCCCGCACCACACCACCGCCCCCCACAGCGTCAGAAAGAACCCTGAAATCGATCTGTGAGGCGAGGTCGGTCACGTCCACGATCTCCATGCCGAATCTCAGATCGGGCTTGTCACTACCGTAGCGGGCTAACGCTTCGGCATACGTGAGCCTTGGAAAAGGCGTTGGAATTTCGACGCCCAGCGTTGCGCGAAACGCCGCCGCAAACATGCCCTCCACCACGTCTTGGACGTCGTTCTCCTCTATGAAACTCATTTCCACATCGATCTGGGTGTGCTCCGGCTGCCGGTCGGCACGGAGATCCTCGTCGCGGAATGCCCTGGCTATCTGGTAGTAGCGTTCGAAGCCGCTGATCATCAAGAGCTGCTTGAATAGCTGTGGCGATTGGGGCAACGCGTAGAACTCGCCGGGCTGCAGCCGACTCGGCACCAGGAAATCGCGGGCACCCTCGGGCGTGCTTTTGGTGAGGATGGGAGTCTCCACGTCGATGAACCCCAGTTCTCCCAAGTACTGCCTCACCGCCTGAACCACCTGGTGGCGCAACAGGAGGTTATGGAACATACGCGGCCGCCGCAGATCGATGTAGCGGTACTTGAGACGTAGCGTCTCGTCTACTTCGAGGTTGTCCTCAGGGAAGAAAGGCGGGGTGGCGGCCGCCGCGAGAACCTCCAGCCCTTCGACCACCACCTCCACGGCCCCCGTGGCGAGGTTCGGGTTGACACGTTCCGGAGAGCGCGCTGCCACGGTCCCTGTGGCGGAGAGGACGAACTCACCCCTAAGGTCCTGCGCCTGTTGGTGCACCGAGGGTCTGCTCTCCGCCTCAAAGACCAGCTGCACGAGCCCGGTCCGGTCACGCAGATCGACGAATATCAGCCCCCCGTGATTACGGCGGCGTTGCACCCAACCGGCCACCTTCACGTGTCTGCCAACGCTATCTTCGGTGAACCTTCCGCACCATTCGTCCCTATATCTCACCGTTGGTCCCCAGTGACCCTCATGTTCCCCTCTCACGGCTAGGTCGACGACGGATCATGTGCCGCACGAGCTATCGCTTCTGTCCGCGGCACGGGGCTCTCCTCGCCCGTGGCCAGGTCGCGGACGATCACCGTCGCGTCGAGCAACTCCTGCTGACCTATGATGAGCGCGTACCTGGCGCCGCTACGACCTGCCTGCTTCATCTGCCCCTTGGCGCTCCTGCCCATGTAGTCAAGATCCACCGCCATGCCCCGGCTCCGCGCCTCGTGGGCCAAGGCGAACACCTCGTCCCGCGCTTTGGTCGAGAGGGCGACAAGGTAGACCAGCGGGGGGGTCGCGCCGGGTGTTCCCACGCCCGAGCGTGAGACGACGAGCAAAATGCGCTCCACCCCCGTGCCGAATCCCACGCCGGGAACCGGAGGACCGCCGATCGCTGCGACGAGATCGTCGTAGCGCCCACCCCCCCCCACTCCCGACTGTGCCCCGAGGAGCGGCGACTGGAATTCGAAGGTGGTACGAGTGTAGTAATCCATGCCGCGGACGAGCGTGTGATCGTGGATGAACGCAATCCCTTGCACTTCCAGGCAGCGCTGGACCTGCCGATGGTGTTCGGCACAGGCGGGGCACAGGTGGTCGTACAACCGGGGCGCAGCCTCCAAAGCACGTCGACACGAAGCCACTTTGCAGTCAAAGACACGCATCGGGTTGAGCTGGGAGCGCTCTCGGCATTCCGGGCACAGCAACGCAGCGCTCTCGGTCAAGAACTCGTGTAGTGCGACAGAGTAGCCGGGACGACATTGCGAGCAGCCCATGGAATTCAGACGCAAATCCAGGGCTCCCAAACCCAGTTCTCGGTACAGCGCCGCCAGGACCCCGATCACCTCGGCGTCGAGCTCAGGGGCATCAGAACCGAATGCCTCCACTCCCAGTTGATAGTGCTGGCGGTAGCGACCAGATTGCGGGCTCTCGTAGCGGAACATGGGGCTGTGATAGTAAAGCTTCACGGGTTGGGCGAGAGTGTGCATCCCGTGTTCTATATAGGCGCGTGCCAGCGGAGCGGTGCCCTCCGGTCGCAGCGTCATGCTGCGGCCGCCCAGGTCTTCGAACGTGTACATCTCCTTGCGCACGATGTCGGTGGACTCCCCCACGCCCCGGATAAACAAACGGGTCTCCTCGAAGGCGGGAGTGTCTATGCGCCGATATCCGTAGCGATGGAACACTCTCTCGGCGCAGCCGATCACCCACCGACGCACCGGCTGCTGCTCTGGCAGGACGTCATAGGTGCCTTTCGGTGCAGTGAGGGGTTCAGCCATTGATTTTGAGTCCCACAAGGAAGGGATTGAGGGCCAGTTCCTCGCCCAGGGTGGTCGATTGCATGTGACCGGGATGGACAGGTGTCGGACCGGGATAGCGCGACGCCAATCTACTAACGGACGCCAGAAGTTCGGCGAAGTCGCCACCGGGAAAATCCGTCCGGCCCACTGAACGATAGAACAGCAGGTCGCCGCAGAAGAGATGCCCACCTATCTCGAACGTCAGATCGCCCGGCGTGTGGCCGGGAGTGGCCACGATGGTGACGGCAAGCGCCCCCACCCGCACCTCGCTATCCTCGGTGACTTCCTCGATCACCTGGGGATCCAGGCCCGGAATGGGATATCCGGTAGCTCCGCACCCTTCGGACCCGGCAAGCACCCGCGCGACTGGGGACGAGCAGCATACGCGTGCTCCAGTAGCCTCGGCTAGGGCCCGGACCCCCTCGACGTGATCGAAGTGTCCATGCGTGACCAGGATGCGTTCGAGAGTAAGGGCTTCTCCCTCCAGGAGGCGGACGAGGCGCTCAGGCTCCCCACCCGGATCGATGGCGCACGCGCGCCGGTCATCGTCCCAGATCAGATAGCAGTTGGCTTGTAGCGGCCCGACGGACGCGCAGAGTATCTTCATGACACGATCCTTCATCGGTCTCCGTGCGACGACCACGGAGAATCATTGCAGCGTCGACCCACGGCCTGCAATTCTACCAGAGGCCGGAGGCCCAGGGCCTCAGACGCGTCGGGGAGACCAGGGGAATCGCGTTCGGTCCTCGGCCCCTCTCGAGAGACCGCGTCTCGTGCTAATGGGGCGTGACCCGGTACGCGTCGTAGACCGTGTCGATGCGTCGAATGCGCTGCAGCACGGTATCCAGGTAGTCGATCTCCGGCACGTCGAACACGAAGCGATCCTTCACCATGTTGTTGCGAGCAGTGGACACTTGGGCAGCGATGATGCTCACCCCGCTCTCGCTGAGAGTGCGTGATATGTCTTCGAGCAGACGATTGCGATCGTAGGCCTCCACTTGAATCTCCACTCGCAACGGCGTTCTGGACTGGGTATCCCAGTGGACGGCGGTAAAACGCTCGGGGTTCTTCTCCAACGCCTTCACATTGGGACAGTCGGTGCGATGGACGGTGATGCCACGCCCCAGAGAGATGTAGCCCACGACGTGGTCGCCCGGTACCGGGCGGCAACATTGGGGGATGCGTACGGCCACATCTTCAATGCCGTCGACGTGAATCCCCAGCTGGCTGGAGGAAGGAGCACCCTTCGTGCCCTTGGGGACGACCCCAGGGACCGTGAGAGCCGCGGTGGCCCCCTCACCTCCGCGATTAAGACTTTGGATGATCCGCGTTACCACGTGCTGCGGGCTGATCTTGCCTGAGCCCACGGCTATGAAGAAGTCCTCCTTCTTGTGATGGTTGCTCTCCTTCATCACCTCTGCAAGCATGTCGGAGCCTATGAGTTTCTGCGCCGGAAGCCCCTGCTTGCGGAAAACCTCAAGGAGGGCCTCACGACCCAGATGCTCCGCGTCCTCTCGCCGCTCTCGCTTGAACCACTGACGTATCTTGTTGCGAGCTCCCGAGCTCTCGACGAACTGCAACCAGTCTCGCGACGGACCTTGCGGGGTCTTGGAAGTCAGAATCTCAACTATGTCCCCGGATTGAAGCCGGTACGTCAAGGGAACTATCCGCCCCTCGACCTTGGCACCGATGCATCGGTGCCCCACGTCGGTATGGATGGCGTACGCAAAATCGACCGGAGTCGAGCCCGCCGGAAGGCTCTTGACCTCACCTTTGGGGGTGAAGACATAGACCTCGTCGTGGAAGAGGTCGACGCGCAGCGACTCCATGAACTCGCCCGCGTCCTTCGTCTCCGACTGCCAATCCATGATCTGTCGGAGCCACTGCAGCTTCTCCGGCTGACCGCTCTGCTTCTGCCCTCCACGGCCCCCTTTCTCCTTGTAGATCCAGTGCGCGGCGATGCCGTATTGGGCGGTGTCGTGCATGTCGTAGGTGCGGATCTGGATCTCCAAAGGCTTGCCTTGAGGGCCGATCACGGTGGTGTGCAGCGACTGGTACATGTTGAACTTGGGCATGGCCACGTAATCCTTGAACCGCCCCGGAAGCGGCTTCCACAGAGAGTGGATGATTCCGAGCGCCGCGTAACAGTCCTTGACCGAGTCGACAAGGACCCGCAGGGCGGTAAGATCGAATATCTCGTTGAATTCCTTGCCTTTGCTCACCATCTTGTCGTAGATGGAATAGAAATGCTTGGCCCGGCCGGAAATCTCCGCCTCGATGTTGACGGCGGCCAATTCTCGGTTGAGAATGGCGCGGGCCTCCTCCATGTCGCCCTCGCGATCCGCGCGCCTCTGGGCGACCATGCGCTGCACTTCGGCATACTTGCGCGGGTGCAGGGTGGCGAAAGCCAGATCCTCCAATTCCCAGCGTACCGACTCGATGCCGAGCCGGTGAGCCAGAGGCGCATAGACTTCCAGCGTTTCCCTGGCCTTCTGGATCTGCTTCTCCTTGCTCAGATAACCCAAAGTGCGCATATTGTGTAACCGGTCGGCCAGTTTGATGAGAATCACCCGAATATCCTTGGCCATGGCGATGATCATTTTGCGGATGTTCTCCGCCTGTTCTTCTTCCACTGTGCGGAACGAAATCTGCGACAACTTGGTGACGCCATCGACCAACAGCGCCACTTCGTCGCCGAACTGGTCCCGCACCGCCTCGCTGGACATCGCCGTGTCTTCCACTACGTCGTGAAGAAGGGCGGCGGCAAGGGTGGCCGTATCGAGCCTGAGGTCGGCACAGATATCCGCGGTGCCGATCGGGTGGTTCACGTATGCCTCGCCGCTGGCACGCAGTTGGCTGTGGTGCTGCGAGACCGCAACCATGAAAGCGCGTGTTATCAGATCACGGTCGAAGGTCGGGTTATACTGCCCGATCTTCGTGAGAAGACCTTCAAGCAGGGCGCGGTGTCGTTCCACCGCCTCAGCGGAGTCAGGAGCCGCGGGCTCTTTGCGGCGCGCTCCCGGGCGGGTGGTCTCTACAGAATCTGACAAAGCCTCGAGCACTCCTCGTATTCCGCCTCCGCCGCAGCATAGGCGGGTATCCTGCGGGCCTCTATTCTAGCCCCTTGTGAGACGCCGCGCTCGATGCCCAACTCGGTCAGAATGCCGTAAGCCCGGGCGAGGTCGTCATCCGTCAGCACTATGTGCGCCTCCCGCCAGGCCAGGTCGGCAGCCCTTGAGAACACTTCCTCGATCCCTACATCCTCATCCACGGCCCTGTACACGCACACCATGGCGAAGCGCGGGTGGATGAGATACCTAAGGACCCGAGCCGTGGCGCGCCTCTCCTCCTCCCCATAGTACAGGTGGACGCACGCCCCTTCATCGGACGACCGCCGAATCAAGGCTACGTGTTCGGTCCGGTAGGGGGGATCGATGGCGATCACATGAGCTCGGCCCCGTGTGGGGGCGGTGAGTCGAAATGCGGCATCCCATTCGACGAACACCACGTTGGCTGAAGACATGCGATCGTAGCATGACGGCCAGCATCCTCGGCCCACGCATTGCATCGATCCCGGACCTAGAGCCATTGACCCGACGCAGCCGCCTGCCCCAAGAGGGACGTGCGGCACCGAACACCCAAGAACGATCGCGGGCTCACCCGTTGTCAAGACCTGCATCAGCGCTCCCTGCCGCCCGGGCCTGTCCCTAAGATCCCGGGCGGCCGGAATGGACAGCCTGGAAAGCTTGTCACCATCACGGTGCTCATAGTCTCCGGTCGCCACCGGCTGCCGGGAGGCTGGCTCTGGCTGACCTGTGTGGTCCGGAGACTCACGGCAGCTGCAGCCGCGGCCGCATTCGCACGCGGGCGCGCCTCCGTCGCCGCTGTCGCCCACGCGTTCTAACACGAATTCGGGCCGCAGACTTCCCTGCCATTCATCAACGCGGAATTGCACCCCGAGCAAACGCCCGTCCCCGTCCTCGCGTAGCGAGGCCGCGGCTTCCCCCATACCGAAGCCGATCGCCCGGGCTTGTACGCCATCGAGCTCCACGGCGCAGCGCAGATGAGATCCGGTACGAGTCGTCTCCGGGTGTCGGATACCTGCACCCACGAGAAGTAGGCGGGGTCGTGGATTGCCACTGCCGAACGGCCCAAGAGAGGCCAGCGCAACAGCCGTATCGGCGTTTACGTCCTCACCCCGCATGACTGCATCGGCTCGATAGACCGGCAAGAGTTCCGAGGCATTGAGTGCGGCGCCGGCGTGCCCCTCGATGGCCCGGCGAAAGTCGTCGGCACGTTCAGCCTCCAGTGTCAGGCCCGCAGCCTGAGTGTGTCCCCCGTAGACGGTCAGGTGTTCGGCGCAGGTATTAAGACCTCCCATAAGATCGTAGGCGGCGATGCTTCTACCCGATCCCTTGGCCACGCCGTCCCGGACCCCCAGGAGGATAGCGGGACGGTGATACCGCTCGACCAAGCGTGAGGCTACGATCCCCACTACACCTTCGTGCCAACCCTCTCCCACGAGCACGATAATCGGGGGCAGTTCGGCCAGCGCCTCTACCCGAGCGACCGCTTCGTCCAAGATCTGCCTCTCCACGTCTTGACGGGCGCCGTTCAGCTCGTGGAGTCGTCCCGCGATCTCCGCCGCTTCGCTCTCACTTTCAGTCAACAACAGGCGAAGCGGCGGCGAAGCATCGGCGAGTCGTCCGGCGGCGTTCAACCGGGGCGCCAATCTGAAAGCCACTGCGCCCGAGTCCACCCCGCCTGTGCACCCCGCCACCGCGGCCAAAGCGCGGAGGCCCGGTCGCGAGCCGATCGCGATCAGCTTGAGGCCCTCCTTCACGTAGAAGCGGTTCTCTCCGCGTAGGGGAGCCAGGTCGGCAATCGTGCCTATGGCGACGAGATCGAGGAACTTCTGCAACGCGTCAGGGAGGGTCTCCCGAGAAGCCCCGTGGCGATGTACGTACAGCGCGTGCATGACCTTGAGAGCCAAACCGACGCCGCATAGTTCACTGTGAGGGTACTGACCCACCACTGAGTGTATGAGGTGGCATTCCGGCAGCTGAGGCCCCGGCTGGTGGTGGTCGACCACCACCACTCTAAGACCCAACTCCTGCGCCAGCGCCGCCTCTTCAGGGTAGTTGACCCCGCAGTCGACGGTGAGGAGCACTGCCGGCCCGCCGGCGGCGATAGACTCTACCGCGGTCCGCGACAACCCATAGCCCTCATTGAAACGGCTGGGTAGGTACCACTCGGCCTCCAGACCTAGACCGCGCAGCCCCAGTACCATGAGCGCGGTGGCCGTGATCCCATCGGCGTCGTAGTCACCGTGCACGACGATCCTCTCGCTCCGGTCTATTGCGCCGGATATCACTGACACCGCCCCTTCCATATGCCCGAACAAGAAAGGGTCAGGAATGACAGCCGAACAGTTCAGGAAGGTGCGGGCCTCCTCAGGGTCGGCCAACCCCCGGCTCGCCAAGACCATAGCCGGGACAAGGGGCAGATCCAGCTCGCGGGCCAGTCTCTCAGCCGCGAGCCAAGAGTATGGGGCAACCTGCCACGAGGTGGGTCCAGGGGTCGCCAACGCTCTCCAACCTTTCGTGGGTCTCGGCCGCTACGGTCGCAGCCGTTGATACATCTTCCGCGCATCACTATAGCGGTCGGCGCGGACGGCGTGGACCGGGCCGTCCGCCGCCCCGGTGGTCAGAGTCTTCCCGAGCGGATGATGGCGTAGATGAGCCAAGCTCCGAAGAACAGCGAGCCGGCGAAGCCGGGAAGTCCCCAGATCGACAAACCGGCGACGTGGGGACCGCCCTTGACCAGTATCGCCACAGCCGTACTGGTGACGCCCAACGCGATGGTCACGAGCGCCACCACTAGACGGTTGGTGATGACGTCCAGCCGGTGGATCATGTCCTCCAGACCGGTGTGTCTGTACTTGATCTCGAGCTCGCCCGCCTTCAGCACCTCGAGCGCGTCGTGGAGCTGTATCGGATAGTCGCGAAAGACGTGCGCATATTCTGCTGCGTAGCGCTGAAACCGGTCTGAGATAGCCCGAGGATCGAAGCGCTGTCGTTGCAGTTCACCCGTATACTGCCGAGCCATGGCGAAGAAGTTGAAATCGGGGTAGAGCTGGCTCACCACTCCCTCCATGGTTAGCAGAGTCTTGTCCAGCAGCAGGAAGCGGCTGGGAAGGCGAAGACGGAGGGAATAAACAATGTCGAACACCTGGTGGAGTAGCGACGACACATCGATCTTCGCAAGCGACACGCCAAAATAGCGGCTGAACCCCTCTTCGATGGATTGGGTGACCGCCTCGTCAGCCGAAGGGTTCCATTGGATGCCCATTCTCTTCATCGACCGCTTGATACCGAGTACGTCCGACTTCATCACGTGCAAGAACAGCCGAACCCCTTCTTCCAGATCTTCCGTACGGAGAAAACCCGCGATCCCGAAGTCGAGGAGACCGAGTCTGCCCTCGCCGAGGTACACGATATTGGCCGGAGGGGGATCGCCGTGGAAGAAACCGTCGTGCAGGATCTGTTTGAACCAGCAGCTTGTTATGGTCTCGGCAAGCGCTCTTCTCTCCTGAACAGGCAGGAGCGCGATCTCGGGGCTGTTGAGAGTGGGGCCCTCGATGCGGTCGATGGTGAGTACCCGCTTGCTGCAGTACCGCCAGTAGACGCCGGGCACGCGGACAGTATCGCTATTCTTGAAGTTCGTTCCGAAGCGCTCCGCGTTGCGGGCCTCCAGGATGTAGTCCAGCTCCCGGTTGATCGACCGGCCGAACTCCTGCACCACTCCCACCGGCGAGAAACCGAGATCGAGGCGTCCTTCAAGCAGCTCGGCGAACTGGAGAAGGAGATCCACGTCCTTGCGGATCTGCCGAGCCGCTCCGGGCCGTTGCACCTTGATTACGACCTTCTGCCCCCCGGGCAGCACCGCCCCATGCACCTGCCCGATGGAAGCAGCGGCCATGGGCTCGATCTCGAAGCTCTCGAACGCTCGAGCGAGCGTCAGCCCCAGGTCCTGCTGGATGACCTCCTCGGCAACCGCGAACGGAAAAGGTTTGACCCGGTCTTGGAGTTTGACCAATTCCTGAACGATATCCGCAGGGACTATATCCGGCCGAGTGCTGAGCAGTTGGCCGAACTTGACGAAGGTCGGACCCAGCTCGTCCAGCATCTCGCGGATGTGTTGCCCTCGGTAAGCCGGCGGGTGGGAGGTGCGGTGGCGCCGGCGAGGGATCAGACCGAAGAGACGGTGGCGCTCGAAGAAGTATCCGAACCCGTGCCTTACGGCGACCTCGGATATCTCCCGCATTCGCTCAAGGTTGCGGATGCGGGTTAGGAAGCCCGGGTGTCTGATTTGAGACGTCGGCAAAGAGATCCCCCTCCGCAGACCTTCGCCCACCGAAAGCTACGAATCGTAGCCCCGGACGGTCGCCGAAGATATCGACCTGACGGTCAGGCCCCGGTGGAGTCGGCCGCCGGGGCGCCCGAGCCGCTGCTGTCGGCGGCCGCTTCCAGGAGCTGTACCCGATGCTCGAGTTGTCGTAAGCGGAATTCCATATCCTCGATATCCCGCTTCGTGATAAGCCCCATATCGCGATACGCTCCCTGCAGAGATGAATCGGCCTTTTTCAAAGCCGACCGAGCCTCGTCCCGACTTCGGCTGGCGAGCCGATCCACCATATCCCGACCCTCTTCGCCGCTGATCTGGCCCCGGCGGACGAACTCCTCGACCACCTCTTGCGCGCGATCCTTGGTGAACGCGGCCGCGCCCATGCCAACCAGGAAGGCGCGTTCGATCAGGTCCCGGATACCCTGGGCCGCGGTGCCTTTAGATTCGGAGCCGGCTTCATGAGCTGACTGTTCCGTCACGGCGTCCTCCTGTCAACGAGATGTCCGCTTGGGATCCTTTGCCGCAGGTCGCTTCGACGTTTTACCTTTCTTCGCCTTATGCGAAACCCGGGTCGCACCCGGCTTCGCCCCGCTACTCACCTTGGCTGCTGCCGGTGTTGCCTTCGAAGCGGCTCGTGTAGCCGAGACCGCAGTTGACTCATCCAGGTTCATTCCAGCATCAACCACGATCCCACCCAGACCCGCTGCGGCAAGACGCTTGCGGTAACGAGGCTCCCGCTCCTTCAAAAGGACCACCATGGGCGAAGCTACAAAGAAGGAAGAGTACGTGCCCGTGAGCACGCCGATCGTGAGGGCGAAGGCGAAGTCCTTGAGGGTAGGCCCTCCGAAGATGAGGATCGCGAGAAGAGGAAGCAACAAGGCGATCGTAGTGTTGATGGAGCGGATCATGGTCTGCCTGATGGAGAGGTCTACCATGTCCCCGTAGGTTTCCTTCTTCATGAACAGGGTGTTCTCGCGCATCCGGTCGAAGACGATGATGGTGTCGTGGACCGAGTATCCGAGGATGGTGAGGATTGCCGCTACCGTGGCCGTGGTGACCAGGCGATTGCTGGCTGCGTATATCCCCAACGTGAGGCCGACATCATGGATGAGGGCGACAATCGCAGGTATTGCGAACTTGAACTCAAAGCGGAACGATAGATAGCCGATAATCGCCACCACCGCAATCGCGATGGCGATGAACGCCCGGTTTGTGGTCTCTCTCCCAAAGCTAGCGCCCACCCTCTCGACCCCGGTAGCTCCCTGTTTGGCGCCATAGCGGCTGTCGAGTTCCGAGATCACTTGATTGGTCTGGTCAGCGGACATCGCCTCAGCGGTGATCATGAAGGAGTTCGCGCCGCTCGGCCCGCTCACCGATTGCACGACCGGATCTCGAACCCCTACGGCGGTGGCTACCGAGCGGACATCGTCCACGGTCGCGATCTTCGTGAGGGCCACCTCCATCCTGACCCCGCCGCGAAAATCGATGCCCAGATCGAGGCCGACGATGAACACGAAGACGAAGGCGAACACAGTGACCGCGCTAAGGGTGCCCAGGAACCACCACTTGTAGCGCATGAAATGGAATACTCTCACGGCCGGCCCCCGTTCTCCATCGAGGCGACCTTCGTCTTGGGCACGTGGAGTCCGAGGAGCTTCGAGTTTCGGAAGGGCTTCCACCCCCCGAGCAGGCTGAGCATAGAGCGGGTCACGAGCACCGCCGTGAACATAGACAGGGCAACCCCGACGCCCAGCGTGAGGGCAAAGCCTTTGATGCCTCCCGAGGCAGCCCAGAACAGGATGACTGCGGTAAGGATGGTGGTCATGTTGCAATCAAAGACGGCCCGGAAAGCTTTCTTGAACCCTGCGCTGGTAGCAGCACCGATGGTCTTGCCGGCGCCCACCTCATCCCTCATGCGGGCGAAGATGAGCACGTTGGCGTCGACCGCCATGCCCAGAGTAAGGATCATGCCGGCGATGCCGGGCAAGGTCATGGTCACCCCGATGCCGTTCAATACACCGATGAACAGCACTCCATAGATGATCAGGGCCACGCACGCGACTACCCCCAGCAAGCGGTAGTACGCGATCATGAACACCATGATGAGGAGCAAGCCGACCGCCCCCGCCAGGAGCGCTTGGTTGAGGGCCGATTTTCCCAAAGTGGCGCCGATCGAGTTCTGGCTCACCGCGATAAGGTCCACCGGCAGGGCCCCCGTCTGAAGAACTAGGGCAAGGTTCTTCGCCTCATCGGTCGTGAACTTGCCTGTGATCTCAGCCCTGCCCCCATCGATCTGCTCTTGCACGCGGGGTGCCGACTCCACATTGCCATCCAAGACGATGGCCAGCCGCTGGTCTTCACCCGTGATCTGTGCGGTCTCCGCCATCTTTCCCGTGATCCGGGAGAAGATGCCCCCCCCCTCGCTGTTGAACTGCATGTCGACTTTCGGCTGATTGAACTGGTCGAACCCGGTTTGCGCGCCGGTGAGCATCGATCCGGTAAGCACCGGTTCTGTGGCGACCAGGAACCACTGGTCTGTAGAGTTGCCACCGACCAGCGACCAATGGACGATGCGCTTGTCCGCGGGCAAAGCCACGACGGTGGCGACACCCGCTGCTTTCAGAGCCTCGGCTTCGCTGGCGTATGAGGTGCCGAACTGCTTCACATCGTAGAACTCGAGCACGGCCGTCTTGCCGATGATCGCCAGGGCTTCGTCGGGGTTCGCTACCCCAGGGAGCTGGACGCTGATCTTCCACTGACCCTGCCTCTGGATCTCAGGCTCGGCCACTCCCAGCTTGTTAACCCGGTTCTGAATGATCTTCACCGCTTGGCTCATGCCTTCGTCGGTCCGAGGAGCCTTGGCCGAATCCTGAGCCTCGAGAATGACTGCCAGCCCACCTTGAAGATCGAGGCCGAGATTGGTCTTGGTCAGTGGAAAGGCGAAGTAGGCGGCCACACCTAGCAATATAGCCACGAGCACCAGTATCCCGGCATCACGCTTTATTCTGGACAAGGGCGTACCTTCCTGAGGAACGGCTCAGTTGCAGGTTTGTCGACCGAGGACCTCGAGTCCCTTCACTATCTGCGGTTATGCGCCGCCCTAAGAAGACGGCTTGGATGTCGTCCCTGTGGATGTATCGTCGGGCGCTTCGCCGTCTGCATCCGTGTCGTCGGCTGTGGACTCTTCTATCTCGGCGGGGGCGCCCTTGGCGCGCCGCTCTGGGCCCTCCGGGGCGGTGGCCCGCGCCACGGCACTATCCCGGATGATCTCAGCCACAGCCCGACGGGCGATCTTGATGGTTACACCCTTGGCGATCTCGACCACCACGATGCCCTCTTCGACCCGCTTGACCGTCCCGTAGATCCCCGCTGCAGTGACAATATGGTCACCCTTCTTGAGCGCTGAAAGCAACGCTTGATGCGCCCTGCGCTGCTTCTGTTGCGGCCTGATCGCCATAAAGTAGAAGATGGCGATGAACGCAACGACATAGATGATCAGCATCGTGGATGAGCCGCCCAAACTGTCCTCCTTCTCAAGAACCGCCCGCCTGCAATCGGGCGGAAGCGGGGCCAATATCAGTAGGCACACATGTTAGCACGCGGCGTCCAGGCTATCCGCAAAGTAAGTAAAGCAGCCGGCCACTATCGCTTGTCTGGCCTCGGCGACCAACCGAACCAGGAAGGTAAGGTTGTGTTCCGTGAGCAGCATCATTCCCAGGATCTCCTTCTGCATTACGAAGTGCCGGATGGACCCTCGCGAGTAGCCCGCGCATGCCGCACAGGGACACCCTTCCTCAAGCGGTTCTGTGGACAGTGCGTGCTCAGCATTACGCATGTTGAGGCGCCCGCGACGCGTGAAGGCCGTCCCCATCCTCGCCGTACGCGTGGGAAGCACACAATCGAAGATATCCACTCCACGCGCTATCGTCTCGACTAGGCCGCGCGGGTCTCCGAGGCCCATGAAGTAGCGGAGCCTATCGTCGGGAAGCAGAGAGATGGTGAGCGCGGTTGTCTCCAACATCGCCCGACGGTTCTCTCCCACGGTGAGACCTCCGATGGCATACCCGGGGAAACCGATGGCGCTCAGTTGCTCCACGCTGGCTCGGCGAAGATGCGGCACTACACCGCCCTGGGTGATGCCCAGCAACATCTGGGGGCCATCTGTGCCCAGGCCGTCTTTTTCCTGGTGGGCGCGCTTGCAGCGCGCCGCCCAGAGCGAGGTACGTTCCATGGCCTCCCTAACTGCGGCTTCGCCGGCCGTTCCCGGCGGGCACTGGTCGAAGCACATGACTATGTCGCCGCCCAGGGCTTGCTGCTCGGCAATCGCCCGCTCTGGGGTGAACTCATGCTTCGATCCGTCGTAGATCGAGCGAAAAACCACTCCGGTGTCGTCGACACGGGCAGTGTCCCTCAAGCTGAAGACCTGGTATCCCCCGCTATCAGTGAGGATCGGACCCTCCCACTGCATGAACCGATGAAGGCCTCCGAGGCGGCGCACCACCTCGCTTCCCGGGCGGAGAGCCAGATGGTAGGTGTTCGCTAGGATGATCTGTGCCCCGACGGTCCCCAACCTTTCCGCCGTGATGGCCTTGACGGTCCCCTTGGTGCCCACCGGCATGAAGCAGGGTGTGTTCACCACGCCGCGAGGCGTCTCCAGACGTCCTGCCCGGGCGGCGCCATCGCGCGCCTCGATCGAGAACGGAAAATCGGGAAGGCCGTCGAGAAGTCTCACGCGCTCGGTCGCCCGCCCAACTCCTGTGGCACCGGCCTCTCTACCAACATGGCGTCTCCGAAGCTGAAGAAGCGATAACCAAGAGTGCTCGCCTCCGCGTACGCGCGGCGAATGCGCTCCACCCCGGCGAAAGCCATGACCAGTGCCAACACCGTGCTACGCGGCAGATGAAAGTTGGTCAGCAATACGTGCACCGCCTGGAAACGATAACCCGGGGTCATGAAGACATCTGTGGAACCGGTCGTCGCTCCGGGCCGCGCAGATCCCTCAAGGATCCCCCTCGCCGCCAAGGTCTCGAGCACTCGGGCAGTCGTGGTGCCAACTGCAACGAGGCGGCCACCCGACTGGAGCGCGTTGCGGATCGTCTCCACTGCGGTCTTGGAAGCACTATAGCTCTCCCGGTGGATCCGGTGCTTCTCGACCACCGGCTCGCGGATGGGCTGGAAGGTATCCAGGCCTACGTGAAGGGTCACCGAGGCCGAACACACGCCGGAGATTCGCAGCCGCTCCAGCAGCCCGGGGGTAAAGTGTAGGCCCGCCGTGGGCGCCGCGGCCGACCCGGGCGCCGCTGCGTAGACCGTCTGGTAGCTGGAGGGATCATCGGGGTAAGTCTTGATGTAGGGGGGCAGGGGAAGCTTCCCATACCTGTCCATAAGAGCCACCATGGAGCCCCCGGCCGAGGCTTTCACCAAC
>Ga0214473_10001566_pt1 | contig 29866 bp, 24 predicted proteins | sample RVTome_7_FD_203509 | JGI IMG/M metagenome (GOLD analysis project Ga0214473, IMG submission 203509) | Soil microbial communities from uranium-contaminated site in the Upper Colorado River Basin, Wyoming, United States - RVT98D197 | ecosystem: Environmental > Terrestrial > Soil > Contaminated >...
GTTGTCGGGACACGCCGAGTAGTCGGTGAAGTGGTGCTCGACGCACCAGACCTTGTCGTAACCGAGGGGCTCGGCCTGCTCGGCGAGCCGCATCTCGCCGGCGACCATCTCCCCGTCGGCGACGCGCCCCTCGAAGTTCTGGAAGATGTGCAGGATGCCGACTTCCATCGATTTTCTCCTTGCAACCACCGTGGGTGGAGAGCGTGGCTTCCGACGTCCGGCTCTTTTCTCCTTGCAACCACCGCTGGTGGAGAGCGGGGCTCCCGGCGGCCGGCTCTTTTCTCCTTGCAACCACTGTGGGTGGAGAGCGTGGCTTCCGACGTCCGGCCGCTCCCGGCCGGCGGGGTTCAGCGAGCGGGGCCGGAGTCCTCCGGCGGCCCGGGCGCGTACCAGATCGGCGAGGTCCAGGCGGACGCCCGCGTCGAGATCGGGCCGGCGAGCCTACCACGGAAGGCCTGCGCCTCTTCCCCCACGGGGGAAATCCGGCCGTAAATCAGGATTCCCGATGGATTCCGGGAAGATGCGAATTCGCTCCCCGTTTGCTTCACGCAAACGTCACGTCGCCGCCTCGGGGGCGCGGCTACACTCCCCCGAACTCTGGTGACCACGGTGCCCGCCCGCGACCGCGAACCTGCCACGCCCCTGCCCGCGCGCGAACGCTTCCTGAACCGCGAGCTCTCGTGGCTCGAGTTCGACCGGCGCGTCCTCGCGCTCGCCGCGGACCCGACCCTCCCGCTGCTCGAGCGCATCAAATTCCTCGCGATCTTCGGGAACAACCTCGACGAGTTCTTCCAGGTCCGGGTGGCGGGGCTCAAGGAGCAGCGCGCGGCCGGAGTCGGCGCGAGCTCGCCCGACGAGCGCACGCCGGAGGAGCAGCTCGCCGGCATCCGAGCCCTGGTCCGGCCGCTCGTGCGGCAGGCTTGCGAGCTCTTGGACAAGGAGCTGCGGCCGGCTCTCGCGGAGCAGGGAATCCGGATCTGCGACTGGGCGACCCTCCAGGAGGACGCCCGCGCGCACCTCGGACAAGTCTTCGAGCGCGAGATCTTCCCGGTGCTGACGCCGCTCGCGGTCGATCCCGCGCATCCCTTCCCGCACATCTCGAACCTGTCGCTCAACCTCGCCGTGCTCGTCCGCGATCCCGCGACCCACGACGAACGCTTCGCGCGCGTGAAGATCCCCGCCCTGTTCCCGCGCCTGCTGCCGCTGCCCGACGGCGCGCACTTCGTCCCGATCGAGCAGGTGATCGCGGCCCACCTCGACGCCCTCTTCCCCGGCATGCAGGTGGCGTCGCACCACGCCTTCCGCGTGACGCGCGACGCGGACATCCCGATCGAGGAGAGCGAGGCCGAGGACCTGCTCGAGGCCCTCGAGGTGGGACTCCGCTGGCGACAGCGCGCGAGCAGCGCGGTGCGCCTCGAGATCGCCGCCGAAGCGTCGGAGAGCGTGACGGGGATCCTGGCCGAGGAGCTCGAGCTCGAGCCCGACGACGTCTACACGACCCCGGGGCTCCTCGACCTGCGCTCGCTCACCCAGATCCACGCCCTCCCGCGGCCCGACCTCAAGGAGCCGCCCTTCGTTCCGCAGACGCAGTGGGCGCTCGCTCCGCGCGGCGAGGAGAAGCCGGATCTCTTCGCCCGGCTACGCGAGCGCTCCGTGCTCGTGCACCATCCCTACGACTCCTTCGCGACCTCGGTGCAGGCCTTCCTCGAGAGCGCGGCCACGGACCCGAACGTGCTCGCGATCAAGCACACCCTCTACCGGACCTCCGGCCCCGAGAATCCGATCGTCCACACGCTGATCCGCGCCGCCGAGGCGGGCAAGCAGGTCGTGACGCTCGTCGAGGTGAAGGCCCGCTTCGACGAGCAGGCCAACATCGAGTGGGCGCGAATGCTGGAGCGGGCGGGGGTGCACGTGGTCTATGGGCTCGTCGGGCTCAAGACGCACGCGAAGGCGGCGCTCGTGATCCGGCGCGAGGCCGACGGGATCCGGCGCTACTGCCACGTGGGAACCGGAAACTACAACCCGGCGACCGCGAAGGTCTACGAGGACCTCGGCATCCTCTCCGCATCCCCGGAGCTCTGCGCCGACCTGGCCGAGCTCTTCAACCACCTGACCGGGTTCTCCCGCCAGCGCGACTACCGGCGCATCCTCGTGGCCCCCGAGAACCTCAAGGCGGCGCTGCTCGAGATGATCCGTGCCGAGGCCGCGCACCCCGACGGCCGCATCACCCTCAAGCTGAATCACGTCTCGGACCCCGAGCTGATCGACGCGCTGTACAAAGCCTCGCAGGCCGGGACGGAGATCGACCTCGTCGTGCGCGGCATCTGCAGCCTGCGCCCGGGCGTGCCGGGGCTCTCCGAGCGGATCCGGGTGCGCTCCATCCTCGGGCGCTTGCTCGAGCACTCCCGCATCTTCCGCTTCGGCAGCGAGAAGCGCGGGCGGCGCTACTTCATCGGATCGAGCGACCTGATGCGCGGGAAGCTCGAAGGGCGCGTGGAGCTGGTCGCACCGATCGAAGAACCCGCGCTCCGGGCACGGCTGGAGGAGGTCCTCTCGCTCGCCCTCGAAGACGGCTCCGCCTGGTCGCTCGACGCGGACGGGCACTGGACGCGCCGCCGGGATCCCGGCCCTCGCCTCCAGGAGCGCCTCCTCGAGCTGGCGCGTCAGCGAACGCTGCCCCCCGGAGATTCCGAGGAGAAGCGCGGGGGCTGACCCTCCCGCCACCCACCGCGGCACCCACCGGGCAGGTCGACGCCGCCCGCCTGCCGCGCAGCGAGGCGACACGGGGCGGAGCCGCGAGGGAGCGAAGCGGAGTGCGCAAGGTCTACCTGATCCGACATGCCAAGGCGGAGAAGCTCGCGACCTGGGACGGCCCCGAGCCGCTGCGCCCGCTGACCCAGCGTGGTCTCCGCCAGGCCCGCGAGCTCGCCGAGTCACTGGCGGGTTCGGGGGTCGGCCGGATCGTGGCGAGCCCCTTCCTGCGCTGCCGTCAGACCGCGGCGCCGCTCGCCGCCCGCCTCGGGCTCCGCGTCAACGTGGACGAGCGGCTCGCGGACGGCGAGCCCCCGGCGAAGGCCCTCGACCTGCTGCGCGAGCAGAGGTCCGCCGTGGTGGCCTGCTTCAGCCACCGGGCCCTCCACGAAGAGCTCGCCGTCGAGCTTGCCGAGCAGGGCGTCGACGTGCAGATCCTGGACCGCGCCTCGGCGGGGGGCGAGGACCTCCCGGCGCGGCGACTCGCGGTCATCGACTTCGGGAGCACCTCCTTCCATCTGCTCGTGGCGGACGCCACCCCGGCCGGGCGCCTCACACCGATCCACTCCGAGCGCGTGATGCTGCGGCTCGGCGCGGCCCTCGCGTCGGGCGGTCAGATTCCCGAGGACGTCGGGCGACGCGCGGTCGACGCCGCGCTCGAGCTCGGCGAGGCGGCGCGCAGCCAGCGCGCCGAGCGGATCATCGCCGTCGCAACGGCCGCGCTGCGCGAGGCCGCCAACGGTGCGGCCCTCACCCGCGCGATCGGCCGGGCGCTCGGTGCACCGATCCGCCTGCTGACGGGCGAGGAGGAGGCACGGCTCATCTTCTCCGCGTTTCGCAGGCGCGTCTGGATGCCACGCGGGCGCATCCTCGCCGCGGACCTCGGCGGAGGCAGCCTCGAGCTCGCGGTGGGCGACACCCACGACGTGTTCTACGAGTCCACGCTCGCGCTCGGGGTCGCGCGCTTGCACTCGCAGATCGTGAAGTCCGATCCGATGACGGCAGCCGAGGCATCCGAGATCCGCAGGCGCGTCCGCGCGCTTCTCGCACCGAAGCTACGCCACCTGGCGGTGCATGCACCCGTCGCGTGCGTCGCGGCCGGAGGAACGGCCCGGGCGCTGGGCTGGCTGGCCACCGGCCTGCGCGGGCTCCGCCCGGCGCGCAGCGTGAACCACCTCGAGATCCCGCTCGAGGAGCTCCGCGAGGTGACGGGGCGACTCGTACGCTCGAGCCATACCGAGCGCCTGCGCATGCCGGGCATGCGTCGCAAGCGCGCCGATCTGCTGCCCACGGGGTGCGTGGTGCTCACCGCCGCGGCGGAGCTCCTCGACCTCGACGGCTACACCCTCACGGACTGGGGACTGCGCGAGGGCGTGCTTCTCGAGGCTGTGGGCGCCGCATGAGCCCCGCCCGGCGGCTTCTGCTGCTCCGCCACGCGAAGGCGGAACCCGGAGAGCCGGAGCAGGACGACCACGAGCGCCCGCTCGCGCGGCGCGGCCGGCGCGACGCGGAGCGCATGGGGGCAGCGATGGCGGCCCGCGGCCTCGCCCCGGAGCAGGTGCTGTGCTCGTCGGCGCGGCGCACGCGCGAGACGCTGGACCGGATCCTCCCCCACCTGCCGGCCGGGTTCGCCTTGACGGTCGACCGGCAGCTCTACCTCGCGGGCCCGGAGGAGATTCTCGCGCGCATCGCCGAAGTCGAGGACCGCGTGCGAAGCCTGCTCGTCGTGGGACACAACCCGGGCATCGCCGCCCTCGCGGAGCGGCTCGCCGGGAAGGGCGCCTCCGATGCCCTCGCGCACCTGCGCCGCAAGTTCCCGACCGGGGCCCTCGCGGAGATCGAGGTCGACTCCCCGCGCTGGCGCGACCTCGCGCCGGCGGGAGCTACCCTCGCCTCGTTCCTGACCCCCCGTGACTGCGCGGGAGACGACGGATGAGCGCATGACGGAAGTCGAGCTCAAGCTCGAGATCCGCCCGGAGGACGCGCCCCGCCTGCTCCGGAACCGGTTCCTCGCCGAGATCTCCGAGGGCCGCGGCCGCACCCGCAGCCTGCACACCGTCTACTTCGACACGCCGAGGCTCGACCTCGCCCGCCTGGGCATGGCGCTGCGCGTGCGGCGCGACGGCCGGCGCCTCGTCCAGACGCTCAAGCTTCGCGGCCCACAGCGCGGCGCGCACTTCGACCGCCTCGAGGTCGAGGCTCCGGCCGCGAGCGAGGAGCCCGACCTCGGCCTCGTTCCCGACCCCGAGCTGCGCGCGCAGGTCGCAGAGGCGATCGCGGGATCGGCGCTCGCCCCGGTGATCGAGACGCGCTTTCGAAGAACGCACCGGCTGCTGCGCCACGGAGAGACGAGCCTGGAGCTCGACCTCGACGTCGGGGAGGTGAGAGCGGCCGGGGAGAGTCAGCCGCTCTGCGAGGTCGAGCTCGAGCTGCGCGAGGGCGATGCGGGTGCCCTGTACGACGTGGCCCTCGCGCTGCTCGAGAGCGTGCCGCTGCGGATCTCTACCGTGAGCAAGGCGGATCTCGGCTACGCGTGCCTCACGGGATCGCCTCCGGCGCCGCAGCGGGCGAAGCCCCCCGAGCTCGCGCCGGACGGGACGCTCGACGACGCCATCGCCGCCACGCTCGGGAGCTGCCTCGCGCAGGTCCTCGCGAACCAGGCGCCAGCGCACCGCGGCGACGACGTCGAGGGCGTGCACCAGATGCGCGTCGGCGTGCGGCGGCTGCGCTCGGCCCTGCGCCTGTTCCGGCCGGTGCTGCCGGCCGACGAGCTGCGGCCACTCGAGCGCGAGCTCCGCTGGCTCGGACGCGAGCTCGGCGCCGTGCGCGACCTCGACGTCTTCGTCGTCGAGCTGATCGATCCGCTCGTAGCACAGCGCCCGGGCGACAAGGGCCTCGAGCTCCTCCGCGGGGCGGCCGAGGGCCAGCGCCGGGAGCACCACGAGCGCCTGCGGCGCTCGATCGACTCGCCCCGCTACACGCGGCTCGTTCTCGAGCTCGGGCGCTGGCTCGCACGCCGCGGGTGGCGCAACCAGTCGCTCGACGAGGCCTCGGCGCGGCTCTTCGCACCGGCGCGCGGCCTCGCCGCGGAGCTCCTCGAGCGCCGCGACCGCAAGGCACGCCGGCTCGGCGAGCGCGTGGACGAGCTCCAGGTGCCCGACCTCCACCGCCTGCGCATCCAGCTCAAGCGGCTGCGCTACGCGAGCGAGCTGCTCGGAGGCCTGTATCCCGGTCGCCGCCGGGACCGCTACCTCGAGCGGCTCCCGGAGCTCCAGGACCGGCTCGGCCGGCTCGCCGATCTCGCGACCGCGCAGGGTCTCCTCGCCGACCTGATCGAGCGGGTCGCCCCCGAGGCGCGCCCCGCCTGCGCGCGCGCCGCCGGCTTCGTCGAGGGCTGGGCGTGCGCCGACGCCGCCCGCGCCACGCGCCGCCTCGGCAAGGCCTGGCACGAGTTCGCGCGCGCACGCCCGTTCTGGACCGGGGACTGATCCGGCGCCGAGGCGGGTCGGCCCTCCGGGACGATCGAGAGCCAGCCTCGGACCCTCTCGGGATCGGCGCGCGGCTTTACTAAGCTGGAGGCGCACAGCCCCCGGAGCCGAGCCTTGGAGAACACGACCCGCTTCAACATCGCCTATCTCGCGATCGCGCTGGTCGGCGTGATGCTGCTCCACGACCTCTACGGCAGCTACCGCGACACCGCGTTCGTGCCCTACAGCACCTACGAGCGCCTGCTCGACGAGGGGAAGATCAAGAGCGTCGAGATCACCGCGGACCGGATCCGCGGCGAGCTCCACGAGCCGCTCGACGGCAAGCACCACTTCGTCACGAACCGCGTCGACCCGGAGCTCGCGACCCGGCTCGAGGGCAAGGGAGTCGAGGTCTCCGGGAAGATCGAGGACCAGCTGCTCCCGACCCTCTTGTCGTGGATCGTGCCCGTGCTCTTCTTCGTCGCGGTGTGGATGTTCCTGATGCGCCGCATGGCGACCCGCATGGGTCCCGGCGGGGGCTTCCTCGCCGTCGGCAAGAGCAAGGCGAAGGTCTACGTCGAGACCGACACGAAGGTGACCTTCCAGGACGTCGCGGGCGTCGACGAGGCCAAGGCCGAGCTCCAGGAGATCGTGGCCTTCCTCAAGGACCCGAAGTCCTACGGTCGCCTCGGCGCCCGCATGCCGAAGGGCGTCCTCCTCGTCGGCCCGCCCGGAACCGGCAAGACCCTCCTCGCGCGCGCGGTGGCCGGCGAGGCGGCGGTCCCCTTCTTCTCGATCAGCGGCTCAGAGTTCGTCGAGATGTTCGTGGGGGTCGGCGCCGCTCGCGTGCGCGATCTCTTCGAGCAGGCCCGCGGCAAGGCCCCGTGCATCATCTTCATCGACGAGCTCGACGCCCTCGGCCGCGCCCGCTCGGCCCAGTCGCCCTTCGGCGGGCACGATGAGAAGGAGCAGACGCTGAACCAGCTGCTCGTCGAGCTCGACGGCTTCGACCCCGCGAGCGGGATCGTGCTGCTCGCCGCCACGAACCGCCCCGAGATCCTCGACCCGGCGCTGCTGCGCGCCGGCCGCTTCGATCGCCAGGTGCTCGTCGATCGGCCCGACCGGGTCGGCCGGACCGCGATCCTGCGGGTCCACGCCCGCCGCGTGAAGCTCGCGCCCGGCCTCGAGCTCGAGGCGGTGGCCGCGCTCACTCCCGGCTTCACCGGGGCCGACCTCGCGAACCTCGTGAACGAGGCGGCGCTCGTCGCCACGCGGCGCAACGCGAGCGAGGTCACGCTCGAGGACTTCACCGCCGCGATCGAACGCATCGTGGCCGGCCTCGAGAAGAAAAACCGGCTGCTCAACCCGCGCGAGCGCGAGATCGTCGCCCACCACGAGATGGGGCACGCGATCGCGGCGAGCGTCGTCCCGGGGAGCGACGCGGTCCACAAGGTCTCGATCATTCCGCGCGGCGTCGGCGCCCTCGGCTACACCATGCAGCGCCCCACCGAGGATCGCTTCCTGATGACCCGCGAGGAGCTCGAGGGAAAGCTCACGGTGCTGCTCGGGGGCCGCGCGGCCGAGCACCTCGTCTTCGGGCACCTCTCGACGGGGGCCGCCGACGACCTCGCGCGGGCGACCGACATCGCCCGCAACATGGTGACGCGCTATGCGATGGTGCCCGAGCTCGGCCACTCGACCTACGAGGAGGAACCGGGGCCCTTCCTCGGACGGGCCGCCCCGGGCCTCGGGGGACGCCTGTACAGCGAGGCCACCGCGCGCGAGATCGACTGCGCGGTACGCGCGCTCGTGGATGCGGCCTTCGCGCGCGCGCGAGAGATCCTCGCCGCGAACCGCCCCGTGCTCGAGAAGGCGGGGGGCCTGCTGCTCGAGCGCGAGACGCTCGCCGAGGCCGACCTGCGCGGGCTCTTCTCGGGCCTGATCGCGACGCCCGCCGGCGCCGCGTCCCGGGCGACGGTCGCAGCCGGGTAGCCCGAGCCGACGGATGACGCGCCGGCGAGATCGGCGGAGCTTGAGGTCCCGCTCGCTGCGCGCGTGGCTCTGGCGTGCCGCGGCCGCGGTGGCGCTCTTCGCGATCGCCGGACCGGCCCTGATCCTCCTGCCTCTGCGCTGGGTCCCGCCCCCGACCAGCGCCTTCATGCTGCGACACGCAGGCCCCGTGCGCTATCGCTGGGTTCCCTGGCGGGAGATCTCGCCCCACGTGCCGGTGGCGGTGGTGGCGGCCGAGGACCAGAAGTTCCCGCACCACCACGGCTTCGACATCACCTCGATCTCGAGCGCCCTCTCGGGCGAGGAGGCGCGCCGCGCCCGCCACCTGCGCGGAGCGAGCACGATCTCGCAGCAGGTGGCGAAGAACCTCTTCCTCTGGCCCGGTCGCAGCTGGGTGCGCAAGGGGCTCGAGGCCTGGCTCACGCTGTGGATCGAGTGGCTCTGGCCGAAGCGGCGAACCCTCGAGATCTACTTGAACGTTGCCGAGTTCGGGCCCGGGATCTTTGGGATCGGCGCCGCGAGCGCCGCCTACTTCGGCGCGCCGCCGGCGCGCCTCGGCCCCGCCGAGGCCGCCCGCCTCGCGGCCGTCCTCCCCGACCCGCGGCGCCTCCACGTGATCGACCCCGGCCCCTACGCAACGGAGCGGGCCGCGCAGATCCGCGAGCAGGTCGCGATGCTCGGCGGCACCGCATATCTCCGCGACCTCTAGGGCCGGGACCGCAAGGGGGCCGGCTCGAAGAGTCGGCCTCCGCGCAGCGAGCGCAAGCGGAGCGCGCAGCGAGCCGAAGGCGAGCGAAGGCAGGCCCCTGCCGGGCCTGCGAGCGAAGATCATCGGGCTACGCGAAATCCTGCTCGCTGAACTTCGCGAGGTGCAGGGTCCACCACTTCGGCACGCTCGACATCAGCGTGTTCAGGTCCCAGTAGTCGCGCCAGAGCTTGATGCGGCCGTCCGCCAGCTCGTGGATCGTGACAAAGGGGTTGCGCATCACCTCGCCGGTGTGGAAGTGCCAGACCTCGGTGTGCTCGAGCACCACACTCTGCCCTTCCGCGACGATGCGGTGGAAGTGATGCTCGAAGCGCTCGATCGGGTCGAGCCCGATCCGAAGCCGCCGGATCACGTTCGCGCGCCCGCGCGCTCCCGGATCCGGCGTCGGGACATCCTCGTAGAAGACCTCGTCGTGCAGGATCGCCCCGAGGGCCTCCCAGTCCTTGGTGTACAGCGTCTCCCACAGGCTCTCCACGACCCGCTTGTTCGCCTCGAGATCCATCGCCTTCCTCCTCCGCGCCCGCGGCGCGGCGGCCGCTTGCGGAGCGCCCATGGTAGACTGCCCGGTCCCCGGCGCGAGGCGCGGGAAGCAAGGAGTCCCGGTGGCCGCGACCTCCACAGCCGACGACCGCTACCGCCTGCTGATCGGCGACGAGTGGGCGCGCCCTGCCGGCGCCTACGAGATCGTGAATCCTGCGACCGGGAAGGTGATCGGCCTTGCCCCGGAGGCCTCCGTCGACCAGGCTCGAGCGGCCGCGGCGGCGGCGCGCGCGGCGCAGCCGGCGTGGGCCGCGCTCGCGATGGAGGAGCGCTGCCGGCTGCTCGGGCTCGCCGTGGACGCCCTGCAAGCCCGCCTGCCGGCCTTCGTCTCGCTGGTGCAGGCCGAGACGGGCTCGACGCTCGCCGTGGCCAGGAGCATGCAGATCGACGTCGCCGCGGACCGCTTCCGGCGCTACGCGCGGCCCGAGAACGTGAACCAGGCGCTTGAGCCGCAGATCACGGCGGCGACGCCGCTCGGCGCCGGGTCCGTGCTCGGCGCGCAGGTCGTGCGCCAGCCGGTCGGCGTCGTGGCCTGCATCACCCCGTACAACTTCCCGCTCACGAGCCTCGCCGGGAAGATCGCGCCGGCGCTCGCGATGGGAAACACGGTGGTGATGAAGCCCGCGCCGCAGGACCCGCTCGCGATCTTCGAGATGACGAAGGTCCTGCGCGAGGTCGGGTTCCCGCCCGGCGTCGTGAACCTCGTGTGCGGCTCGGGCCCGGAGGTCGGCGCAGCGCTCGTCGACTCGAAGGACGTCGACATGGTGAGCTTCACCGGCTCCACGGCGGTCGGCGTCCGGATCTACGAGCAGGGTGCGAAGACGATGAAGCGGCTGCTGCTCGAGCTCGGCGGGAAGGGTCCCGCGCTCGTCTTCGACGACGCCGATCTCGACGCGGCCACCGCGGCCGTGGGCTCGACCTTCGCCTTCCACTCGGGACAGGTGTGCACCGCGCCGACGCGCCTGCTCGCACATCGCTCCGTCTTCGAGGCGATGGTGGGGAGGCTCGCCCGGATGGCCCGGGGGCTGCGCATCGGCGATCCGCTCGAGCCCGACACCATCGTCGGTCCCGTGATCACCCGCACGCACCGCGATCGGATCGAGGCCTTCCTGCGCCGCGGTCGCGAGGAGGGGGCCGAGATCGTCGCGGGCGGCGAGCGCCCGGATCGGCCGGGGTACTACGTGGCGCCCTGCCTGATGCTGGGCCGGAACGAGATGCACGTGGCGCGCGAGGAGGCCTTCGGCCCGATCGTGGTCGCGATGGCCTTCGACGACGAGGACGAGGCCGTGGCCCTCGCGAACGACTCCGACTACGGCCTCTTCGGCTACGTCTACACCAAGGACAGCCCGCGCGGCATGCGGGTGGCGAAGCGCTTGCGGACCGGGTGCGTGGGCGTCAACACCGTGCAGCCGCACCACGAGGCGCCCTTCGGCGGCTTCAAGCTCTCCGGCGTGGGCCGCGATCGGGGCGTCTTCGGCCTGCACGCCTACGCGGAGCTCCAGGCGATCACGTGGCCGGGGTGAGCGGCGCCCGCCGCGCGGGCTCTGCGCGGGACCCCTCTTGATCAGGCCGCCCGCTCCACCGGGAGGCTCTCGGGGCCGTACAGGAACGGCGTCGGCATGTGGCGCAGCTCGAAGCCCGGCGCCGTGCGGAGCGCGCCGGGCGCGACGAGCTCCACAAAGACGTCGAGTGCGGTCTGGATCTCCATGCGCGCAAGCCCGGCGCCGACGCAGGCGTGGGGCCCGTGTCCGAAGGACAGGTGGGGCCTCGGGTCCCGGCGGTCGAGGCGGAACTCGTCGGGGCGCTCGTACACCTGCTCGTCGCGGTTCGCCGCGGCGATCGCCGCGATCACGCGCTCGCCGGCCAGGAGTGCTATCCCGCGCAGCTCGGTCGGCTGCTTGCAGGTGCGGATCGTGAACAGCACCGGGGGGGCCAGGCGAAGCCCCTCCTCGCTCGCCACCGGGACGAGGCTCCGGTCGCTGCGGATGGCCTCGTGCAGGTCCGGGCGCAGGATCAGCTCGTGGAAGAGGTGTCCGAGGAAGTCGCGCGTGGTGGCCGATCCGCCGAGCAGGAGCTGGATCAGCACCATGCGCACGATCTTCTCGGGCGGCGGCTCCCCCGTCCGCGTCCCGTGCACGATCCGCCCGATCGCGTCCTGCATCGATCCCTCGCCCGCCGTGCGCAGCCGCACGAGGTCGTCGACGAAGGCGGTGAACTCCGGGAACGCGCGCGCGTAGCCCTCGCCGCGCTCGGTCCGGTTCGTCACCGGCATCTCGCTGTGCATGATCTCCTCGGCCCGCTCGGCCAGCCAGTCGCTGCGCTCCTGTGGCACGCCGAGGAGCTTCGCGATGACGCGGTTCGTGAGCAGCACGGAGAGCTCCGCCACGAGATCGCCGCGCCCGCGCTGGAGGATCGCCTCGAGGAGCGAGCGGGTCTCGTCGCGCGCGAACCCCCGCAGCGACTCGATCGCCCGGCGCCCGGCCGCCGCGTCGAGCGCGAGGCGCCGGATCGGCTCGTGCTCCGGCGGGTCGAGCTCTCCCAGGGTGCGGTCCTCGAGCGGCACGTGCAGGCCCGTCGGCCGGAAGCCACCGGCGTTGGCGAAGACGTCGTTCGTCCGCAGCACGTGGCGCACGTCGTCGTAGCGCGAGACGAAGACGAAGCCTCCGCCGACGCGCGCCACCGGCGCCTCGCGCTGGAAGCGCTGTGCCACGTCGCAGATCGCGTGGGTCTGGCGCGGGTCGAAGGGGTCGAGCGCGAGGTCGGCGGTCATGGCGCTTGCGCCTCCATCGGTCGCGTTTCCACGGCGCCCGCCAGGGGTCCGTGGCCCAGCGTGGTGATCGCTTCGCAGCCGCGCTCGCCCACCGCGATCATCTCCTCGTGGAGATAGCCTCCCACGGCGCCCGGCACGAAGACCCGGACGCCGAGCACCATCTCGGCCGCGACGCTCTCCCGCTCCTCGACGGCCGGGTCGAGCCAGGTCGCGGCGATCGGCCCCTCGGAGCCGAGCCCCACGGAGGTGACGGCGAAGGTCGCCCCGGCACGGCCGGCGTCGGTCGTGGCGAGCTCGGCGCGCAGCGCGGGCCCGGCGACTCCGGGCCGGCAGCGCGCCACGAGGCGCGCGACCGCCTCGCTCCCGACCGCGTGGAGCGCGCGCGGCTCGCGACCAGGTCGGCTTCGCGCGCCGCACCACCAGGTGCGCGCCAGCGATCCCTCGTAGCCGGCCCAGAGCGCCCCGCCGGAGAGCGCCACGAGGCTCCCCTCGACGAGGCGCTGCTCGCCGGTGATCCAGCGCAGCCCGCCGTTCGGGCCGATCGCGGTGAAGGTACCCTGCTGCGCGAACTGGGAGGTCCCGAGCTCGCACATGCGCGCCAGGTACTCGGCCTGGAGCTCCTTCTCGCAGACGCCCGGAGCGATGCGCCGCGCCGCCTCGAAGAGCGCCGACTCCGCGATGGCGGCCGCCGTGCGGATGCAGGTGATCTCCTCGGGGAGCTTGCGCCGCCGCAGCGCGCGCATCATCGGCTCGGCCGGGACGAGATCCACGCCGGGCAGCGCGTCCGCGAGGAGCCGCCGGAACGCGGGCGTCATGCCGTCGACCCCGATCCGCCGGGCCTCGCGCAGGCCGGGCGTCGCCGTGACGTGCCCGACGAAGCGCGCCGGGCTCCAGGTCACGGGGAAGACGTCGTGGGGCTCCAGCTCCTCGGGGATGCCCTCGTAGCTCGCCGAGAACGAGAGCAGGTGCACCGCGGCGGTCGCGCGCACGACGACGCAGGTCGGCGTGAAGGGCCGCGTCTGGGCCGTCCACAGGCGGCGCACGCCCGACAGGTAGCGGGCATTCCCCTCCCGCCCGAAGAGACAGGCGTCGAGACCCTGCCCTTCCATGGCCGCGAGCACGCGCGACCGGCGCGCCGCGCGCAGCTCGGCGAAGTGCACGCGCTCGCGGTGCTCGAGGAGCCCCGTCCCGAGGTCCGGCGTCCGGAGCCAGCTCACGGCCCGAGCCGCTTCACTCGAAGGGAGAGTAGCCATAGCTGGTCAGTCGCTCGTGACCGCCGGGCGTCACGTGCACGATCTCCTCGCTGCGGTAGCCGCCCACTCCGTCGCGCCACACAACCGGCTCGAGCACGAACACCATCCCGGCCTGGAGCTCGACGCCGTCGTCGAAGGCGAGCCCGAGGTCCGATCCGATGAAGGGAGCCTCCGAGCTGTCGCATCCGAGCCCGTGACCCAGGTAGAAGTGCGACAAGGCGTGCTTCTTCTCGACGCGCGCAGCGGCGCGCACGAGGTCGCCACAGCTCGCGCCCGGGCGGATCGCCGCGCTAACCGCCGCCAGGAGCTCGCTCCAGCGGTCGAAGCACCCGCGCAGCGCCGGACCCGGCCGCGGATCGACGCTGCAGATCCAGGTCTTCCCGAAGTCGGAGTGGTAGCCGTTCCAGAGGATACCCGTGTCGGAGAGCACGAGATCGCCCTCGCGCAGGAAACGGTCGTCGCTCGCGAGGGGGAAGCCGACGTCGCCGTTCGCGGTGATCGTCCCCGCGGCGAGCGAGCGGGGCGTGAGGCTCCAGACCGGATCGATGATGCTCGACGCGGCCCCGAGCTCGAAGACGCGGCGCAGGAAGATCGCCGAGAGCTCGGTCTGGCGGATGCCCGGGCGCAGGCTCCGCTCCACATCGACCATCGCGTCCTCGTTCCGCCGCTGCGCACCGCGCAGGCACTCCACCTCGTCGCGCGTCTTGAGAAGCCGCGCCATGCCGATGGCGCCAGAGGCGTCGCAGAGCTCGACGCCGGGCAGGAGCCCCGGGAGCACGGACAGCATCGGACCGGTGAGCTCGTCGATGCCGAGCCGACGCGCCCCCGGAAGGGCCTCGCGCAGCGCGCCGGCGAGCCGCGCCATCCCCGCGTCGAACTCGAGCGCGAGCGGTGCGTGAACCTGCTCGCGCGGGATCTCGGGAGGGACGCCCTCCGGCGCGCCGGTAAAGACGTGGGGCATCGCGCCCGAGGCCGGGACGAGGACCAGCACCGGCTCGTAGTGCATGCGCATGGCGTCCGCACAGGGCCGGCCGATCCCCGCGTACTCCTGGTTCGAGGGTCCGAGCAGCACCAGACCGTCGAGACCTTCGCGCGACATCGACCGCACCAGCCGTTCTCGTCGGGCGGCGCGCATGCGCGCGAGGTCGACCGGGGGGTGACCCATGGGCCGATGGTCCCCGAAAGCTTCCGCCGGCGCTAGGCCCGGCGTCGCTGTCCTATCGCCGCGCCGGTGGGTTCGGCGGCGGCTCGGAGCCGCCGCCCCGGAGCTCGCCCCACACCTCGCTCACGGGGCGCACCGCGACGCCCGCACCCGCGATCCCCGCGATTGCCTCGCGGAAGCGTCCGACGGCGTACTCCGTCTCGCGCTGCGGCGCATCGACCAGGAAGTGGAACATCAGGATCAGCCACTCGCGCTCCTCGCGCGCGCGCCGCGCTGCGGTTACCAGCGTCTCCGGCGGCGTCGAGTCGACAACGTTCAGCGCGCGCAGGCGGTGCGGGTCCATCGGCGGGAGCGTCTCGGAGCCCCCCGAGGCCAGGCGCGCCGTGGCGAATCGATCGCGGACGAGCGCGAGGATCCCGGCGTCGTGCTTCCCGAGCGGGTAGGCGAGGTGGAGGCGGCCCGCGTCGAATCCGTTGCCCGCGAGCCAGCGCTGGATGCCGTCGAGGATGCCGGGCAACGCGTCGCGCGGGAACTCGGTGAGCGGAGTGAAGTGGTGGGCCGCCACGTCCCAGCCGAAGTTGCGCTGGAGCGCGTGGAGCTGCTCGAGCGTCATGTAGCCCTGCTGTCCGACCTGATCGGGCATCACGTAGGCCGTAGCGCGCAGACCATGCTCTGCGAGGACCGGCGCCGCGACGGAGAAGTGCTCGTCGTAGCCGTCGTCGAAGCTGAGGCTCACGATGCCCTCGGGCGGGAGGGTGTGCGCCGCGAGACCCCCGACCCAGCCCCGGACGCGCGGGCCCGCGTCGCCGCGCTCGGCGAGGCGCCACTCCACGCGTTCGATGGCGGCGCGGTCCGGACGGCCCTCCCGTCGCGCCGGGCCGAGGCCGAGCGTGAGCTCGACCCACTGGCCGCTCTGGAGCAGGTTCATCGGCCCGTCGGCGAAGACCGGGATCGGAACGACGAAGGCCCCCTCGCGCGAGGCGAGCACGAGCTCCGCGCCGACGAGGCGCGCCGCATCGTCGACGCGGGCCCAGAGCGAGACGAAGCGTCCGGTGAGGTCGAGCGGCTTCACGAGCGGCGCGGACGTCCCCACGGCGGCGGTTGCACCCGGCGCCGCCGTCTCGAAGCGCAGCCACGACCCGCGCGCGTCCGTGCCTCGCGCGTGTGCGCCGACCCCGCGGAGCGGCTCGAGGTCGCTGGCCGCGAGCAACAGGTGGTCCCCTTGCGTCGGCGCCGGCCGCTCGCGATCGGCGAGCTCGGCGCCGGCCGAGCCAGCGCGCGACGCCACGAAGAGCAGTGCGACGCACGCCGCGAGGCCGGCCAGGCCGAGCCTCGCAGCGTGCATCGGCAGGCTCCGCCACTCCTTCACGCTCCGTCTCCCGTCGGCTCGACCAGGGCGGGATCGAGGTCGAGCGTATAGGCGAGGCTGCGTCCGCCGGCGATCTCCGGCAGGCGGACGTCGACGTGCTGGGCGCGGGGGTCGAAGTGGAAGCGCGGCTCGTCCTGTTGGAGGACCGTGCGCTGCATCGCGAGGCGCTCGACCGGGACGTTCAGGTGCACGCGCACGACGGCGCCGCGAGCGGATTCCCGCCCGCGGTTCGTCACGTCGACGAGGTGCCTGCGCGGTCCGAGCCGGCGCAGCTCGGCGGCGAGATCCGGAGGGTCCGGCGGCACCGGAGACCCGTCCGAGGCATTCGCGGGGCCGGCCGCAGGCGGAAGGACCTCGGCGTAGGGCTCGCGCGCGGCCCAGGCGAAGGTCGCAGCCACCAGCCGCGCGAAGTCTCCCCCCGGTGCCGTCGCGCCGGCGGCCGAGCGATCGGGCCCCGCGCCGAGCCACACCAGGCGGCCCGCGCCGATCTCGCGCCGCAGCGATGCGCCGCGCGCCGCTCGGGCCTGCGGGCCGGACGGCTCGTCGCCGGCCCAGCGCAGCTCAGCCGCCGGATCGTCGATCGCCGGAGCACCCTCCTCCGCGTCCACCGCGAGCCGTTGTCCGGACGCGAGGCCGGCCGAGAGCGGCCCCCGACGCGCGGCCGCGAGCCCGCGCGAGGCCTCGCGAGGGAGCGGCACGACCCGCGGCACGCCGAGCAGCCGCGCCATCGCCCCCGTACCGAGCCATTCGCCCTCCGGCCCCCGCACCGCGACGGGCCCGGTGACGATCGCCGACCCACCGCCCCGCACGTAGTCCGAGAGCGCCGCGAGCTCGGCCGGCGAGAGCCCGCGGGCGTCGCTCACCGCGAGCGCGCTCACTCCCTGCCCGGCCAGCGACTCGAGCGATCCGCCCTCGCGCACCCTGACCCGCCCGGCGAGAGCGGCCCGCCACGAGCGCGCCCGGCGCCGGGTCTCCGTGCGCGTGTCGTAGCCGGCCGAGCCGGGCAGCCACACGCCGAGCGTGGGCGTTCCGGCCGGCGCGGTGCCCAGGAAGTCGAAGGGCCCGATGACCGATGCGATCATCTGCACCGAGAGGGCGATCCCCATCGCGAGCAGGCCCAGCCCGAGCGTCAGCGTGAGCGGCCCGTAGGCGCGGCCCTCCGTGGCGTTCACCGCCCGATCTCCGCGTTCGCGGGCTCTGCTTCCGGCTCCTCCGGGCGATAGCGATGGAAGAAGACCGGCGCCGGCCCCTGCTGCTGCTTCGGCTTGCGCTTGTCGCGCAGCTTGAAGGCCGCGTAGGACCCGATCGCCAGCAGGATCGTGGCGATCGTGGCCACCAGGATCACCGCGGAGAGGTAGGGGACGAGATCCACGTCAGATCCGCCCGATCCGCTCGAGCTTCCCCCAGTCCATGCGCAGCCGGAGGAGCTCCTCGAAGGTGGCGAAGAGCTTCGCGACGTCGATCGTGAGCGCGAAGAAGGCGCGGTAGAGGATCGCGTAGGGCACGAGGGAGAGCCGCTCCTCCTCGACGGCCACGCAGTAGAGCGCCGCGGCGAGGTCGAGCACCGTGAGCTGCGCCCACCACAGCACGAGGGGGAGCGCCGCGCCGAAGCGCGTCGCGACGATCACGAAGAGCACGTGCGCGAAGACGTTCATCGAGGGCCACAGGATCCCCTCGAAGACCATGTACGCGAGTGTTCCGGCCATGGCCGGGCTGCGCGTCGGCCGCAGCAGCGTGTCGCGGTGCTTGCGGATCGCCTGGAGGATCCCCCGGGTCCAGCGGTAGCGCTGCTTCAGCAGGTCGAGGAGCTTCTCGGGCGCCTCGGTGTAGGCGATCGACTCGGGCTCGTAGTGGACCTGCCAGCCGTCGGCGAGGAGCTTGAGCGTCAAGTCGCAGTCCTCGGCGAAGGTGTCGTGGTCGTAGCCTCCGACGCGGCGCAGCGCCGCTACCCGGAACACCCCGATCGGGCCCGGAATGATGTTCACCAGCCGGAAGAAGCCCTGCGCAGCGCGCACCATGTTGAGGCCCTCGACGTACTCGAGGGCCTGGAGCGAGGAAAGGAGGTTCGTCCGGTTCACGACCTTGACGCTGCCGGCGACCGCCGCCACGCGCGGATCGGCGAGGTGGCGCACCGCGCGCCGCAACGTCAGCGGGTGGAGCGCGGAATCCCCGTCCATGCAGAGCACGAACTCGCCGCTGGCCGCGGCGATCCCGATGTTGAGGGCGCGGGACTTCCCGCCGTTCTTCTTGCGGATCACCCGGACCTCTGCCTTGCCGTGGGAGCCCTCGAAGACGACGGCCTTGCGGTAGGTGTCGTCCTTCGAGCCGTCGTCGATCACGATGATCTCGTAGTGCGGGTAGTCGAGCTGGAGGAGCGAGCGGATCGAGCCCTGGATCACCGCGCCCTCGTTGTAGGCGGGCACGAGGATCGTCACGCGGGGGAGGAAGTTCTCGGGGTACTGCGTGCGGTGCCGGTCGAGGTGGGCGAGGTACGAGAACCACAAGAGCCCGAAGTAGCGCAGCACGAGCAGCGCCAGGAAGGCCAGCAGCACCACCATCGAGACCTGCACGAAGGTGCCGGGCAGGTCGAGGCGGAGCGTGGCCAGCACCTGGAAGAGCGTCAGCGACAGCGCCATCAGCATGGTGAAGAGCGCGAGGAGCGCGAGCGAGTAGGTGACGCGGGGAGACGTCATCGTCCGAGATCCAGGCCCACGGTTGCGGAGATCCGGTTCGCGACGTAGGAGCTCTCGCGCTGCGACTGGGCACGGCTCGCGCGCACGGAGAGGCGCGCGATCCCGACCCTCCACGCGAGCGACCCCGCGACCTCGTAGGCCGGGCCGCTCCCGGACACCCCGTCCTGGACCGCGCTGCCCCAGCCGCCCCGCGCCTCGAGGTCGGCGGTCACGCGGAAGGGAAGCTGCTCGCGGTGGGAGAGGCCGACGAAGCCGGAGCCGTCCCACTCGGGGTCGTAGTAGAGCTCCGAGGGGTCCGTGTAGCCGACGTATCCACCACCCACGTGCAGCCGCAGCTCCCGCTCGGCCCACGGCTGCCACGAGAGCGTGGCGCCGGTCGCGCTGCGCAGGTTCGAGTCGCTCACGAAACCGACCTGGGCGTCGGCGAAGATCTCGAAGCGGCGCGGGAGCCCCTTCCAGAGCGAGACCCGCGTCGTAGTGTCGCGCAGCCGCTCTTCGAGCGCGGCCACGGCTCCCGTGCGGTCGAGCGCATCGCGGTGATCCACCTCGAGGCCGAGCACCGCGCCTCGCCCCGAGGTGTATTGCAGGCGGCCCCGCGCGAGCGGGAAGGCGCCGGCCTCGCGAAAGACGCGCGCGCCGAGCTCGAGCTCCCCCAGGACGCGCTCTCCGAGCACGCGCTTCGCGGCGAAGGCCACCTCGCCGCCGCGGTCCTCCCGCTCGAGCCAGGGCGCCGCGGCGACGCGCGGACCGCGCACGTCGATCATTCCGGCCCGGCCCACGAGGTGGGTATCGAGGTCGGGGAAGAAGCTCGCGGTGGCGCGGGTCTGGAGCTCGCGGAAGTCCTCGCTGTCCTCGTAGAGCTCCGCTTCGACGCCCGTCCTCGGCGGGAAGCCGGCCCGCAGGGCCGCCCACTCGCGCCGCGCCTCGGGGTCCTCCTCGAGCGCGAGAGCGCGGGCGTAGGCGTGGTCGGCGGGCGCGTTGCGACCGGACCAGCGGCACGCGCGCGCGAGGCCGCGGGCCGCGCGCGCGTTCTGCGGATCGAGAGCCAGCGCCGCCTCGAAGGCGGTGACCGCCTCGTCGATGCGACCGGCCCACGACAGGACCTCGGCCCGCTCGAGAGCGATCTCGCTCGGCGCGAACCGGGGGTCGGCCTTGCCTTGCGGGGGCCCGGGGTCGGCGAGCAGGCGGTCGTATTCGGCGAGCGATTCGTCGTAGCGCTGGCTCCACGCGAGCACGCGCGCGAGGCGCTGCCGCACCTCGCGATCCCCGGGCGCCTCCGCGAGCGCGGCGCGATAGAGCTCGACCGCGCGCGGGAAGGCGTCCCGCTCGCCGAGCAGCCCGTCCGCCTCCACGACGCGGGGATCGGGCTCGGCCTGGGCCGGCGCCGCCGACGACGCAAAGAGCAGCACGAGGATCGCGAAGACCCGCCTCACGTCGCTCCTCCTCCGGCTTCCGCGGCGCCCCAGGGCTCGAGCTTCTCGAAGATCTCCTTCCAGTCCGCTTCGTCGGACGGCGCCGCCTCGGCAAGCGCGACGCGCGTGCGCGGCGGCGCGCCGTCGATCCCCGCGGCCGCGATGAGCCTCCCCAGCACCGGGCGCGCCTGCTCGAGATCCGCCGCCACGAGCAGGACGAGGAGCCGGCGCTTCGAGACGGCGAGGAGCGCGTCCTCGAGCCGCAGCACGCGGTCGGCGGCGCCGGTGATCCGGTCGAGCACGTCGCCGGCCGGGGCCTCGAGCGCGGCGAGCGTCGACGGAGTGCCGAAGCTCGCACCGAAGGCGGAGGCGCGGCGCACGCGGTCGCGGAACTCCCCGATCGAGAGGATCCGGCTGGACGAGGTCGGCGCGAAGAGCGTTCCCGCCTCGATCGGGTCGACGCGGGGCTTCGCCGGCAGGGCGAGCCGCAGCGCGGTCTCGATCTTGTGCAGCAGCTCGAAGCGGTCGACGGGCTTCTGGAGCACGTCGGTCGCCCCGAGCACGATCGGTCCGAGGCGGTCGCCGCGCCGCTCGACGCGGCTGGTGACGACGAGGATCGGAATCGACGAGTTCGCCTGGTGCAGCGCGACGATCACCTCGTAGCCCGAGACGCGCGGCAGGACGAGGTCGAGCACGATGAGATCTGGACGCTCGCCGAGGAGCTTCGCGACGCCCTGGAAGCCGTCGCCCGCCGTGACGACGCGGTAGCGCTCCGCGAGCCAGGTGCAGAAGGACTCGCGCGCCGCGGCGTCGTCGTCGATCAGCAGGATCGTCAAGGGGCCCTCGCCTCGCGGCTCGGCGCCCGCCGGCGGCGCGGCGCGCGGGGGCGCTTCGACGGGCCGAGGGGCTACGGCCGCGGCCGGCGCGGCGGGCTCCAGAGCGGGCGCGCGGGGCGCGATCGGCGGCGGCGCCACGGTTGCCGCCTCGGCCAGCGCCTCGGGGCGCACCTCGCGCAGCAGGCGCGAGCCGTCCTTCCCGATCTCGAACTCCACGGCTTCGGCGGGTCCCGCGCCTGCGCGCGTCTTCGCGATCCGCAGCACGCGGCGCCCGTCCTTGCGCCGCTCCAGCACGAGGAAGGAGCCGCAGACCTCCGCGAGCGTACGCTCGACGGGCGCGTCGAGCACAGGACGCTCGGTCTCCACGGTGAGAACGAGGCTCGTGCGTGGAGTCGCGGCGATCAGATCCCTCGCCACGCTACGCAGCCGCGACTCGTCGAGGATCTCGGCGGTGAGCGCCGTGAAGGCGTCGATCAACACCAGCGAGACCGCCGGATGCTCCGCAAAGATCGCATCGACAAGCGCCTTGCCCCCGGCGGCATTGAGCCCCGCCGAGGCCCTCGGATCGAGCTCGAGCATCAGCAGCTGGCCGGCCCGCACCCGAGGCTCGAGATCGAGCCCGAGCGTCTGCGCCTGGCGGATCAACAGGGGCGCCGGCTCGGAGCTGAGGAAGGCCACGATGTCGTTCTGGCGCAGGGCGGCGGCCGCGATCTGGAGGGCGAGCACGGTGCGTCCGGACCCCGGCGGGCCCGCCAGCACGAGGGGCAGTCCGGGGGCAAGCCCGCCGATCACGTGGTCGACGACGGCCACGCCCGTCCGACGCAAGAATCCCCCCTCCTCGCGCAGTTGCGGCGCGAAGTTCCGGTCCGTCGACTGATCGGAAGATTGGGAGACCCCCTTGACGCGCGCGCTCGGGAAGCGCTCCACCCACGGCGCAACGCTGCGTTCGCGACCGAACGCAGGCGCGCGCGCCAGGGTGCTCTGGTGGCGCGAGACGCGGCTACAGGGGGTCGCGCGACGCGACGAAGAGAGATGCGCCATGGAGGAGGCGCACCCCGCCGAAACGCGAGAGGCACCGGTCGCGCTCAGCGCCGCCGAAGAGGCCTATCTGCGCCGCTTCGTCCGCCGGCACGCGCTCTCGGGCGCCGCCGGGAAGGGACTCGTCGCCTCGGTGATCGCCGCCCTGGGCCTCGCCCTCTGGCCCGCGCAGGTCCGAGAGCGGCCCGCGAGCCCGCAGCCGTCGTCCCCCCCGGGCGCCCTGGCCTTCGCCGCCGAGCTCGAGGTGATCCGGTCCGAGGTCACCGCCCGTTCCGATCGCGATGTGGCCGACGCCGCGACACAGGCAGCCGTGACGGAGCTCGCGAAGCGGATCGAGGCGATCGCCCGCGAGATCAGCACGCTGCGATCCCGCGCGGAGGTCGTCCCCGCGGCGCCCCCGGCCCGCGCCCCCCTCCCCGCCGACACCGGGGTCGCCGGGGTCGCCGAGCGGCTCTACCACATCGAGCTGCGGCAGAGCCAGTCGGAGTCGGACCGGGGGAAGCTGCAGGGGCAGCTCCTCGCCCGCCTGCACGACCTCGAGACCCGTCAGGAGAAGCGCGAGCGCGAGGACGCCTCCGCGCTGCGTCTGCTGCTCGACCGCGTCGAGCAGCTCGAGGTCTCGCGCGACACCGTCGAGGCGAAGCGCCTGAACGGCCAGGACGCGATCCTCGACCGGCTCGCCGCCCTCGAGTCGCGGATCGAGACGGCTCCGGCCGCGCCACAGCCTTAGGACTCCGCTCGCCTGCGGCTCGCTGCGCGCGCTTCGCGCTTGCGGGGCCGGTGGATGCGTGCGACTCGACGGGGCGGGGGATCTCGGCTACACCGAGCGCACCGTATGGAGGGCCCGGCCGGGTCCTTGCACCAGAGGAAGGCCATGGAAACGCCGCAGGAGTACACGGGTGCGATCGATCGCGGGCTCGAGGGGATCGTCGCCTGCACCACCGGCATCAGCACGATCTCCGGAACTACCCTCCTCTACCGCGGCTACACGATCGAAGACCTCGCGGCGCACTCGACCTTCGAGGAGGTGGTCTACCTGCTGTGGGTCGGCCGGCTCCCGCGCCGCGCCGAGCTCGCCGAGTTTTCCGCGAAGCTACGCGCGCAGATGGCGCTGCCGCCGCAGGCCTTCGGCTGGTTCCACGGACTCCCGACCGCCGTTCATCCCATGGACTTCCTGCACGCCGTCGTGGCGGGGCTCTCGCTGCACGACCCCGACGCCAACGTGATCGAGGACGCCGCGAACCTGCGCAAGGCGCTGCGGCTCACGGCGCGGCTCGGCACCATCGTGGCCGCCTACCATCGCGTGCGCAGCGGCCAGTGGCCGCTCCAGCCGATCGCCGATCGCTCGCTGGCCTGGAACTTCCTGTACATGCTCCAGGGCCGCGAGCCCGACCCCAAGCTCGTGCGCGACTTCGACGTCTGCCTGATCCTGCACGCGGATCACGAGCTGAACGCCTCGGCCTTCTCGGCGCGCGTGACCTCGAGCACGCTCTCCGGGATCTACTCGAGCATCATGGCGGCGATCGGCACGCTCAAGGGGCCGCTACACGGCGGCGCGAACGAGCAGGTGATGCGGATGCTCCTCGAGATCGGTTCGCCCGACGGAGTCGAGAACTGGATCGACGACGCGCTGGCGGCGAAGCGCAAGGTGATGGGCTTCGGCCACCGCGTCTACAAGGAGGGGGACCCGCGCGCCCGGGTGCTGCGGGCGATGAGCGAGCGCCTGACGCGCGACATGGGTCGCCCGGAGCTCTTCGAGATGAGCGCGCGGATCGACGATCACATGCAGAAGACGAAGGAGCTGCTCCCGAACGTCGACTTCTACTCCGCGACCGTCTACCACAGCATGGGGATCCCGACCGATCTCTTCACGCCGGTCTTCGCCGTGAGTCGCGTGTCGGGCTGGTGCGCGCACGTGCTCGAGCAGTACGCGAACAACCGCATCTATCGGCCGCGCGGCCTGTACAACGGTCCGCCGCAGACCCGCTACGTCCCGCTCGAGGAGCGCGGCTAGGGCCTTGCGCCGCCGCCGGGTGATCGTCCTCTGCCACGAGGACCTCGTGCCGCCCGCCCGGCAGAAAGGGCTCTCCCGGCGCGAGATCGACGCGTTCCGCACGGAGTGGGACGTAGCCAGGGGCCTCCGGCGCGCGGGCCACGACGTCCGCTTCGTGGGCGTGTCGGACGATCTCGAGCCGATCCGCCGCAGCATCCGGTCGTGGCGGCCGCACGCGGTCTTCAACCTGCTGATGGAGTTCCGGAACGAGGGCGCGCATCAGGCGCACGTCGCGGCGTACCTCGAGCTGCTGGGCGTTCCGGCCACGGGCCCCGACGCGCGCGCCATCGCGGTCACACGGGACAAGGCCCTCGCGAAGCAGATCCTCCTCCACCACGGTCTGCCCACCCCGGCCTTCGCGGTCCACCCGCGGCGCGGTCCGGCGGAAGACGACCGGAGCCTGCGCTTCCCCCGGATCGTGAAGTCGCGCGAGGAGGAGGCCTCGCTCGGAATCGCCCAGGCCTCGCTCGTGCACGACCGGGCGCGCATGCGGGAGCGCGTCGCCTTCGTGCACCGACGCGTCGGCACCGACGCCATCGTCGAGGAGTACGTCGACGGCCGCGAGCTCACGGTCGGCGTGATTGGAAACGCGCGCCCCACCGCCCTCCCGGTCTGGGAGCTCTCGTTCGCGAGGCTCCCGCCGCGGAGCGCGGCGATCGCGACGACCCGCGCGAAGTTCGACGACGCCTACCGGCGCAGGGTCGGCGTCCGCTCCGGCCGGGCCCGTGGGATCTCCCCGGAGCTGGAGACCGCCATCCGGCGTCTCGCGACCCGCGCCTACCGGGTCCTCGGCCTGTCCGGATACGCCCGCATGGACCTGCGCCTGCCCGCGGGCGGACCGGCGCAGATCATCGAGGTGAACGCGACGCCGGACGTCGCGCGGCGCGAGGACTTCGCCGCCTCGGCCCGGGCGGCAGGCATCCCCTACCCCCGGCTCCTGGAGCGGATCCTCGCCCTGGCGCTCGCACGCTCCGGCGGCCGCGGGCCCCCTCTGGCCGGCGGGCCACGGCTGCGCGAGCCTCTGCCCGCGTGTCGCTGCCGGTCTTCCTCTCGCTGTGCATCGCCCTGATCGCCGGCCTCGGCATCGCCGAGTACGCCCTGCATCGGCGCAACCTCGCTTCGATTCCGATCCGCATCCACGTCAACGGAACCCGGGGCAAGTCCTCCGTCGTGCGCCTGCTCGCCGGGGCCCTCCGCGCGCAGGGCATCCGCGTGTGCGCCAAGGCGACGGGGTCGCTCCCACGGATGATCCTGCCGGACGGGACCGAATACCCGATCCACCGCGCCGGCCACGCCAACATCATCGAGCACCTGCGGATCATCGGAGTCGCGGTGCGCGAGGGCGCCGAGGCGCTCGTGATCGAGTGCATGGCGCTCCAGCCGCAGCTCCAGTCGCTCTCCGAGCTGATGATGATCCGCTCGACGCAAGGTGTGATCACCAACGCGCGAGCGGACCACCTCGACGTGATGGGCCCCACCGAACGCGACGTGGCCTTGGCACTGCTCGGCAGCTGTCCGGCGGGCGCGGTCCTCTTCACCGCCGAGCAGGCGTATCGCGACGAGTTCGAGGCCGCCTGCAAGGACCGCGGGACCCGCCTCGTCGGCCTCTCGGCCGCGGACTTCGACGCCGTCAGCGACCAGGAGATGGCGCGCTTCCCCTACGTGGAGCACAAGCAGAACGTCGCGCTCGCCCTCGCCGTGGCGCGCGAGCTCGGCGTGCCGCGGGAGGTCGCGATGCGCGGGATGCTCGCGGCGGCCCCCGACGTGGGCGCCCTGCGCGAGTACGAGCTCGACTTCTTCGGACGTCGCATCGTGGTGGTGAACGGCTTCGCCGCGAACGACCCCCTCTCCACCGAGCAGATCTGGAACCTGACGCTCGACAGCCACCCCGAGGTCGAGCGTCGCATCATGGTGGTCAACTGCCGCTTCGACCGCCCGGATCGCTCCCGCCAGCTCGGCGAGGCGATCCCGCGCTGGCGCCCCGCCGATCGCTACCTGCTCGTCGGCACGGGGACCTACGTCTTCGCGCGCACGGCCGTGGCCGCGGGCCTGCGCGCCAATCTGCTCAAGCCCCTCGAGGGGTCGGACCGCGCCGCCGTCTTCGAGGAGATCGTCGGCGCCTGCGGGCGCAACAGCCTGGTGATGGGCGTCGGGAACATCGGCGGCATCGGGCTCGAGCTGGTGCGCCACTTCCGGAACCGGGCGCGCCCGGATGCCCACGAGATCGAGGGAGCGATGGCATGACCGAGGCCGACATCGTCGTGATCGGCATCGGGCTCGTCCTGAGCCTGCTCTTCACCGAGTTCCTGGGCGTGGCGCCGGGAGGCATCATCGTCCCGGGCTACCTTGCGCTCGGACTGGAGGACCCGCTCGCGGTCGCCATCACCCTGGGCATCGCCGGGATCACCTTCTTCATCGTGCGGGCGCTAGCCACCGTGACGATCCTGTACGGGCGGCGGCGGACCGTGCTGATGATCCTGATCGGGTTCCTGCTGGGAACGCTGCTGCGCGCGCAGATCGTGCCCGGGATGCAGCTCGGGCCCTTTTCCGTCGACGTCGTCGGGTACATCGTGCCGGGCCTGATCGCGATCTGGATGGACCGCCAGGGCACGGTCGTCACCTTGACCGCGGCGATCACCGCGACGATCGCGACGCGGCTCTCGGCCATCCTGCTCCTGGGGGCGTAGCGTGCAGAAGCTCTACTGGCGCTCGGCTCGGATCTCGCGCGTCATGTACGTGCTGGCGAGCCTGCTGGCGGTCGGGGTGCTGGTGACCGCGGAGGCCTTCAAGGAGACCCTCGTCCAGCCGCACTTCGAGCAGAAGCTAGAGGCGGCGCGGCTGATGCAGCGCGCGATGGAGGCGATCCAGAACCATCGCGTCCGGCGCGTGGGCCCGATCGATCTCGAGGCGGACCCCACCAACTCGGGCATGCTCGGCCTCTCGAGCTCCGTGACCACCACCAACACCGGGTCGCTCGAGGCGAAGCGCACCTCGCTGAATCCGAACTGGGCCGCCGTGGTGGTGGAGCTGCTCCACGAGGCCGGTGTCACGCGGGGCGGCACGATCGCGGTAGGCGTGTCGGGATCCTTCCCTGCGCTGAACCTCGCCACCTTCTCGGCCGCGGAGATGCTCGACCTCGAGGTCGTCTCCATCGCAAGCATCGGCGCCTCGAGCTGGGGAGCGAACATTCCCAACCTGACCTGGCTCGACATGGAGCGCATCCTCTCCGACGCCGGGATCCTCTCGACGCGCTCCATCGCGGCCTCGCTCGGCGGCACGCGCGACCGCGCGATCGGCATGCCCAAGACGGGGCGGCGGCGGCTGCGCGAGGCGATCCAGCGCGCGAACGTCCCCTTCATCGCGACCGAGACCGACCTCGACAGCATCGAGCAGCGCATGGCGCTCTACCGCGAGCACGCGGGCGATCGCTACATCCAGGCCTACGTGAACGTGGGCGGGTCGCTGGCGTCCATCGGGCCCAAGACGGTGAAGCGCCTGTACCGGCCGGGTCTCAACGTGCGCCTCGACCCGAACGCGGCGCACGTGGACAGCGTGATGAAGCGCTTCCTGCGCGACGGCGTGCCCGTCGTGAACCTCTCGAAGATCGTGCCGCTGGCCGAGACCTTTGGGCTCGAGCTCGAGCCGGTCGCGCTGCCGCAGCCCGGCGAGGGCCTGGTCTTCGCGCGGCAGGGCTACAACCGCCTGCTCGTGGCCGGGCTCTTGGGATTCCTGCTGGTCTCGCTGTGGGTGCTGCTGCGCCTCGACGTCGGGAGCCGGATCGCGGCTCTCTCCGGCCGCGGGCGCTCGCGCCCGATCGAGCCGATGGTCTGATTCCAGCCCGCCTCCCCGCGGGGATCCGCTCAAGCTCCGCTTGACGGCGACCGATCAATCGTACAAACTAGCGCTAGTTAGTATTCCTGGAGGCCGCGTGGCCCCGTCCCAGATCCGATCCCGAGGGCCCCGACCTCCCGAGCGCCGCGGGGAGCAGACCCGCGAGCGCATCCTCGACGCCGCCGAGGGCCTCTTCGCCGACCGGGGCTTCGAGGGCACGACGCTCCGCGACGTCGCGAGCCGCGTCGGCATCCGTACGCCGAGCCTGTACAACCACTTCCCGAGCAAGGAGGCGCTCTACGCCGCGGTGCTCGAACGCGTCGTGGAGCCGCTGCTCGCCCTGCTCTCCGAGATCGTGCAGTCGGGCCCGGGGGAGCGTCCCGACTCGCGCCACGTCGTCGAGCGCGTGATGGAGCTGCTCGCGCGGCGCCCCGACCTCCCGCGTCTCGTCGTGCACGAGGCACTCGGCGGCGGCGAGCACCTGATGCCGCTGCTCCAGAAGGTGGTCGGCCCCGTCCTCGTGCGCGCGCAGGAGGCCGTGCTCGGCACGCCCGCCGCGGAGCGCTGGGGCGCGGACCGCGTGCCGCTGCTCGTGCTCGCCGCGTACCACATGGTGGTCGGCCACTTCGCGATCGCCCCCTTCTATCGCGGGCTCTCGGGTCAGGACCTGCTCGAGCCCGCGGCGCTCGCGCGCCAGACCCGCTTCCTCGCGGACGTGATGGACCTGCTGCTGTCGGCGCCAGAAGCGCCGACCGAAGGCTGAAGGAGACGGACGATGGTCGACGTGGACGTGGAGTACCTGGCATCGGCGAGCTGGAATGCGGAGATGCCTGCGCGGCTGCGCTGGCTGCGCGAGAACGATCCGATCCACTGGTCGGAGAAGGACGGCCTGTGGCTCGTGACCCGCTTTGCCGACGTGTCCACCGTCTCGAAGCACCAGGACCGCTTCACCTCCGCCGAGGGCGTGCGTCCCCGAAGCAACCTGAAGATCGGCCTGATCGACGAGGCGGAGCCCCGGCACGGTCAGCTCCGCGCGCTCATCAACCGCGGTTTCACCCCCCGCATGGTGAAGGAGCTCGAGGTCGTGTTCCGCCGCCTCACCACCCGCGCGATCGACGCGATCGCGAAGCGCTCCGAGTGCGACTTCGTGGCGAGCATCTCGATCCCGCTCCCGCTCTGGCTGATCGCCGCGATGATCGGGATTCGCGAGGAGGACTACGACCGCTTCCACACCTGGTCCGACGCGATGATCGCGGCGGAGGGGAACAGCCACGACCCGGAGATCCTGGCCCGGGCCGGTCAAGCCTTCTTCCAGTACGCGACCTACGTGACCGAGATCATCGAGGACCGGCGCCGCAGCCCGAAGGACGACCTCGTGAGCATCCTGACCGGCGCGAAGGACGCGGGGCTCCTGCGCCAGTTCGAGGAGTCGGAGCGCTTCGCCGGCTCCGCGGCTGCCGATGCCGGCCTCCACAACGACGAGCTGATCAAGCTGATGGTGATCCTGCTCGTGGCCGGCAACGAAACCACCCGCAACGCGATCTCCGGCGGGATGCAGCTGCTGATCGAGAATCCGGGCGAGCGCCAGAAACTCGTGGACGACCCCGGGCTGCTTCCGGGTGCCGTCGAGGAGATGGTCCGCCTGGTCTCCCCCGTCCACTCCTTCGGACGCACCGCGACGCGCGACACCGAGCTCGGGGGCCGCAAGATCCGCAAGGGCGAGGAGGTGCTGCTGCTCTACCCGTCGGCCAACCGGGATGCCGCGGAGTTCCCGGACCCGGACGCCTTCCGCGTCGAGCGCAACCCGCACCATCTGGGCTTCGGCATCGGCAGCCACTTCTGCCTCGGCGCCAACCTCGCCCGCATGGAGCTGCGCGTGGTCTTCCAGGAGCTGCTCCGCCGGCTCCCGGACATG